>Ga0055584_100002018_pt1 | contig 19958 bp, 19 predicted proteins | sample OSDHelmetaG_FD_58716 | JGI IMG/M metagenome (GOLD analysis project Ga0055584, IMG submission 58716) | Pelagic marine sediment microbial communities from the LTER site Helgoland, North Sea, for post-phytoplankton bloom and carbon turnover... | ecosystem: Environmental > Aquatic > Marine >... | reverse complement strand
ATTGACGTATTGTTAGATGATGTTGATGAAAATATGTCAAATAAATTTAAAAAACATGATCTGATAGGAATACCTTATCAAATAATAATAGGTTCGAAATCTGATAATGATAAAATAGAATTTAAAGAACTTAATCTAAAAAATGAAATGCTTAGTTTGGAAAGCATTAAGTCTAAACTCAAAAAAAACTAAATTGTTTACAAAAGTAGAAAGATTAATTTCATTTAGAAACCTAAGACCAAAAAAAAAAGAGGGATTTTTAAAAGTAATTTCTATTTTTTCTTTTTTAGGGATAATGCTTGGAGTTGCAATTTTAATTGTTGTTATGTCAGTTATGAATGGATTTAAAACTGACTTAACTAAAAAAATTTTAGGTTTAAATCCTCATATTGTCATACAATCTAATAATTTTAAAATTGAAGATGAATTTATAAAAAAATTAGAAAAAAAAAATTTAGATATAAATATTTCAAAAACGTTTTCTGGAGAGGGCATTATAATTACTGGTGAAAATGCTAAAGGCATTATTATAAAAGGGATCGACACTAAAAGTGTTAAAGCTGTTAATTTTTTAGAAAAAAACATTTCAAAAGGGAATTTAAAAAATTTCAAAAAAAATACCGCTTTTATTGGAGCTGAACTATCATTCAATTTAAATTTAGACGTCGGGGACAAAATAAATTTAATGTCCTCAGCTTTTGTAGCCACACCTTTTGGAGGACTTCCAAAACAAGAAACATTTACTGTAGCTGGAATTTTTAATACAGGTTTTAATGAATTCGATCAGAATTTTGTTTTCTTACAATTATCTGATGCTTTATCTATTTTTGATAAAAATTATCATGAACTAAATTTAGAAATTTATTTACCTGATCCTATGAAAGCTGATAAAGTTAAGAAAAAAATTCAACAATTAAATCAAAATTTTTTTATATACTCCTGGACAGATTTAAATAAGTCTTTTTTTAGTGCATTAAAAGTGGAACGAAACGTAATGTTTATTATATTAACTTTAATTTTGATAGTTGCTGCATTTAATATTATATCAGGTTTAACTATCTTAATAAAAAATAAAACTAAAGAAATTGCTATTTTAAAAACATTAGGTTTAAGTAATAATTCTATTAAAAAAGTGTTTTTTTTAACTGGTTTTACAATTGGTTTTTTTGCTACTATTACAGGAGTATTGTTAGGTGTTTTTATTGCATTAAATATAGAAAAGCTAAGAATAGTTTTATCTAGTATTTTCAATTTTGAAATTTTTCCCTCAGATGTTTATTTCTTAGATCAACTACCAAGTGAAATTAACATTTATTCAATAGTAATGATTGCTATATTTTCACTTATAGTATCTGCTTTAGCCTCATATTTTCCAGCTATGGGTATTTCAAAAATGAAAACTTTTAAGGCTTTAAAATATGAATAAACTTATATTAGAAACAAAAAATCTTAAAAAGATTTACAAACATAAAAATGGAACTATTGAACTTTTTTCAAATGTAAATATTAAAATAAAATCAGGTGAACTAATTGCTCTTGTTGGACCATCTGGTTCTGGAAAAACTTCTTTTTTACATTTACTTGCATTATTGGACGATCCTACTCAAGGAAAAATATTACTAAAAAATAAAAATACAAATAATTTTGATGATTTAGAAAAAGATAAAGCTAGAAGAGAAAACATCTCTATTATTTTTCAGGATAATAATTTACTCTCAGATTTTACCGCTATTGAAAATGTTATTATGCCATTAATTATTAAGGGAGAAAAAATGGTAACTTCGTACAAAAAAGCTATAAAAATCTTAAAAAGTATTAAAATATTAAATAGATTGGATCATTTTCCAAGTGAGTTATCTGGCGGTGAACAGCAAAGGATTTCAATTGCTAGAGCTTTAATTTCAGAAACTGATTTAATTTTAGCTGATGAACCAACAGGAAATTTGGATTACAAAACCGCTGGAGATATATTTTCTTATTTTTTGAAATTAAAAAAATTAAATAAAGCTATAATATTTGCAACTCACAATAGAGAACTTGCTAACATGGCAGATTATAAGTTGAGTATTTCTAGTGGTAATATAAAACGAGTTAATGCTCGCTAATAATAAAGAGTTTAATAACATCAAAATACATACCCAATATTCAATTTGTGAAGGGGCTGTTAAGATTGATGAATTAGCTGATTATTGCAAAACCCACAAAATCAAAGCAATTGGGATAGCAGATAGTTACAACTTGTGTGGAGCTTTAGAGTTTGCAGAAAAGATAAGTAAAGTCGGAACTCAGCCTATTATTGGAACTCAAATAAATCTTTTTTATGAAAATCAGATTGGAAAAGTTACCTTGTATGCTATTTCAGAAAAAGGATATAAAAATTTAACGAAGTTATCCTCCTTAAGTTATTTAAATAACGATACCCTTCATGATCCACACTGTTTATTAGATGATTTAATCAGAAACAATGAAGATTTAATACTTCTAACTGGAAACTATTCAAATTTTTTTGGAAAAATGTTTTATGCAAATAAAATTAAAAACTTAGAAAAAATAATTAATAAATTAATAGTTTCTTTTCAAGACAGGATATATCTTGAAATACAAAGACATTCAGAGACACAAGAAGTTAATTTTGAAAACTATTTACTCAAAATTTCATCCACATACGATGTTCCTTTAATTGCTGCCCAAGAAGTTTATTATTTAGATCCAAAAATGGCAGAAGCGCATGATGCTTTAGTTTGTATAGGTGAAAAAAAATTCATAGAAGATCAAAACAGATTCCGTTATAGCGACCAACATTTTATAAAAAAGACCGAAGATCTTAGAAAATTATATAAAGATATTCCAGAAGCATTGGAAAATAATTATAACTTTCCTTTAAGATTTAGATTTAAACCCAAAGGGTCTAAACCTATCTTGCCATTAATATCAACAAATAAAAACACAACTATCGAAAATGAATTAATGGAACAATCAAAAATTGGTTTAACAAATAGACTAAATAATTTTATTTTTAAGAAAAATGGAAAAACTCCTCAGAATGAACTAAGTAAAATTTATGAGGATAGATTATTACATGAACTACGTATTATTAGCTCAATGAATTACTCAAGTTATTTCTTAATTGTATCGGATTATATTAAATGGGCAAAAAAACATTCAATACCAGTCGGGCCAGGAAGAGGTTCTGGCGCAGGCTCCTTGGTAGCGTACTGTTTAGATATAACTGACTTAGACCCAATTGAGTTTGATCTAATCTTTGAGAGATTTTTAAATCCAGATAGAATTTCCATGCCAGATTTTGATATAGATTTTTGTGAAGAACAAAGAGATAAAGTTTTTAAATATTTAAAATCAAAATACAAAGATGGAGTAGCTCATATTATCACTTTTGGAAAATTAAAAGCTAGAATGGCTTTGAGAGATGTTGGAAGAGTTTTAGGTTTATCTTATGGACATGTAGACAAAATTTGCAAAATGATTCCTTTTGATCCATCAAGACCCTTAACTCTTCAGGAGTCTATAGACAGAGAGCCAAGATTTAAACAAGAGATAAAAAGCAACAAAAAAGTTGAAAAGCTTATAAATCTTTCGTTAAAATTAGAAGGTTTAAATCGAAATATGGCAACACACGCTGCGGGCGTAGTAATTGCTGGTAATAAATTAGCTGAACAATTTCCGCTTTATCTAGATCAAAGCTCAAATTTAATTTTACCTTCAACACAATATGACATGTATTCTTCTGAAAATGCAGGTTTAGTAAAGTTTGATTTACTTGGACTAAAAACCTTAACAATAATTAACAAAACTTTAAAAAGATTAGAATTAAAAAAAATTGATTTAGATATAGACAAAATCAATCTTCAAGATGAAAAAGTGTACAACCTTTTATCTTCAGGAGAAACTACAGGCTTGTTTCAATTAGAGAGCACAGGAATGCGTGAAGCTATAAAGCAAATGAAGCCAAATCGATTTGACGATATAATTGCTTTAGTAGCTTTATACAGACCTGGGCCCATGAGCAATATTCCTATTTATAATGATTGTAAAAATGGATTTAAGAGTCCAGATTATATCCACCCTACTTTAGAAAAAATATTAAAACCAACTTATGGAATTATTATATATCAAGAACAAGTAATGCAAATTGCTCAAACTTTAGCTGGCTTTACTGCGGGAGAAGCAGATATTTTGAGAAGAGCAATGGGGAAAAAGAAAAAAGCTGAACTAGATAAACAAAAAGAGAGATTTATTAGTGGGGCAATAAAAAACGGTATCAGTAAAGAAGTTGCGAATTTTGTTTTTACAAAAATTGAACCATTTGCGCAATACGGGTTTAACAAAAGTCACGCAGCAGCATACGCATTAATTGCATATCAAACTGCATTTCTTAAGACTTATCACAAAGAAGATTTTATAGCCGCTACGATGTCAACAGAATTGACAAATACATCAAAATTAAGAGAGTTTGTTGAAGAGTTAAAAAGATTAAAAATTAAGATAATAAGACCTTGTATTAACGAATGTTTTGCAGAATTTAAAGCAGAGACAAATAAAATTTATTATGGTTTAGGAGCTATAAAGAACGTAGGCTTCGAAGCAATTTCTAACATTGTAAAAGAAAGAGAAAAAAATGGTAAATTTAAATCATTAATTGATTTTGTTAAAAGAGTTGACTCTAAAGATGTAAACAAATTACAACTAGAAGGATTAGTTAAAGCTGGTGTATTTGATATTTTTAATACGAATAGAAATCAAATTTTAAGTTCTATACCTAAAATTATACAACAAGTTAAAAATATTAATGAAGATAAATTAAACAATCAAACAAGTTTATTTAGTGATACTAACGAAGAAAAAAATGATTTTGAATATGTTCAATCAAGTACGTGGACTAAGAAAGAGCTCTTATTTGAAGAATTTAAATCTCTTGGATTTTATATCTCAGATCATCCATTAAATGAATATGGAGAAATTTTTAATCATTTAAAGATAGTTTCTTATAAAAAATTTTTAGTCAATGATGATGGGGAAGCTCAAGTTGCTGGAACAATTATGTCTATACAAGAAAAGAAAAGTGTCAAAGGTACTCCATTTGCAATTGTCAAATTTAGTGATAATGGCGGAGAATTTGAATTATTTTTATTTGCCGAAATCTTAGTTAATAACAGAGAAATAATTAAAGAGTCAGAGTCTTTTATTTTGACACTACAAAAAGATAAATCGATATCAGATGTATCTAAAAGACGAGTAAATCTTAGAAAAATAGTAAGCTTAAATGACATTATCAATAAACCATATTCAAAAGTAACGATAGAGTTGAAAGAGGACTGCAATATACAGGAAGTAAAAAATTTTTTGATTACAGAAGGGCAAACCGAAATCAACTTAATTATTAATAATAATAATAAAAGAATTCATTATAATCTTCAAAATGCTAGAAAATTTGATTTTAATCAGCTAAAAGCATTAAAAAACAAGGAATATGTAAAAAAAATAACTGTTTAGAAGGTTGATTTTTTGCCTTGTATCTATATATCAGTTAATAATTTCGCACACAGTTTTAAGGGCAAAGCCCTCCCGGTCCATTAATTTGGAGTTACTGTGGTGGATTAACCGGAAAATATTATGAACGTACCAAAGATTGATATTAAACAATTACTTGAAGCAGGTGTGCACCTAGGCCACAAAACTTTGAGATGGAATCCAAAAATGAAGCAATACATCTTTGGAGAAAAAAATTCTATACATATTATAGATCTTACTCAAACAATTGATTTTTTAAAAAATGCTTTAGTGAAAGTTCATAAAACAGTTTCAAGCGGGGGAAAAGTTCTTATTGTTTCAACAAAAAAACAAGCTTCAGAACAAGTAAGTGAATTAGCAAAAGAAACAGGTCAATTTTTTGTTAATTATAGATGGCTTGGTGGAATGCTTACAAATTGGAATACAATACAAAATTCAATAAAAAGATTAAAAAAACTAAGTGAGCAATTATCAAAAGAAAATATAGGCTTTACAAAAAAAGAAATTTTAAAATTTGGAAAAGAGAAAGAAAAACTTAATAGATCACTAGGTGGTATTTCAGAAATGAAAAAAACACCTGATTTAATTTTTATTATTGACACAAACATAGAGTCATTAGCTGTAGCAGAAGCAAAAAAGTTGAAAATACCAATTATAGCTGTTCTAGATACAAATTCAGATCCATCAGGAATTGAATTTCCCATACCAGGTAACGATGATGCAAGAAGATCTATTAATCTTTACTGCGAATTATTAAAAGAAACTATTAAAGATGCAGAAAAATTTATAAAAGATTCAGAACCAAAAGAAGAAAAGAAATCAGAAAAAAAATCTGATAAGAAAAAAAAATAATCTTATCTATTAATTAAATGTCAAACAAAGATTTATTAGACAATATAAAAAAATTAAGAGAATTGACCGGAGTAGGTTTTAAAGACTGTAAACTAGCCTTGGATGAATCCAAAGGAGATATAGAAAAATCTATTGAATTTTTAAGAAAAAAAGGTATCGCTAAAGCCTCAAAAAAAATGAGCAGAACCGCTTCTGAAGGTTTAGTTTTAGTTAAAGAAGAAAATGGAGAAGTTTCTATAATTGAGATAAATAGCGAAACTGACTTTGTTGCTAAAAATAAAGATTTTATATCTTTTTGCAAAGAATTATCCGAAATAAATTTTACTACAAAGGGAAATCTAGACATGCTTAACAATTCTAAAATGCAAAACAATAATTTAGTAAAAGACTGTTTGGTAAGTCTTATTGCAAAAATTGGAGAAAAAATAACCATTCGAAGAGCAAATTTTTTTGATAAAAAAAATGGATCCAATTTTTTCTATGTTCATTCAGCAGTAGAAAAAAATATTGGTAAAATTGTTTCCATGGTAAAAATTGACGGTATTATAAGAGGAAAAAATGAAAATATTGGTAGCAAAATTTCAATGCATGTTGCTGCTTCTAACCCAATAGCAATTGACAAAGATCAAATTAAAAAAGAAGTTATAGAAAAAGAATTGGAAATTATAAAAGCGGAAATAATAAATTCTGGAAAGCCTAAGGAAATGGCAGAAAAAATTTCAAAGGGAAAAATTTCAAAGTTTATTAATGATAATACATTGTTAAATCAAGTATGGATAATGGACCCTAAAAAGAAAGTTTCTGAAATTCTTAAAGAAAATAAGGTTGATAAAGAGTTAAAAATTCTAGACTTTATAAGATACAAAGTTGGTGAGGGAGTTTAAAAATGAGCTCAGGTTTTAGTGAAAAAAATTATACAGTTAAGATGGAAAAGAGCATTCAATCTTTTAAAAAGGATACTTCAACATTAAGAACAGGTAGAGCTAATGCAAACATGTTAGATACTATAAAAGTAGATGTTTATGGTCAAATCATGCCTATAGAGCAACTAGCGACTATTAGTGTACCTGAGGCAAGATTAATATCAATTCAAGTCTGGGATAAATCTAATACAACATTGATTGACGCGGCAATTCAAAAGTCAGAACTTGGAATAAATCCCCAGATTGATGGACAAATAATAAGATTAAGAATTCCTGACTTAACAGAAGAAAGAAGAAAAGAACTTATAAAAATTCTAAAAAGTATGGCTGAAAAAGGTAAGATATCAATTAGAAATATTAGAAGAGAAGCTAATGAAGAATTAAAAAAAAAATTAAAATCTAAAGTCATTACGGAGGATGAGAGTAAAGACTTTGAAAAAAATATTCAAAAACTCACAGACAACAATATTGAAAATATAGACAAAATTTTATCTGACAAAGAAAAAGAGATATTACAGATATGAATAAACTCAACCACGTTGCCTTTATTATGGATGGTAATGGAAGGTGGGGTAAAAAAAAAAACAAAGGAAGAAATTTCGGTCATTTGAATGGAGTAAAAACAGTAAAAAAAACTGTTGAGTCAGCCATTAAATTAAAAATTCCCATAGTTACTTTTTATGTGTTTTCTACAGAAAATTGGAAAAGGCCTAAGTCAGAAATTAGCTTTTTGTTTAAGTTGATAAAGATTTATTTCAAAAATGAACTAAGCAACGTTATTTCAAATGGAATTAAAATAAAGATAATAGGTAATGTTAAAAAACTACCTTCTCAAATTAAATCTTTGTTAAAAAAAGTTATTAATATGACAAAAAAAAATAATAAAATTATTGTTAATTTAGCGATAAATTATGGATCTAAAGATGAAATAGTTTATGCGACTTCAAAAATAAAAAAAAGAATAAATGTTAAAGAAATTGAAAAAAACCTTTATACGAAATACTTGCCAAATCCTGATATTTTAATAAGAACGGGAGGTCATAAAAGACTTAGTAATTTTATGTTGTGGCAATTAGCTTATTCAGAAATTTATTTTATAGATAAGTTATGGCCTGACTTTAAATATAAAGATCTTGTAAAAATCGTAAATAATTTTCAAAAAGTAAAAAGAAATTATGGCTCTATTTAATATTAATTACAATTTAAAAAGAAGAATTCAAACATCGATAATTCTATTTTTTCTTTTATTCTTAATGTTAATTAATAATTATTTCTTAGCCTATTGTTTAATAATTATTGGTGTATTTTCACTAATAGAGTTTATTAGAATGATTTTTATCATTTATAAAAAAGAAAAAATAAAACAATTTTTTATAAACTTACTCTTTATAATATATATTTTTTTACTGTGTGCAGCTTTATTAATTTTATCATCATTTTTAAAAATTAAAATTTTAATTTTTTTAATTTTAATTACATGTATCGCGTCAGATATAGGAGGGTATATGTTTGGTAAAATTTTTAAAGGACCTAAACTGTCAAAGTTAAGCCCAAAAAAAACTGTCTCTGGGGCCATAGGATCTTTAATATTATCATCTATGATAATCTTTTTTATATTTTTTTATTTAACAAAGAATTTCGATCCTTATATTTTATTTGTTGGCTGTATTACATCTATCAGTTGTCAGCTAGGAGATTTATTTTTTTCATTCTTAAAGAGAAAATCAAATTTAAAAGATACTAGTAATTTTTTACCAGGCCATGGCGGCATACTGGACCGAGTGGATGGAATTTTAATAGGCTTTCCTGTTGGTTTTTTGATGTTAGCAATGACTTATTAGTATGAAAAAAATTGTTTCAATATTAGGCTCCACAGGTACTATTGGCATCAATGCATTAGAAATATTTCAAAAAGAAAGAAAACAGTTTAAATTTAATATTTTTGTTGCAAATAAAAATTATAAATTAATTTGTAAACAAATTGTTAAATTTCAACCTAAAGTTTATGTTGTCCATAATTTAAAAGTTTTTGAGAAAGTAAAAAAAAAATTTAAAAAAAATAAAGTAAAGATATTTAGCTCATTATTTTTTAAAAAAAATTTAATCACATCATCTGACATAACTATTGCAGCGATACCAGGTATTGCTGGTCTTGAACCAACAATAATTTTAACAAAAAAAAGTAAAAAAATTCTTATTGCTAACAAAGAGTCAATTATTTGTGGTTGGAAGTTTATAAATAAGTGTGCTCAAAACAATAAAACTAAAATAATTCCAATTGACTCTGAGCATTTTTCTATAATGAAATTAATAGAAAATCATAAAAAAAATGATATTAAAAAAATTTATTTAACTGCATCTGGTGGTCCTTTTCTAAACTACAAATTAACTAAATTAAAAAAAATAAAACCAAGTGAAGCTGTAAAACATCCTAGATGGAAAATGGGAAAAAAAATTTCTATAGATTCTGCGTCTTTAATGAATAAAATGTTAGAACTTGTCGAAGCTCAAAAAATTTTTTCAATTGACTCAAATAAGATTGAAATAGTCATACATCCAGAATCATTAGTTCATGCAATCGTAGAATTTAAAAATGGTTTGTTTAAATTTGTTTATCACAAAACAACAATGACTATACCATTAGCGAATGCTATTTTTGGCGACAATATCAATATAAATAATTTTATTAAACCTAAATTGAACAGTTCTAAAAAAATATTTTTTAAAAATCTAAATTTCCAAAAAGTAGACACAAAAAGATTCCCAATTATAAATCTTAAATCTCGAATAAATGAGCATCTATCTACACCAATAATTATTAATGCAGCTAATGAAATATTAGTTGATCAGTTTTTGAAGAAAAAAATACCATTTAACTCTTTTTATAGCTACATATTGAGAGTTCTGAATGATAGAAATTATAAGAAATATGCTATAAAAGAACCTAAAAATGTTAACCAAATATTTCAAATTGATAAGTGGTCAAGAGACACAACTTGTAAGAAAATAAAAATTTAGATTATGCACAAAATATTAGCAATTATATTAATATCAGTTTTTTTCTCAACATTTTTAAAAGCAGAGGTTGTGAAGCAAATCGAGATTTCAGGTAACAAAAGAGTTAGTGACGAAACTGTAAAAATTTATGGAGAAATTCAGGCTGGCAAAGATTACTCTGAACAAGATTTAAATAAAATTTTAAATAACTTATATTCAACAAATTTTTTCAAAGATGTTAAAATAAGTCTAAATAACGGTAGTTTGAAAGTAGGTTTAATAGAATATCCTGTCATTAATAGTTTAGTTCTTTTAGGAGAAAAGAGTAATAAGTATAAAGAACAAATTAAAAAAATAATTTTATCCAAAGAAAAAGACTCTTTTATTAAAACAAATATATCAAGGGATGTTGAATTAATAAAAAAACTTTATTCATCAGTAGGTTATAATTTAGTTACAGTAGATACTAAAATAAGTGAACTTGATAACAATAATAAAGTAGATTTAATTTTTGAGATAAAAAGGGGAGAAGTAACAAAAATTTCTAAGATTATTTTTACTGGTGATAAAAAAATAAGAGAAAAAAGATTACGAGATATAATAGCTAGTGAAGAAGATAAATTTTGGAAATTTATTTCCAGAAATACTAAGTTTAGTCAAAGATTGGTAAATTTAGACCTTAGATTGCTTACAAATTATTACAAGTCTCTAGGATATTACGATGTCCAAGTTACATCAAATTCTGCTGAATTTAAGAAAAGTGGGAATGTAGAGTTAACATATTCAATAGAAGCTGGTAATAGGTATATTATTAAAAAGATTTCTACAAATGTTGATCCTGTTTTTGACAAAGAAATATTTCTATCTTTAAATAAAGAGTATCAAAAAATCATTGGTGAATATTATTCACCTTTTAAAGTAAAGACATTATTAGAAGACATAGATAGTCTGATAGAGCAAAAAAACTTACAATTTGTTGAACACAATGTCGAGGAAATAGCAGAAGACTCTTCTATAACTATTAAATTTAATATCTTTGAGGGAAAAAAAGTTTTAGTTGAGAGAATAAATGTTTTGGGTAATAATATAACCAATGAGGGCGTAATAAGAGGTGAGCTTTTAATTGATGAAGGAGATCCATTTACTAATTTAAGTCTCAATAAATCAATTTCTAAAATTAAATCTAGAAACCTCTTTCAGTCTGTTACTACGAATATAACTGATGGGACTTCACCAAATCTTAAAATTATTGATATTAATGTTGAGGAAAAAGCTACAGGCGAAATCACTGCAGGTGCTGGTATAGGTACTACTGGTGGAAGTGTTGAATTCAACATACAAGAGAACAATTGGCTAGGTGAAGGAAAAAAAGTTGGTTTTCAAGTTGCCTTAAGTGCAGAGTCTATAAAAGGAAGAGTTGATTACACAAACCCAAATTATGATTTTTTAGGAAACTCATTAAAATATTCTCTTTACAGCGATAATAACGACAAACCAAATCAAGGTTATGAAAATACTTTAATTGGAGCCGGGATAAGCACTAGCTTTGAACAGTATAAAGATCTTTATGCAAAACTAGGATTGAATGTGAGTTATGATGACTTAAAAACTAACAACTCTGCATCTAAATCTTTAACAAAACATAGCGGATCATTTAATGAAATTTCAGGCACTTATGGATTTTCTTACGATAAAAGGAATAGATCTTTTATGCCTACAGATGGATCAATAGTGTCATTCACACAAGAATTACCTCTTTACGCTGATAAAGGATCAATAGCCAATACATTTTCTACTAGTTTGTATAAAACAATTACTGAAAATGTTATTGGTGCTAGTAAATTTTATTTTAAATCAGTGAATGGAATCGACGATGATACAAGATTAAGTAAAAGAACAAGCCTATCTTCAAAAAGAATGAGAGGATTTGAAAGAGGTAAAATTGGTCCAGTTGATGGTGACGACCACGTAGGTGGAAACTTTGCAACAGCAGCAAATTTCGAGGTAACTTTACCAAATTTACTTCCAGAGGATACAAATACTGATATTGGTTTATTTTTAGATTTTGGAAATGTATGGGGAGTAGATTATGATAGTTCATTAGACGAAAGTAATAAAGTGAGAGCATCAACCGGTGCTGCAGCTAGTTGGATATCACCGCTTGGACCTATGACTTTTATTTTATCAACAAATCTTTCAAAGGCATCAACTGATCAAACAGAGTCTTTTAACTTCAACCTTGGAACAACATTCTAAAATAAATATGCTTAAAAAAATATCGTTCTTACTATTAATATTTATTTTTTTTCAGACCTCTCTTAAAGCTGATAATGCATTTTATTTAGATTTTAAGTACATTTTAAACGAGAGCAATGCAGGTAAACAAGCACAAGTATTTTTGAAAAAAAGATTGAACAACGGAATTAAAAAACTACAAGAAACTGAAAAAAATATTCAGGCAGAAGAAAAAGAAATTATTAAACAAAAAAAAGTTATTTCAGCCGAGGAGTACAAAAAAAAAGTTACTAGCTTAAGAAATAAAGTTTCTTCTTTGCAAAAAGAAAGAAATCAATTATTAGATTCTGTAGCAAAACAAAGAGCTAAAGCAAGATCTGAATTATTAAAAAATTTAAATCCAATTATTAAAGAGTATATGAAAGAAAAAAAAATTCGATTAGTATTGGATAAAAAAAGCTTGTTACTTGCAGATGAAAATCTTGATATTACTAAAGATATAATGAGCATTTTAAATAAAAATTTAAAGTCAATAAAATTAAACTAAATTGTTTGTGAAAACGGTATTTTTTTTTAAAAAAAAAAAACTTCATTTTATCAAAAATTTTTTTCCTAATTTAAGTTTAGATAAGAAGAAAATATTCAAAAACGTAAAAACTTTAGAACAAGCGAAAGAATTTGATTTAACTTTTTTTGACTCTGTTAAGTATAAATCTCAAGCATCAACTACTAAAGCATCTTATTGTATAACATCAAAAAAATTAGAAAAATTTTTACCAAAAAAGGTACAAAAATTAGTTGTAAAAAATGTTCTATTTGAACTCGCTAAAGTTTTGAAAGCCATATATCCAGATGCAGATATTGATTTTCCTGATTCGTCTCTTAAATTTCCAAAAAAAAATAAATATAAAAGTGTAAAATTTGGTAACAATGTTTTAATTGGAAAAAATGTAGTAATTGGTAAGAACACAATTATTGGAGCAAATACAATAATAGAACATGACGTAGCAATAGGAAAAAATTGCGTTATAGGCCCTGATGTTATGATAAAAAATTCAATATTAGGAGATAATGTGGTTATACAAAGTGGTTGCAAAATTGGCTTAAAAGGCTTTGGTTTTATTCCATTAAAAAATAAGAATTTTAAATTTCCTCATATTGGTAGAGTGTTAATTCAAGATAATGTTGAGATAGCATCAGGCTGCACAATAGACAGAGGATCTGTAGATGATACTGAAATTGGAAAAAATACTTATCTAGATAATCAAGTTCACATAGCTCACAATGTAAAAATAGGCTCAAACTGTATGATAGCAGGTCAAGTGGGTTTTGCTGGAAGCTCAACTATAGGTAATAATGTTTCAATAGGTGGCCAAGCAGGAGTTTCTGGTCATCTGACATTAGGTAATAATATTAAAATTGGTGGAGGTAGCGGTGTTATAAAAGATGTTAAAGATAATCAAATTGTAATGGGCTACCCAGCAGTTCCACTTAAAAAGTTTATTAAGGATTGGGATAAATAAATGAATGAAAATGAAATTGATAAAAAAAAGATAGAGCAAATACTACCACATAGAGAACCAATGTTATTAATTGATAAATTAACAAAAATTGTTCCCTTAAAATCCGCAACAGCAATTATGTATGTAAAAAAAAATGGTTTTTATGTCCAAGGACACTTTCCTGGACAGCCTGTGATGCCAGGTGTTTTGATTGTAGAGGCATTTGGCCAGGCTGCAGCAGCTTTAACCGCTCATGGCATAGATCCAAAAGAATATGCAAACAAATTAGTTTATTTAATGGGGATAGACAAAGCAAGATTTAGAAATCCTGTGATACCTGATTGTGAGTTACACTTAGAAATAGAAGCAGTTAGATCTCATGGAAGAGTTTGGAAATATAAAGGAACAGCAAAAGTTGAAGGAAAGAGAATGGCCGATGCGGAATGGTCTGCGACTATAGTAGATAGAAAAGAATGATACATAAATTAAGCTTAGTAGATCCCAAAGCAAAAATTTCGAATAATGTTAAAATTGGTCCATTTTGCTATGTCGGACCTAACGTTATACTGAACGAAAATGTCGAGCTAGTTTCCAATGTGCATATTGAAGGTAACACAAATATTGGCAAAGGAACTAGAATTTTTCCATTTGCAAGTATTGGAACTCAGCCACAAGATTTAAAGTTTAATAATGAGAAGAACAGTCTTGAAATAGGAGAAAACAACTTAATACGTGAATATGTAACTATAAATCCAGGCACTGCTGGCGGCGGGTCAAAAACGATTATAGGGAATAATTGTTTGTTTATGATTTCTTCTCATGTAGCCCATGATTGTAAAGTTGGAAACAATGTTGTTATAGCAAACAATGTTCCTTTAGGTGGACATGTTACAATTGAAGACTCAGTAGTTATCGGGGGAAACTCTGCAGTACAACAATTCACAAGAATAGGAAGATTAGCAATGATCGGCGGAATGACAGGTGTATTAAAAGATGTAATTCCATTTGGATTATCAATTGGTAATAGAAATTATTTAGAAGGTTTGAACTTAATAGGATTAAGAAGAAAAAAATACGAAAATCAAAAAATTATGGGACTAAACAAAGCATACAAAGAAATATTTGCATCAAAAAATTTACATGAAAATTTAGGTAAAATTAACGGTGAACATAAAGGCAATGAACTAGTTAAGGAAGTAATAACTTTTATAGAGAAAGATAAAAAAAGACCTATTTGTTCACCTCTAACTTAATAAGATAATTATGATTGGGCTTATTTTTGGAGAAACAGATTTTCCAAAGCAAATCTTAAAAAAAGTAAAAAATAAAAAAAAATACTTAATTATTGATTTAACTAAAAACAAAATTTTTAAAAAAGATAAAAATTCTCACTCAGTTTCTTTAGGGCAATTTGGAAAAATTATCAGAATTCTAAAAGAAAATAGATGTCAAAAAGTTTTATTTGCTGGAAAAGTGAAAAAACCAAAATTTTCTAAACTTCGATTAGATTTAAAAGGAGTCTATTACATGCCTAGAATAATTAAAAGTTCTAAGCTTGGAGATGCTGCTATTTTAAAAGAAATAATTAATATTCTGCAAAAAGAAAGTATAAAGACTATTAATTCACTGGCTTTTAATCCTGAATTAACTTTAAAAAAAGGAAATTATTCTAAAGTGAGACCTAATAAAAAAGATTTAGCAGATATTAGCAAAGCTATTAAAACATTGAACAAGCTAGGTAAATATTCATATAGTCAAGGAACTGTAGTTAGAAATAGAAAAGTTATTGCAATTGAAGGGGAAGAGGGAACGCAGGCAATGCTTAAAAAATGTAAGTTTAAAAAATTCAGAAACCAAGGTGTTTTAGTTAAATTTCCAAAAAAAAAACAGGATCTTAGGATTGATTTGCCAACTGTAGGTTTTAAAACCTTAAAACAATGTAATTTAACAGGACTAAAAGGAATTGTGTTAAAATCTAAACAAAATATTTTTTTAGAAAGAAAAAAATGCATAAATTTTGCTAATAAAAATAAGATGTTTATTGTAGTAAAATGAAAAAATTAGTTATCTTTTTACTTTTATGCAATTTTTCAAATTTATATTCTTCAAATATAAAATATGAGAAGATTTATGACGATCTAAATAAACCTTGGAGTTTGTCGTTTATTGATAAAGAAAATATTATAATTACCGAAAAAACAGGAAAGTTGTTAACTCTAAATCTAGATAGTAATAGTATAAATGAAATCAAACATAATTTATCTGTTACTAGTTTAGGACAAGGTGGGTTGCTCGATGTTTTGTATAATAATGGACAGGTTTATGTTTCATACTCTGAAAATAGAGGTAATTGGGAAACAAGCACATCTGTTGCTAAAGGCTATTTAAACAAAAAAAACATTAAATTTAAAAATATTTTCAGAGCGGAACCGCCAATCGATTCTGGTTACCATTTTGGTTCAAGATTGGTTATTAAAGGTGATCATTTGTATATCACAGCTGGTGAACGAGGACAGGGAATGATTGCACAAGATTTTACAAAACATCCTGGTAGTATTATTAGAATTAATCTTGATGGATCAATTCCAAAAGATAATCCTAAAAATAAAGGTAAAAAGAATTGGCTCCCAGAAATTTTCCAAATAGGAGTCAGAAACCCACAGGGTATTGCCCTTTCTCCGTATGATGAAAAAATTTACTTAACAAACCATGGTGCAAAAGGGGGAGATTGGTTTGGAGTAGCAAGCATTGGAGAAAATTATGGATGGAAAATATTAGGATGGGGTGGAACTAATTATTCTGGAATAAAAATTGGACCTAAATGGAAACCAGGTTTTTCAAAAGCAATTAAATATTGGGTACCATCGATAGCCGTTAGTGCAATGACTATTTACAAAGGCGACACATTCAAAGAGTGGAATGGGGAGGCTCTTATAACCTCACTCAAAGACCAATCATTAAGGAAAATTAAATTTAAAGATAATAAATTTTTAAATGAGGAGATCATTTTTAAAGGAAAAATTGGTAGAATAAGAGATATCAAAATACAGAAAGAAACTGGTGATCTTTATATGTTATCAGATAATGGTAGTCTTTGGAGAATGTTTAAATGAAAAAAATTTTTATTTTAACAGGTGAACCTTCAGGTGATAAATTAGCTTTTGAAGTAATAAAAAATTTAAAAAAGATAAATCCAAATATTCAATATTTGTCTGTTGGAGGAGAAAATCTTCAAACTTTAGGAATTAACTCTATCTATGATTTAAAAAAAATAACTTATTTAGGGTTTACAAGTGTGATTTTTAATATTTTCAAAATTAATAGAAAAATAAATGAGACCGTTAAAGCTATTTTAGATTTTAAACCAGATATTTTATTTACCGTAGATAGCCCAGATTTCACTTTGAGGGTTGCAGAAAAAGTAAAAAAAAAAAATTCAAATATTAAAACAGTTCATTATGTAGCTCCACAAGTTTGGATCTGGAGAGAAGGTAGGGTTAAAAACATTAAAAAATTTATTGACCATATTTTACTTTTATTCAATTTTGAAAAAAGATATTTCGATAAGGAGGGCATGAGTAATGAATTTGTTGGTCACCCCCTATTAGAAAATAAGCCTGATAATGCTATTGACATAAATCAGATTCTTGGAAAAAACAAAGCTCTTATTTCTATTTTTGCAGGTAGTCGCAAATCTGAAATAGAAATACTAACTCCAATTTTATTAGATTTTATTAAGCTCATGAATACAAGATATAATGATTTTATTTATGTTTTTCATTCAACAAAGGAATATGGAAACTTAGTTCAATCATATATTAAAAAGAAGGAAATAAATAATTGTGAAGTTATCAGTGATGATAAAATTAAATCACACATCCTAAAAAAATCTGTTTTTGCTGTCACAAAGTCTGGTACAGTTTCCTTAGAGGTATGTAATTCTAAAATACCCTCTATCGTAATTTATAAAATAGGGTTAGTAAATTTTTTAATAGTGAAGATGATGGTTAAAACAAAATATGCAAATATAATAAATATAGCAGCTAATAAAGGTATTATACCTGAATTACTCCAATCAAAATGTAACCCAAAAAATATATTTAAATATGTTTCAAATTTTCTTGAAGATCCTAAAAAGATTGAAAACCAAATCAAAGAAATACAATTAGTTTTAAAAAATTTTAAGACAGATAAACCTTCCTCATATAAAGCAGCATTAGCTTTGAATAAGATTATTAACTAAATGATAGTTTACTCTCATAACGATTGTCTTAAAAAATTTAATGGGAACGGACATCCAGAAAGGAAAGAGAGGCTTGATGTTATAAAAAATTCCCTAAATTCAAGTCCTGATTTAAAGATAAATTTTAAAAATGCGCCTAAAGCAGATATGGAAATAATTTCATTAGTTCATCCAAAGGAACATATTGAAAAAATGTTTAACAATATACCTAATGAAGGTCTTCAAGAAGTTGAAGCAGAACCTTATGCTGACACTATACTTTGCCCAAATAGCAAAAATGCAATTTTAAGAGCTTGTGGTGCTGGTATCGCTGCAGCAGATGATCTTATGAATAATAATGAAAAAATTTTCTGCGCTATAAGACCTCCAGGACATCATGCAGAAACAATTAGAGCTAATGGTTTTTGTTTCATCAATAACATTGCTGTAACCGCCAGATATTTACAAAAGAAATATAAGATAGATAAAATTGCTATAATAGACTTTGATGTACACCATGGAAATGGAACTCAAGAAATATTTTATAAAGATAAATCTGTAGTTTATGCATCTTCCCATGAATTTCCATTATTTCCTGGAACTGGCTCAGAACAAGAAACTGGTGTAGGAAATATTTTTAATGCTCCTATAAAATCAGGTACAAACGGTATTGAATTCTTAAAAATATTTGACGAAAAAATTTTAAATCCTATTGATAAATTTAAACCAGAAATAATATTGGTTTCAGCTGGTTTTGATGCTCACATAAGAGATCCTTTGGCTAATATTAACCTAGAATCAAGTGATTTTTTTAAGATTACCAAAAAAATTATTGAATTAGCCAATATACATTCAAATAATAGAGTTATTTCTTTTCTTGAAGGAGGGTATGATTTGCAGGCTTTATCTGAGAGTGCTAAAGAGCATATTAAAGCTTTAATTAAATAGAAGAATGGTCAAATAAAGTTTATGAATATATTAAAGAGAAAATTTATTAAGATTGTAGGATTATCTTTTATTTCAAATTTTTTTTCAATCAATTCATTATTTGCTGCGGCAAAAAATATAGTAAATTCTAATTTGTCTGATCAACAAAAAAACGTAATGTTTAATGATGCTACAGAAAGGCCTTTTTCAAGTGATTTATTAAATGAAAAAAGAAAAGGTTTTTATCACTGCGCTAATTGCGGTAACAAACTTTTTTCATCAACTTCTAAATTTGATAGCGGTACTGGTTGGCCATCATTCTCAGAGGCTTTACCTGGCGCTTTTAAAACTAAGACAGATTATTCTTTTGGAATGGAAAGAACAGAATACCACTGCGCTAAATGTGGAGCACATCATGGTCATGTTTTTAATGATGGCCCTAGAGAATCAGGTAAAAGATTCTGTAATAATGGCTTGTGTTTGATTTTTAAACCTGAATAAAAATATTATTTGATTAAAACTTAGATATTTAGTGATTTTTTACACACAACACACCCAAAACGTTCATATTAGGTGATGATTTATATAATTAATAGATTAATGTAGAAATATGGATATTCTTCTCGTAATTATTTTTGGAGCTATTGTAGCAGTCACAGGACTTGAAAACCGTAAAAATCAAGATCAAGGAGATGTAGCAAAAGCGCCAGAAACACAAATAATTACACCGGCTCCAAAGGAGCCAGAGCCAGAGCCAGAGCCAGAGCCAGA
>Ga0055584_100002016_pt1 | contig 19961 bp, 19 predicted proteins | sample OSDHelmetaG_FD_58716 | JGI IMG/M metagenome (GOLD analysis project Ga0055584, IMG submission 58716) | Pelagic marine sediment microbial communities from the LTER site Helgoland, North Sea, for post-phytoplankton bloom and carbon turnover... | ecosystem: Environmental > Aquatic > Marine >... | reverse complement strand
AAAACCAGAGAGACGCCAATAAAGCGTCTGGTAGGTTCGACTCCTACCTCTTCCGCCATTCAATGGAAGTAGAACTATTGCTTATTGATTGCTTTTTTCTTTAATCACCTTTTTTAGCTGCGGGATGACGATAATTTTAAGCAGCATCCGTTTTAACCAGGAAATAGGTTTGGTATTACCCGCTGAAATATACTGATCAGTGCCAAGCATTTTTGCCAGATCTTCCTGCATCAATGCGATCGGTTCATCTGAAGGTATACCGGTTCCATCTGCAATTCTATCCATACGTTGAAAATTAGAAGCTACGCCCACTGCATCTACCATGGCTTCCACACCCATTTCTTTTGCTAATATTTCTCTCGTTTCTTGTAAGGCTTTTTTGTCGTCACCCATAAAGGCATTGGCAAAGCGTAATAAGGCTTCTGAGTGTGGAATACCCTCAATTTTGGTACAAGCTGGGTCGGTTAAGCCATTGAGATCAATGGAGTCCCCGTCAAGTTCGATGCCCTCACGGAGCATCAGAGCGTGTGAGGTAGTTCAGTAAAAGCAGCCGTTGAGTGCTGACACTCGTGCGGCTACGATCTCCATTTGTCGACGGCTTAAGGTACCACGCGGTGAACCCGTGACATTCCAGATTTGCCTGTTATCAATGTAATGTACTTCGAGTAAATCAAGCATGTAGCGTACTTCGTCGGGTACCAGACTAAGCGCGCGAATTACATAGCCGGTACGGCCATCCCATAGATCTGATTCTGGTCCTGAATCAACCACGTTAGCTAATATCGGCACCCAGGCACCTTCACCATCTTCACTAATATTTGCCGGGCGATAGCGACTCGGTTCCCCCGCTTCAGGTTCGGGTAAGGTATTCAAAGGAATGTCTAGTGCGCGACAAAATTCGTCGATAGACAGGATATTAACCATTGTGCCCAGGACTTCCACATACTGTTCGACACTCAATCCTTGCTGCATGATACCGTCGAACCAGGTTTTAGTTAAACGACCCGGGTCGGTGATAACGCGATGAATAACTTCGACAATGGTATCGGATAGATCGCTCGCGGAATCGTGTGTACCGTCAACCTGATAAGGTGACAGTGCGGCTTTGCGTTGCGTGCAGAGTCCACAAGCATTTGCTGCGCGTACTTCCTTTGCAACGGCAACGCGTTCGGCGCCGCTCAACCAGTTACCGGGAGCCGCGAGGCGCTTCCAGTAACGATTATGACCTTCAGCAAAATCACTGCGAATTGCATAATCGGCGTTGCTATAGTCTATTTGGCCCATCGCAGATTTAGTCTAGTTAATGTGATAATAGTGTAGCAAACTACCAAGCTCTCGTTGTTCTTGTCAAGAAGGAAGAGCCTAATAAACAATGAGCTTAAGTAGATCGCATTCTTTTCAAAGTGTAAGTCAGTTAAGAGCCAGTAAATCATTGGAGATGTACTAATTTTGCCAAAGAAACACATTTATGAGGTAAGGACAATTGAGCAAATTGAAGAGATTCGTTTACTCTTTCGTGCCTATTATGAAGAGTTACTGAAAGTGGATACCTGCTTTAAGGATTTTGAACAAGAACTGGAAAAGTTACCCGGAGAATATGCCGAGCCAGATGGAAAATTATTACTGGCGATGGATGCTGAATCAGTGGTGGGTTGTATCGCTTTGAGGAAAATTGATAAGGAAATATGCGAAATGAAACGTCTCTTTATCAAACAAGAATTCAGAGGGCTGGGATGGGGAAGAGTACTCGCGGATAAAATTGTTACAGAGGCTGCAAGCAGGGGATACTCATTATTACGTTTGGATACACTGGACTCATTGACGGCAGCGAACAGCTTATATAAATCGATGGGTTTTCAGCCAATTCCTCCTTATTTACAAGACACTTCAATTGATCTTGTTTATTGGGGTCTCAATTTGAAGGAGGATTAATCATTTTGAGGATAATTAACTAGTATTAAAATTTAATAACGCCAATTTGTTGTAGAAATATACCTAATACAGCAAGTGGCACCAGATAACGTATGCAAACAATATATAATTTTTCTACTTTTACCCCATCACCTAAATTTATTTCTTCCAGTAATAAATCTTTCCACCACCAACCGGCGAATAAAGCCATTAACAAGCCACCTACAGGCAGTAATATATTAGAGACAAAGAAGTCGCTTAATTCAAAAATAGTTTTATCGAATAAAGTAAAATTCGACAAGGTTCCGAACGATAACATTTGGAAAATACCTAAAATGAAAATTACCGTACAGATCCTGAGTGTTGCTGTGGTTCTAGGTAGTTTCCATTCATCAATTAAATAGCCAACAATCGCTTCGAGAATACACATGGTCGAGGTCAAACAGGCAAAAAACAGGCACAGATAAAAAGCGGCGCCGAACATCATGCCGTAATTCATTTGCGCAAACACGGTGGGCAAAGTCATGAAGACTAAAGGTGGTCCTGCCACCTCCGGGTTAATCTGGAAGGCGAAGGCTGCCGGGAAAATAATGAAACCCATCAATAGGGCCGCTAAAGTGTCTCCACCAGCAACCATAGCGGTACTGCTACCGATGGTTTTGTCGCGCTTCATATAGCTTCCATAGATAACCATATTTCCGCAACCCACCCCTAGCGTGAAAAAAGCCTGACCGAGAGCAGCCAGTATTGCTTCACCATTTATTTTGCTCCAGTCGGGTTTCAAATAGAACTCTATGCCTGCCATAGCGCCAGGTAAAGTACAGGCTCTAACTGCGAGACCGATAATCATGATAAATAGCAAGGGAAGAAGGATGCGACAAATTTTTTCTATACCCGAGTTTATGCCCTGGATTACGATATAGGCCGTTAGCGCTACCATCACAAATTGCCAGAATATAAGGGTAAATGGACTCTTTAGAAAACCACTAAACTCCTTAGCGATGAGTGAAGGATCATTAAATGCATAACTACCCGCGATAGATTTAAAAAAGTAAGCCAGAGTCCAACCGGCAATGCCAAAATAAAACGACATAATGATAATTAGTGCGACGACGCCCATGATGCCAAGCCAGTGCCAGTTCGTGCCAGGCATTAGCTTCTTTATTGCGCCGGTGTAATTTAGTTTTGTTTTTCGACCGATTGCAAACTCGGTCATTAACACAGGCACAGCTATGAAAATAAGTGCAATTAGAAATATGATTAAAAAAGATGCACCACCATACTTGCCTGTGACATAAGGAAACTTCCAGACGTTGCCCAGACCAATAGCACCGCCAACGGAAGCCAGGACAAAGCCAAAGCGCGACGACCACTGACTACGTTCAGTTTCATTACAACTGGGGGTTTGGCCCATATAGTTTTCCTTAGTTTTCTATCATCTGCATCATTTCAGCGGAGAATTAAGAGCGCTATTTGAAGCTTGCATATCTCCTCACCTCTTTCTTCATTACGCATACTAAAAGTTTAAAGTAGCTCAAATCCAGCAGTAAAATGCCTTAGCGCGGTAATCGGTCCCTCATAGACGAGTTTCAAACCACGGTAATCGTCACGATTAGCATAGATGTCGCCAAGTGCATTGGCGATCACATCCAAATGACTTTTTGTGTAGACTCTTCGCGATATTGCTATGCGCATCACTTCCAGTTCCGGCCAGATTGGCTCACCCGTTTCAGGGTCTTTACGACCAAATGCACAGGCACCCAATTCTACAGCACGTACTCCCGCCGCTTCATATAAGGCAACCACCAATCGTTGCGAAGGAAATTCGCTTTGTGGAATGTGTGGAAAGAAACGTTTGCCGTTAACATAAACACCGTGACCACCTGTTGGTTCAATAATGGGTACACCCCTTTCTTTCAAGCGCTCACCCAGGTATTGCGCCTGATTAATCCGGTACTCGAGGTAATGTTCATCGCAGCCTTCCTGTAAGCCCACAGCAAGCGCCTCCATATCACGACCGGCCAAACCACCATAGGTAATAAAACCTTCATGAACGATGGCCATCTGGTTAGCCGTTTCATAGATTTCTTTTCTGCGAGTAGCGAGGAAACCACCAATATTTACCATGCCATCCTTTTTCGCACTCATAACGGCGGTCTCGCAGTAGGAGCACATCTCACGAGTGATTTCTTTTATCGGTTTATCCGCATAACCCTCTTCGCGCAGCTTGATAAAGTAAGCGTTCTCAGAGAGACGGGCAGAATCGAGTATCACAGGAATATCGTATTTACCGGCTAGTTCACTAACTTCCCGTATATTCTGCATCGAGACGGGTTGGCCACCATTGTTATTGCAGGTAACGGTGATGATAACAACACTGACCATCTCAGCACCATGTTCATGGATAAGCTTTTGCATCTTGCCCAGATCAATATTGCCTTTGAAAGGATGATACTCATCGTTCGCACGGAGGCCTTCATCGATAGCGTAATCAAGTGGCAAGGCACCGAGCATTTCCGCATTACCACGAAATGTATCAAAGTGCATGTTACCGATTGCGTATTTACCTTTTTCCGCATACATCTGCGTCATAATGTAATCCGCGGCTCGACCCTGATGTGTTGGTTGCACATAAGGCATACCAAATACATCCTGAACGGACTCTTCAAATTTGTAAAAGCTGCGACAACCAGCATAGGATTCGTCGCCAAGCATCATTGCAGCCCATTGGTTTGCACTCATAGCTGTGGTGCCGCTATCAGTGATGCAATCGACATAGACATTATCTGCCTTAAGTCTGAAAGCGTTGTAACCTGCTTCCTTTAGGTACTTCTGACGTTCCTCTTTAGTCGTTTTTTTCAGGTGTTCAACAACTTTGATTCTAAATGGTTCTGCTGTTTGGTATTCCATGATTTATTCCTAGGTTAGGGTAAAATTAAAATTGATCAGTATTCTTACAATCAGTATACTGATCAATTATGCAAAAGGTCAATATCTTCATCGCATATAAACAGAGGAACAAAAAACTGCATGAAATATGATTTACACAGTTCACCCGGGCCGCTAATACGTCGCAGTCATCAGATTGGCTTATCGATTTTCGCCGAAAGCTTTAAAGAGCTGGATATGACGCCTTTACAGTTTTCCATTATGTGGACTTTGAATCTTCATCCCGGTCTGGATCAAATAACCTTATCCAAATCTGTCGCACTCGATCGAGCTACCTGTTCCAATATCGTTACACGTCTGGACACGAAAGGGTATATCCGCAGAGAAATCAACCCTGAGAATAGACGTGCAAAATTAGTCTATTTAACAAAAAAAGGAGAAAAGCTTTTATCCCGTGCGCAAGCTCCCATGGATTATGTACAGAAAAAGCTGATTGAACCTCTCAGTGCAGACGAAAAAAAAGTATTTCTGAAATGTTTACAGAAACTTGTCGACAGTAGTAATGAGCTTAGTCGTGCGCCAATGCAATATATGCCGTTAAAGTAAAATGTCTGAAGATAAACAAACACTTTTTTCAATATTTGAGTCAATTGCACAAGCAAAGGGTGACAACATTCTTTTTCAGGATGACTCGGACGAGTGTTCTGGAAAGGAGGCTCTACAAAATGTAAATGCCTTGGCCAACGGTTTCTTAAAATTAGGTATCGGAAAACCTGATGTGGTTGCTTTTCTATGTGATAGCTCGGTTAGGCATGCATTAAGCTATTTCGCCTGTCAAAAAGTCGGCGCGATTTCGTGTGCATTACATGTAAGAAGTACGCCGAATAATATTGGGAAGGCTTTGGGCTGGCTCGAGGCTGAGTTGCTGATAGTGGATAGAAAATATAAAGATTTGGCCGAAGAATCATTAAGGGTTTACGGAAAATCGATTCAAATTGTCGTGCTTGATGAGGATGAAGCAGTTTTTGCAGGTGTGACTTATCAGAACTTACTTGGCACTGAGATAGTAGCCAAAAATGAGGCTTTAATCAGTTTGGACGACGCTGCAATGATAATTTTGTCATCAGGTACAACCGGTGACCCGAAAGGAATAGTTCATTCGCAAAGGACTTTATATGCGAGTGCTATGAGTGGTAATCAGTCTTTCGGAAATATCACGGCAGAGGACAGTGTGATTGTTGCAATGGCACCTTCATTTGCTGCCTGGAATCATGTGACACTGCCATTTCTGGCGAATCAGGCAAAAATTGTTTTCAATCACGGCTTTGATGCCGATCTTTATATCAAGACTATTGAAGATCACGCAATTAGCCATGCTGCACTTGTCCCGACTGCCTGGAGACGAGCACTTGCAGTGATCGGAAAAGATAATAATGTCTCAAGTCTACGTTCAGTTTTTTTCTCAGGCGAACCCGGTACTAAAGACTTTATTAATGCCATTAGAGAGAAATTACCAGCAGTTGATATTCGTTCAGCCTACCTAAGCTCAGAGGGCGGTGACGCATCAGCCTGTATCGCGGCTAACGATTTGTTGTCAAAAGAAAAAATAACAATAGGTAAGCCTGCTATTGGTGCTGATATTCGAATAATTGACCCGGATGGCAGCATTGATGATGTGCTCAAACAAGGCGAAACAGGTGAAATTGCGATGCAAAGTACGTCGCTTGCACTGGGCTACTGGAAAAATGAAAGTTTATCCAGACAGCGTTTCGTTAATGGTTGGTGGAGGTCTAGTGATCTTGGCAACATTAACGAGTTTGGCAATCTTACCATTGTTGGACGTAACGATAATATGATTATTACGGGTGGATTAAAAGTGCACGCTGAGGAAATCGAAGCTGCTTTGATGCAACATCCTCAAGTCATTCTTGCTGCCGTTATTGGAAAACCTGATGCAGAATGGGGACAAAGAATTGAAGCTTTTGTCGTGAGCAATTCAGAAACGAGCATGGAAGAAATCAATAACTATTGTCGGGAAAAATCTTTGCTAGTTTCTTTTAAGTTACCTAAAAAAATACATTTTAGAGATAACTTGCCAACAGGCGCTACCGGTAAAATATATCGGCGTGGTCTGTTGGAAGAATAAACGTGAGCCTTATAAGTAATTAAAATTCACCGGGAGTTACAAAATGAGTTACGAGCAGGTCATATTTGAGAATAAGGAAGACATTGCGATTATTCGCATGAACCGACCAGAAAAGAAAAATGCTTTCTCTCCTACAATGAGTCGGGAAATACTGGAAATTATGACTCATATTGAAAACACCGACGAAATAAGAGGTGTTCTTATCACAGGCGTAGAGGATAGTTTTTCCGCTGGTCTGGATTTGGATATGTCATTTATTCAGACTATGGAACAAAGTAACTCGGCAAATTTTCGTAAAGTGATGGAACCGATTCTTGAATGGTATAAAAAACTATACAACACGAGTAAGCCAACTGTTGCCGCTGTCAATGGACACAGTTATGGAGGGGGTCTTGTACCTGTTTCACTTTGCGATGTTGCTATCGCTTCTGATAGATCCCGTTACTGTTTGTCTGAAATAAACTTTGCGCACTTTCCAGCAGGTGGAACGACCTGGGCAGTGTCACATTTTCTTTTGCCCAAACACTATGAGTATCTATGTTTAAGTGGAGATCGAATTGACGCAGAGGAAGCCTTCAGAATGGGGTTGGTGACTAAAGTCGTTCCGCATGATGAGTTAGAGAGTGTTGCCTGGGCCATGATTAAAAAGTTAGCAAATAAACATCCTAATGCATATAAGACAGCCAAAACAATGTGTCGAATGACGCGTAAAATGCCTTTGTGGGAAGCGATTGAATTGGAGATGGCGCATATACATGAGAACTATTTCCTGACAGAAGGAGAGATGGTCAAAATCGCATTGAAGCAATTCAAAGATAAAAAAATTAAAACTGGTACTGGTGAAACTTATCAGTCAGAAAAATAAAGTGATTGCATAGAATAGAGAGGATATTGAAATGAGTGTAGCAATAAAGGAATGGTTTTTTGAGGACTTCAAGAAAGGCTCACAAATCATCACTAAAGGTAGGACAGTGACGGAGTCTGATATTTCTATGAGTGTCGCTATCAGCGGGCATTCACAACCAATATTTGTGGATGAAGAGTTTGCAAAAACAACATCATTTGGCACTCGAATCGCACCGGGCGAATTAGCGATTGGGATTCTTGCGGGCTTATTAACTCGTCTTTCTATTCTGGAAAATCAGGTTGGACTATTAGAAATAACGTGCAAGTTTCCAAACGCCCTAAAGGCGAATGACACAGTGCATGCAGAAACAGACATAGTGGAAACACGTCTGTGCAGTGGTAAGGATAGAGGCATTGTTACTTTTAATGATAGTCTGCTAAATCAACGAAACGAGATTGTACTCGAGACTAAACGTCTGGCTATGTTTTTGAGTCGAGCTTCGAAGTAATCAGCAGTAGATATTCAGTAATTTACTTTAGGGCTTCCTGCAGGATAAAACACACCCATTAATCTCATGCCGCCAGCATCTGTGCATTCAAGTGAATGTGCTTGTCGAGCGGGAAGAAAAATGAGATCGCCAGGAATTACTTTTGTTTTCTTTGTTGTTGTCCACATCATGCCATTTCCGGACATGATATATATTGCTTCCTCATACAGGTGATGATGAAAGGCTGCTCTGGATTTTGGTATCTCACCGATAAATTGCGTGACTTGTTGACAACCCAGATCACTGTTCACCAGTTCCATTAAATGGCGATCGGCCATCGTGTCCCGACTTTCTTCATCATAAGTACAAGTTCGATTTTCTTGATCAGTATTGAAGTTGTCAGGCATAGCGTCCAGAACTTCCAACTTAGATTCACCCGGACAAACTGTCACAATTGCTTTTAATTCACTGCTGTCTTTATTAGTCAGACAAAAAGCTTCGTTTGCACAAATATAGACACCAGTTTCTTCAGGCGCGTTAAATTCGCGACCGGATATATTTATAGTTCCATTAGCACTAGCCAAATAAACAACAACTTCCGAACCTGGGAAGCTGATAATAGGGCTTGAACCGTTCTTTAGAACGACAAGGTATTGAGCGAGGTGTACGGCACCTGTCTTCTCTGTGATGATTTCACCGATGAAGGTATTCTCAGTTTTGATATGTTCGCCACCATTACCCCGAACAACATAACAACCGTTATCAAGGAACGAAGTTTCGATGTTCTGCTCTGTTTTTTGATATTCAATTTCTTCTGCATCAGCAAAGTCTTCCACCGCGGCTTCAGCGTATGTTTCAGATAGATCATTATGAGAGCCATCACAAAATGGGGCAGATTTTGTATGTTTACATGCACAAAGCAAGACATCTTCATCTTGTTCTGGAATATAGCGCAAAGGCTGAAAATCTGTATCTTTGTGCGCGCCATCGCAAAATGGCTGTTTATTGCTCTTCCCACAGGTACACCAGGCGTAAGGTCGGCCTGCTTTTAGGGAAACAAGACAAGGTTTGAGGGCGCTAACTATTGGTTCATTGCTCATGATTTTTATTATTCTGATTTAGTATCAAGGTGGTATTTTTCGACTGCGCATATAAACACATGCAAGGGAATATGGAAAGCCTGAAAGATCCAATATATTAGGGAAGGTGTGCTATTAAATTGCTGCAATAAGCTAGAGCTTAAGAGGGTGATTTTCAGCGTTAAGGAGATATTTGCTAGCAACTGACAAAAATTGTGCTGAATTGAGCTCGCTTTAGATAAATTAGTGGGTAGTCGGCACTTTATGCAGAAACGTTAAAGCAGACGAAATCAGTGTTATAAAACGAAAAACTGATAGTACTGCCATTTTTAAATTACTAAACGAGCAAATAAGTACCGCCGCAAAGCGCAATTACACCATAGACTCTGCTTAATGACGTGACAGGCAATATTTTTGAGGCATTCACGTAGTGACATAGGTGATTTATTGCAAAACAGATAATAAATTGAATGAGAGCAAAACCAACTAAGTAAGAAATAAGAGGCGTAGTTTCTGCACCGACAATTGATTCACCGTAAGCGTAGCCATGTAAGAGGCCAGTAATAGCCAGGCAAACTGCTGCGGATTGCTTGTGAATATTTGTTACCAATATCAAGCCAAGTATTAAGACCGAGCTTGCAATTAAAATTGCAATATAGGGGATAGTTATGCTGTTGAGATGCAGTATCGTCCCCAAAATTGTACTGATGATAAATACAGAAGGGATCAAAATGCGTTGCTTCATAAAATAACTGAGAATGCCGATACCAAGAATAAAAGCGAGATGATCTAAACCAATAACAGGATGTCCCAGACCAGACAATAAGCCCTCTGTGAGGGAATCAGGTAATTTGTACCCATTAGGGTGGTGAGCGTAGGATACAGAAGGCAAACTGATAATAAGGAGTGAGCTTATAATTCTAGATATTAATTTCGTTTGCATATTTCCATCCGGCTATTGTTAGTTAAAATTAATCGCTGATTAGATAGTATTCCAAAATAGCGAAATAGACAATTTTGACTCGAGCTAGCTTATCAAAGCGCTGTTTTTTCAAGGTTTATCAGGTAGTCAAAATTTTACTACCTCTCAATTTAAGATTCGATCTCCACTTAATTATAAATATTTATGCTTTAATAGTTTCTAATATTACGGTTTCACAGCAGCTAGAGTTTGATTTTCTTCAGGTTTATATTTGTATCATAGTAAAAGGGTGTGCCAGCAAAACGTTTTTCTCCACTTGAAGTTAGTGAGTTCACCGAGCCTTGTTTTTTATTGCGGCTTTTCCAATAACCAAAAGTTGCCACTACTACACCTGCGCGGACATCTTCAGTGATTCGTGCTTCTGCTGAAAACTCACCTTTGTCATTAGAAATACTGATTTCGTCATTTTCTTCGATTCCTCTGTCATCAGCATCGACAGGGTTGATCAGAGCAAACTGTTCACCTTGAGCCTTCAGTTTTCGCGCAACATTCGCATATCCAGAGTTTAGGAAAGCATGGCTTTTCGGTGTAATGAGCTGGAGAGGAAATTCATCATTTTGTTTATCATCGATAGGGTTACATTTTTCATTCGCTCTATAAAATGGGACTGGCTCAATTGGCACCCCTATTTGTCTGCCCTCAAGCATTTGTCGTAAAACTGCGCCGACATAGCCACCATTTTCTCCAAGTGTCGACTTAAATTCACATAAGCCTGATACTGTAGGGAAATTCCCCTCAGCATGTGGAGCATAATCATCAGGCTTTGGCGTGTTGACTCGTATGAAGCCATTCTGCTTAAGTTTCTCGAAACTTGAGCCTTCGAGCATTGGTGAGTGCCAGTCTAGTGCATTCTCCAATAATTCTTCGTCGCTCTGAGTAAAACGTTTATCCTTAAATCCCATGTAGTCAGCGAGTCGGCGGAAAAGCTCGACATTGGCAATGGCTTCTCCAGGTGCGTCAACTGCTTTTTGATTCAAGGCAATATAGAAATGGCCCCAGGAGGTGACAATATCATCATGTTCACCCGCCATTGTTGCCGGCAGTATCAGATCAGCATAGCGAGCAGTATCTGTCATGAAGTGCTCACTCACGACAGTAAATAAATCATCGCGAGCGAGTCCTTGTTCAATGCTATTGCTATCAGGCGAGTGCGATAGAGGGTTAGCGTTCCAGATAAATAAAGATTTTATCGGGGGCTCAAACTTTGACTCATTGCTCAAAACCTTCCCTATATCAGCAAGATTAATGATGCGTGTGTCTTCTTTTATCCAGTCAGGACGCGACAAAAGATCAAAGCGTACTGGTACAAAGACCGGCATTTGCAGAAGACCTCCACCGACATGACGCCATGCGCCCGTCAGAGCAGGTAAACAATCAATTGCTCGAATACCCTGTCCGCCACCAGGGTAACGTTCTGCACCGACACCGACGCGAATAACCGCAGGTTGTGTGCGAGCATATTCTCTGGCTAATTCTCTGATTTCGTTAGCGGTGATACCTGTGATCGCTTCTACCAGCTCAGGCTTACATTGTTCAGCACTGTTTTTTAGTTCTTCAAAGCCGAGAGTATATTTTTCAACATATTCTTTATCTATTAATTCCTCTTCTATCAGAGTGTGAATCATTGCCAGTGCGAGGGCAGCATCTGTGCCCGGCCGTAATGGTATATGCCAGTCTGCCTGAGCTGCAGTGCGACTACGATAGGGATCGATAACGACAATTTTTGCACCGCGTTTTTTCGCTTCAAGCACGAAGGGCCATAAATGCGAGTTCGTTGAAAGCGTATTTGCACCCCACAGGATAATGAAACGAGAATGTATAAAAGATTCCGGGTCAGTGCCCAGAGTTGGGCCGACTGTCATTAACTGGGCAGTCAATATGCCGGAAGCACAGAATGTTTTTTCACCGATGCTGCTACCCAGTTTGTTAAAGAAAGCATCACCGGCGTTCATGCCATTCAAAACACCCATGTTACCGGCATAGCCATAAGGTAATATTGCTTCTGCACCATCGTCGCGAATAATTTTTTCCCAACGGTCGCTTATTTCTGTAAGCGCCTGTTCCCAGCTGATTTTTTCGAACTCACCTTTGTCTTTAGCTCCGCTTCTCTTAAGTGGATAGAGAATTCTGTCAGGGTGTGCATGATGCAAATGATAATCTTTTACTTTCACGCAGAGCCTGCCCTGAGTGAAGGGATGTTCAGGATTGCCGCTGACATTTGAGAGCTTGCCTTTCTCTACAGTGTAGAGCATGGCACAACCATCAGGACAGTCATGCGGACAAGCGCCAAACCGGGTTTCACCGACTGTTTCAACCATTATTGATCTCCTGATGAACTGTCCGAACGAAATAGAAGCGTCAGTAAGAAAAATAAAGTACGCCAATTCGCAATCTTGAAAAGCCCCCTGGCTTCTTCGGGTCTAAGATGGGCTTTCATCGGCATGTGTCCCATAATCTTTCCCTTGATGAGCAGAACATTTCCATCTTGTTCAAGAGAGGACACATTCATTAGTTCTTCACCATCCGGTGTAAATAATTTCAACTTACCGTCTCCCCTAATTTAAACTTTTGTCAAAATCTAGCTCATAGTCATCAAATATCTTAATAGCCGTGGCTCGGCCTCCACCCATTACACCGCCACCCGGGTGCATACAACACCCTGACAGATACAAACCGTCTACACCGGGCACAGCATATTGACTTAATTCCGGCGTCGGTCGGTGACCACCGAACTGGTTGAAAAAAGCGCCTGCACCGTGCACATCACCATATTGAAAACTGGGCGAATGTCGTAATACATCGAGAGGCGTGGCAAAGCGTGATTCCAGGATTGTACTTTCATTAACGTTGCTGCAATAAGGTTGGAATTGGTGCAGTAGATCTTTTCCTGCTTGTTCCTTCAATTCATCCCATTTCTCTACACCGCCATCTCGCAGAGTGAAGGGCGCGAATGTCCACAAATAGAGGGTAGCAGCATCATCAGGTGCGCGCTCTGCATCATGATTAGAATGAACCAGAGAGGTAAGTATATTTTGTTTCGGTAACTCTCCATAACGGTAGCTATCAAATACACGACGAAATGACTCGAGACTCGGCGATATCAGACCAGTGATCAGTGCATCATTGGCGATCTCACCAACATTGAATTTTGGCGCTTCGCTCATTGAAAAATGCGCTGTAATCGGTGAATAACTTGAAGGCATGACTTTGCGAGCATTTTCTACCAGCTTGTCATCAAGACCACTGACATAGTCAGCAATCAGATGCGGATGTATTGATGCGATTACGCCTTGCTTTGCATAAAGTTCTTCGCCGTCGCTGAGCCTGACACCTGATGTTTTACCGTTCTCCGTTAGAATCTTACTAACCTCAGCACTTTCGCGTAGTTCGGCATCACTATCTTTTAGGCAGCGTATAAGTGATTCCACCAACATACCACTACCACCTTTCGGTAAGCCAGGTGGATAGGTGTGCACAAAACCGGGCATGGTAAATAAGGTTATTCCGGTGCCTTTTTCTTCGGGTGCGACAATACCTTCAGAGACAAACTTGAGTAAATGCAAAATGACTTTCTCATTTTCAAAATGCTCAAGTACCAGGTCCAGTGCACTCTTTTGCAAGATACCAATAAGATCTCGACCTTCACTACTTTGATCGAGTAAGTTCAAAAAAGGACCCATTGGTGCCGGCGGTACAAACAGCCCACTGACTAGCATAGGTAACAGAGCCTGACTGGCAGCAGCAAACTTACGATAGGCTTCTGCATCTCTGGGTGAGATGCTGGCTATAGAATCGCAGGTACGATCGATATCCGCATAAGTTGCAATCGAAGTTTGATCGTCAAAAATTGTAAGAACAGGTACATCCGGGTAAATATATTCAAGGCCATAGTTTGCTTTGAGACCCAATTCGTCTTTCAGTAGCAGTGGGTTAACCTGAATATAAGCATGCACAGTTGAATGCAAATCGTGTTTAAAGCCGGGTAGGCCGAGTTCCTGCGTGATCACACCACCACCTAAATGTTCACTACGCTCCAGAACCAATATTTTAAAACCTGCTTTAGCTAAATAAGCCGCGGTAATAAGAGGATTGTGGCCGGAGCCGACAACGATGAAATCATAAGTTTTTGACATACTATTATTGCCTCGCATCAAAATAGGTTTATTGCTTTGAACTATAAAAAAGAGACTGCTAACCCAGTCTCATAATGCCAAATTTGGCGATAAATAGAACTAACTACTTACTGCTAACCATCAGAGCTTACGGGGCTTAGCCAAGCAAACTTGTCGTCTTTTCGACCTTCCTGAATATCCAGTAGCTTATCTCTAAGTCGAAGCGCCATAGATTCCTTCGTAGTCGGTAATACGTATTCTTGAGAATCTTTATCGCCGAGGATTGATATCGGCACAACAATCGCTGCAGTGCCACAGGCAAATAATTCCGTGCAGTTACCAGAGCTTATCGAAGCTAATAACTCATCGATATCCATTGCTCGCTCATGCACTATGATTCCATCTTTCTTTGCAAGATGGATTATTGAGTCACGAGTCACACCGGGTAATATCGAGTCAGTCAATTTCGGCGTGTGTATTTCGTTATCAATAAGCGCAAAGAAATTCATCACCGACAACTCTTCTATAAACCGATGTTCAACGCTATCCAGCCATAATGGCAGGTCATATCCTTTGTCGATGGCTGCAGCCGTCGAATATAGCGCGGCGCCATAATTACCACTCACTTTCACCTCACCGGTACCACCTTTAGCCGCGCGGCTATTATCGCGCTCGATAAAAACCTTCAGGGTGTTGGTGTTGAAAGGTTCTGAAGGGCTGGCAATCACAAAAAAGCTAAACGTGTCGGATGTAGATAAACTTAAAGACGGCTGTGTGCCAATCATAAAGGGGCGCAGGTAAAGTGAGTGTTGGCTTTTGTCAGGGATCAGATCTTCACAAAATGCGGTAACTGAAAACAAGGCCTGCATGAAAATTTCCAGTGGTAAATCCGGCATTAACATTCTTTGTGCAGACTTGTTCAATCGTTCCCAGTTTACTTCTGGACGAAACAAAACGGGGCTGCTCGTTTTTACTTTGTAAGCTTTGAGTCCTTCAAACAAAATTTGCGCATAGTGAAATGCCTTCGCGGCAGGATCCAGACTTATAGGGGCATAGGGTAAAAGTTGCCCGGTTTTCCAATTACCGTTTTCGTAATCGATTCTAAACATTACCGGAGCCATAACATTTCCAAAGCCGAGCTTCTCAGGTAACTTGAATTTTTCCTTTTCAGAATTTAATTCAGGATGGATATACATCTTCATCGTTGAATATTGTCTAAATATACAGGTTTACTAGAGGTAGTTATTTTAAAGGGCTGGTGTTGTATCGGGCAGGCGGCGATGTTTTGTTGCTTGTTCATAAGCGTAGGCTAACTGAATAAGAAGGCCTTCCTGCCAGGCACGTGCCATTATTTCTACGCCAACCGGAAGACCGTCCTTAGTAAAGCCAGCTGGTATCGAAATGGCTGGGAAATTAATGTTACCGCTTAGATGACAGTTAGTGCCGTGTTGTACTTCACCGATACGAACGGGTTTGCGCCGAATTGTCGGGTAGATGAGAGCGTCAACTTTTGCCTTGGCCATCGCTACCAAAACAGCTTGCTTTATACGTTCGCGTTTTTCCTGTAAGGACAGATACTCGAGAGTGGCACCTGGCATCACTGCGCTTGCTGTCTTGAAATTATTACGTAGCTCTTCATCTTTAAGTAAATCAGACTTAATGATGTCATCAACTGTGGCCACCGGTGCGCCAGGATGGTTCATAAGGTAATTGTTAAAATCGCTTCTGAGTTCCGCCAGAATGGCATAGAAACCACCGATATCATCCATCATAAGATCCATTAAGTCTGGAATTGTGACATCGACGATTTTGGCGCCCGCATTTTTCATATCGTCAACGGCCCGACTTACAATTGCCGCCACTTCTTTATCCTCAGGATCGACAATCCACAAATTACGCAGTAAACCGAGCCTTTGTTTTTGTAAACCGTCGGTTTTCAGGAAGGCTGTGTAAGTGTCGGGAATATGGCCAGCACTTGCAGCCGTTTGTGCGTCGTTATCATCGTAGCCCGCAATAGCATCGTAGATAATAGCCAAATCACTGACATTATGTGTCATGGGTCCACCTGTATCCCAGGAATGCGCCAGAGGGGCAATGCCATGACGACTGCTGAGGCCGACTGTACTACGCAGGCCAACGAGAGCATTAAAAGACGCCGGCATGCGAATCGAACCGCAGGTGTCGCTGCCGAAGCCGGCTGTTGCGAAATTGGCAGCAACCGCGGCGCCGGTGCCTCCGCTGGAACCACCGGGAATGCGATCGAGAGCATAGGGGTTTAGAGTTTGCCCGAATAAGGAGCCATGGGTGGCGAAACCCATAGCATACTCATGCATAGTGGTTTTACCGAGTATGATGGCGCCTGCTTCGCGTAGGCGTTTTACAATAGTCGCATCATGGGGCGGTATCCATTCTGCGAAGACTGCCGAGCCCAGAGCAGTTTGCATATCGCTGGTTTCGTAATTGTCTTTTACTAAGATGGGGATGCCGTGTAGTGGTCCACGCGGTCCCTGACTGACTCTTTCCTGATCAAGTTCCTTTGCACGCTGCATGGCTTTGTCATTGAGCGCACTTATGGAATTCAGTGCGGGCCCGTTTTTATCGTAGGCAGTCATTCGAGCTTTGTACATTTCAACAAGTTGGACTGAGGTGACTGCGCCCGATTCCAGTCGATTCTGAATTTCGTTTATCGGTGCATCGAGAAGTTCGAATTTCTTTTTATCACCGCCTGCAGCATTTGCACAAGAGATGACAGAGACAAGTAAAATAATTCCGCTTAAGAATTTGAATAATATTTGTGCTTCCAGTTTCAGTGGGTTAACTCGCATTGGCCTCGAAGCTCCATAGTCAGGACAGAAGGTGTAATTATACCTGTTTCCTTTTCATCAGCTAATCACAGCATACTGCATTCATACTCAAGATATGACCCTAAATACTACAGTGCATATCATGTGTCTTGCTTATCAGATAATATTTACCTAATCATCCCTACTTTGGAAGGTCACGACAATGAAAATAACGCCTGCAACCCTGCGAGCTATGCTGGACGAGTTTGGTGGTATACCAATGTCCGAAGAAGAGCTAAAACAGGTCACACCTGTTGTCGAAGCATTTGTTGCCGAATTTTCCAGATTAGGAGAACTGGATCTCGGTGATATTGATTCAGCTTTGCAAATGCATGCAGACGATGGAGAGTTCTCCCGTGACCGATGAATCGCTGACAAAATTGACCATCTCAGAGTTGGCACCAATGATCCAGACTCGGCAGGTGTCACCTGTTGATCTGGTTGATGCCAGTATCGCCCGCATTGAACGTTTACAACCACGTTTGAAAAGTTTCATAAATCTTATGTTTGATGATGCGCGAACACATGCTAAGCAGCGCGAGCAGGCAATTGGGCAAGGTGAGTACCTTGGTCCTCTGGACGGTATTCCTCTTGGCATTAAGGACAATCTGGCTGTCGCTGGCGTCCCTGCCACTGCGGGTGCAATTGCTCATGCCGACTTTGTACCCGATGAAGATGCGGAAGCCGTACGTCGCTTGCGAGCTGTTGGTGGTATCGTTATGGGCAAAGAAAATATGCATGAGTTCGCCGCAGGAGGAAGATCAAATAACCCTCATTACGGGGCGGTGACAAACCCCTGGGATGCTAAACGTATCCCGGGAGGATCTAGTGGTGGGGGTGGTGCTAATGTCGCCGCTTGTCTTACCTTTGCATCTTTAGGCACAGATGTAGGTGGCTCTGTTCGTTTTCCCGCGCATTGCTGCGGAGTAGTCGGTATGAAGGCGACCTTTGGACGCGTAAGTCAGCGCGGTTCTTTGTTGACCTGGGGGCATGGTGATCATGTCGGACCATTGACGCGTAGTGTTAGAGACTCTGCATTGGTGTTACAGGCCTGCGCAGGTCACGATCCATCAGATGCTTCTAGTAGAAAGTTGCCGGTACCGGATTTCTCAGCACGCCTGGGCGAGGATTTAAAAGGTGTGAAAATCGGTATTCCTAAAAGCTTCTTTTTTGATGTGGTGACGGATGATGTAGAACAACGCGTTAATGAAGCAATTAGCATCATGACAGAACTCGGTGCTGAATTGGTGGAAGTGGACTTTCCCTGGCTGGAATACTCGCGCAGTGTGTGGCTGATGATGGCAGTAGAGTCTGCAGTTACACATGAACACCTGTTACGTGAGCGACGTTCTCAGATCACCGACGAACTTATACTGGGTATGTTGGCGGGCCAGTTTATTCCCGCACGTGATTACATCAAAGCGCGCAAATTACAGCATCTAATTAAAGATGGCTTTGCAAGTGCACTTGCACAAGTGGATGCCATCGTTTCGCCAACCTCGCCTGCAATAGCACCGCTTATCAACGCAGAATCGATCACCATAAAAGACGTTGAGTATGATCTGAAGCTGACCCGGGATGAGGTATTGGGGCGAGACACTTACCTCGCTAATATCACCGGCATACCCGCGATCAGTTTACCCTGTGGGTTTGGTGAAGCAGGCATGCCGGTGGGATTACAATTAATGGGAAGGCCCTTCGAGGAAGATCGTCTATACCAGATTGCTTATGCCTGCGAACAGGCTTTGTCCGTCAAAGATACTTTATGCCCTCTTGCGAAGGAATGATGTAGTCCCTGATTTGATTGGCGTCGTAACTCGGCTTACTCTTCGATAAGTATATCCAATACTTTTCTTACCTCATCTGCCCACTGTTCGGATACTGTCCTGCCGGCAGGAAGGTTGGTACTTTTCCGGCGATAAGCAATTGTGCCATCTCCATTTGCAATTAGTAGACCCGGAATGAATTTTACATTGTAATCTTCAGCTATCCCATCAGCTTCGGCGATCGCAATAAAAGGGAAGTCCAGAGAATCCGCATAGGCTTTTGGATCCCCTATGCCTCTCTCCAGTGCATTAAAGGAAATAATCTGCACACCGTGTTTTTCGTATTCAGCCTGTATTTCTTTGACATAAGGCATAAACGCTTTGCAATAGGGACACCAGGTAGCCCAGAAAACGAGTACTGCAGGTTTACCGTTGAGGACAGCAGGAAATTCAACTTCCGAACTGCTGAGTAAATCCATTCCACTCCAGTCCGGGGCTTTATCTCCGACATCTACGGCAATTACTGATGTCGTGATCAGGCAAAGCCATAGCGATACGAATAGTCTTGTTAGCATGAGATTAATCTCTGTCTTGGTAAATTTAAGCGATGATCAAAGATAACTCTTCGACCATGACATTGCTATTGGTTCACTTAATTTAAGATTGAGCAATTTATACTCAGCAGAATTAATTAGAATTCTGTTACGAATCGCTGCCGCAGCTTGAATAAGGTTGATAAACTATTCTTCCAGCGAAGACCCTAACTTATGGAAATCATTTCTTCTTCTTTTGTTTCGGCAGACTCAGTGGATCAGTCAGTTGCTTCAAACTCATCGGGATACGGCAATCACGACATACTGGCCATAAACCCGGCCAATTAGTACTTTTATTCTTGAAAA
>Ga0055584_100002015_pt1 | contig 19963 bp, 20 predicted proteins | sample OSDHelmetaG_FD_58716 | JGI IMG/M metagenome (GOLD analysis project Ga0055584, IMG submission 58716) | Pelagic marine sediment microbial communities from the LTER site Helgoland, North Sea, for post-phytoplankton bloom and carbon turnover... | ecosystem: Environmental > Aquatic > Marine >... | reverse complement strand
ACGATCATGCCTTCGCCGGGCCGGGCCGCGCTTTTCACCAAACCTTGGAGATGCTGGGCCGCAGCTTTGTCGCTGAATTGGCGCGAGGCGCTGATGCCGGCCCGCAGCGGCGTGTAGACCAGGTAGCGCCCGGCCAGCCGCACCGCTGGGCTCAGAGTCAGGCGCTTGCCGGCTTCTGGTGCACGGGCGACTTGGGCCAGCAGGCGTTGGCCTTCGTGTGGCGGGGTTTTCAGGCCTCCGAGGTCGAAGAAGCCCTCCTGGCCCTGCCCATCAACGATGACAAAGGCACCGCGGGCCTGCGGGGCCAGGCGGGTGACGCGGACGCCGTGGACGGCGCCGACAGGGTTGAGAGCGTCCGGCCAGTCCCAGGCCAGCCCCCAGACCTCACCATTGCGCAGGGTAGCGGCACGGACCTCGCCCGGCGAGGCTGAGAGGACGATCTCATCTACCGGTGGCAGGCGGAAGGCGGTGGCATTTACCACCGATAGCCGGCCCCTCGCAGCAGGCCTGCGGTTTCGTGCAAGGGCAGGCCAACGATATTGGAATAGGAGCCACCGATCCATGCAACGAACATGGCAGCCCGGCCCTGGATAGCATAGCCACCGGCCTTGCCTTGCCACTCGCCGCTGGCCAGATAAGCGGTGATTTCGCTCGCCTCAAGCCGTTTGAAGCGGACGTCAGTGACAACCAGGCGCTGCAGAGCGCTGCCGTCCGGCTTGATCAGAGCGACGCCGCCATAGACCCGGTGGCGTCTGCCACTCATCAGCTCCAGGCAGCGACGGGCCTCGGCCTCAGTTTCTGCTTTGGGTAGGATGCGGCGACCGACGCCGACGACGGTGTCAGCAGACAGGGTGAAATCGCCGGTCGGCGCCACGGCACGGCCTTTTGTCAGTGCCAGTCGGGTGGCGAGCTCACGCGGTTTCTCTTCTTTGAGCGGGGTTTCGTCCACATCGGCCGGAACGATCGCAGCCGGGGCGATGCCAATCTGCGCCAACAGATCAACCCGGCGGGGGGAGGCACTGGCCAGGATAAGACGGGGTTGGGGATCGCTCATGAGATGGGGAATTTTTCCAGAATGCGGTCACGCAGATAGTCTCGAACGGCGCGGTAGGCCTCCAGCCGGCGCTCTCGGGCGCCGTATTCGGCCGTGGCGTCGGTGGTTGGCCAGAACGCGACTTTGATCGCCTGCGAATGTGAAAAGTCGATGGCCCGAAACTGCGCCGCTGGCGCTAGGGCCACGATGATATCGAAAGAGCTGTCGTGGAGTTGGTCGAAGGTTTTGGACTTGTGCTGCGACACGTCGATGCCGACCTCCGCCATCACCGCGACAACAAAGGGGTCAGGCTCGCCCGCCCGCAGGCCGCAGGAGTCGATGTAGATCTTCTTGCCGTGAAAGTATTTCATCCAGGCCTCCGCCATAGCAGAGCGAACCACGTTCATCTCGCAGGCAAAGAGGACGGCACTTACAGGAAATTCTGCCTCCGGGGATTCTGCTACGGAGGATTCTGTTGTTGGGAATTCTGTCAACCGAGCCTCCCTCAGGCTTTCATGTGCAGGACGCTGAGCAAGGTGAACAACCGCCGTCCCGTGTCGAAATCCATGATGGCCTTACCGGCCAGGCGAGCCTGCAGCAACTCCGTGCCATCGTTATGCAGGCCGCGTCTGGCCATGTCGATGGTCTCAATCTGTGACGGGGTGAGTTTGCGAATGGCCTCGTAATAGGTCTCGCAGATGCCGTGATAGTCGCGAATAATCCGGCGGAATGGGCCGAGTGCCAGCCCAATCACACGCAAATCCTCACCGATCTCGTTCTGGACCTGAAACAACAACCGGTTGTCCGCTATGCCGAGGATGAGCTGGTACGGGCCTTCCGGGCCACCATCCAGCGTGAAATTATTTTCGTCCAGCAGGTCTTCGATGGCGACGGCGCGTTCCTGTTCCACCTCCGGGCGGCGACCGCGGCCGAAGCTATCATCCAGGCGGAAACTGATAATCCGGGTGGGTTCGCTCATCTTCGGGCCTGGGCCATGGCCTTTAGGATTGGCCCTGCAGGCGGAGCGCAACCGAAAGTGCGTGGGCGCCCAAACCTTCAGCCTCTGCCAGGGTGACAGCGGCGGGGCCGATCTGGCGCAGAGCGTCGGGCGGGCAGCCTAGCAAGGTCGTACGCTTCAAGAAGTCGTACAGGCTAAGGCCGCTGGAGAAGCGGGCGCTGCGGTCGGTCGGCAGCACGTGATTGGGGCCGCCGACATAGTCGCCCACGGCCTCCGGCGTTGCTGCGCCTAGGAAGATGGAGCCAGCATGGCGGACCTGGGCGGCGAAGCCATCGGCGTCGGCCAGCACCAGTTGCAAATGTTCCGGCGCGATGGCGTTGACCAAGGGGATGGCGGCGGCGAGGTTGGGCACCAGGATTAGCGCGCCGTGGTTGTGCCAGCTGGTGGCGGCAATCTGGCCGCGCAGCAGGATTTCGAGCGTGGCATCGACCGCGGCGGCGACCTCATCCAGCAAGGCGGCATCGGTGGAGATCAGGATGGATTGGGCTGCGGTATCGTGCTCTGCCTGGGCCAACAGGTCAGCGGCAAGCCATTCGGCAGGGGCTTGGCCGGGCTCGGCCACTACCAGAACCTCAGAGGGGCCGGCAATGGTGTCGATGCCGACGCGGCCAAAGACAATGCGCTTGGCGGCAGCGACATAGGCATTGCCGGGGCCGACGATCTTATCCACGGCCGGCACGCTGTCGGTGCCATAGGCCAGTGCTGCGACAGCCTGAGCGCCGCCAATGCGGTAGGCCTCGTCAACGCCAGCGACGTGGGCGGCGGCCAGCACCAGCGGGTTCAGCACGTTATCCGGCGTCGGCACGACCATGGCAATGCGCTGCACGCCGGCGACCTTGGCCGGGATCACGTTCATCAACACCGACGAAGGGTAGGCCGCGGTACCGCCGGGCACATAGACGCCGACACTATCCAGCGCCGTCCAGCGCAGGCCGAGGCGGACGCCAATGTCATCGGTCCAGCTGAGATCAGCAGGGCGTTGCGCCTCGTGGAAGGCGCGGATGCGAGCGGCGGCCAACTCCAGGGCGTCGCGTTGCACTTGCGGCGTGGCGGCGAAGGCTGCGGCCATCTCCTGTGGGTGGATGCGGATGGTGGCAGGGCCGATGGGGAAGCGGTCGAAGCGCTCCGTATAGGCGAACAGAGCGGCATCGCCCTCGGCCTGAACAGCGGCGACAATATCGGCGGCGGCGCGGTCGGCGGTGGACTCCGTATCGCGTTTGGCGGTCAGGAATTCGGCGAACTCTGCCGCGAAGTCTGGGCTGGAGGCGTCAAGCCGCTGCGGCACGGGTCGCCTCCCGGAAGCGTTCGATCCAGCCATTGATCTCTGCCGGACGGGTTTTGAGGGCCGTGCGGTTGACGATCAGCAGCGAGGTGATGTCGGCGATATCCTCCACCACTTCCAAGCCGTTGGCCTCGAGCGTAGCACCGGTCGAGACCAGATCGACGATGCGGCGGCAGAGGCCGAGGGTCGGCGCCAACTCCATCGCGCCGTTCAGCTTGATGCATTCGGCCTGCACGCCGCGGGCGGCGAAGTGGCGTTTGGTGATGTTGGGGTATTTGGTGGCGACGCGGATATGGCTCCAGGTCTTGGGATCGTCGCGCGCGACCAGCTCGCTCGGCTCGGCGACCGCCAGGCGGCAGGCACCAATGCCCAGGTCGAGCGGGGCGTAGATCTCCGGGAAGTCGAATTCCATCAGCACGTCACGACCGCAAATGCCTATATGCGCTGCGCCGAACGCGACGAACGTGGCCACATCGAAGCTGCGCACGCGCACGATGGAGACGTTGTCGTGGTTGGTGGCAAAGCGCAGCGCCCGGCTTTTCGGGTTGTCGAAGTCGGCTTCCGGCTCAATGCCAGCCCCGCGCACCAGCGGCATGGCTTCGCTGAGGATGCGGCCCTTCGGCAAGGCCAGAACCAGAGGCTCGCGCCCGTTCTTGGAGACGACGGTCATGGGACCATCCTTGGGTCAAATGAAGACGTTGCCCTCTACCTACTCACCCTCAGGGCGCGGGTCTACCCCACCTTCGCCGCAGCCGTGAGGCGATTAAGCGCCACTTGCCGGCGATCCAGATACACAGCCTCGGTCCGATCCAGCAGATGCAACGTGTCGGCCCAAAGCGTATCCCAGGCCGGTCCACCGCCATTTGCGCGCGCCGCGTTGACCAGATGACGGCAGTAGGCTTCGGCAAAATGACCGAACCGCACGGGGTCCTGGCCAGCCATTTGCGCCAGGGCGGCGATGGCCTCTGGATTGATCCGAGCCGGCGCCTGCCAGAATTGTTGCATGGCCTGATGAATGGCGATGCCGTCCCCATCCAATAACGCCAACGCCCGACCTGGGCTGCCTTCCGACAGCAGAGCGGCCTGCGCGCGGGCGGCGGGGTCTTCTGTGGGTGCCTGCTCGGCCAGCACAGCTTCTACAGCGTCGGCAGCGAGCGGTGCGAGACGCAGCGTGCGGCAGCGCGAGCGGATGGTTGGCAGCACCCGGGCCATGCTGTGCGCCACAAGAATGAGGACTGCGCCGGTTGGCGGTTCCTCCACAAGCTTGAGCAGGGCATTGGCGCCGGTTGGGTTTAACTCGTCCAAGGCATCAACGATGACGACGCGGCGGCCACCCTCGCCCGCCGTCTGGTGCAAGAATGGGCCGAGCGTGCGAACGGCGTCGGCGGGGATATTGGTGGTGCGACCGGTGGCCAAATCCTCATCCAACACCAGCAGGTCTGCATGCCCCTTGGCCGCAATGCGGCGGAAGGTGGGGTGTTCTGGGTCGAGCGCGAGGCTTTGCGCAGGCGCTGCAACTGGCTCCGGGTCGCCAAACAGCGAGGGGCCGTCGTCTATGGCTGCCTCGCCGATTCCGGACAGCAGGTAGCGGGCAAAGCGGAATGCCAGCGTGGCCTTGCCAATGCCCTTTGGCCCCAGCAGCAGCCATGCATGTGGCAGGCGACCGCCGGCCACCGCCGCGGCGAGCTTTGCTTCAGCCTCAGGATGGCCGATCAGGTTGGGGTTGAGGCGTGGGGCCAGCATGTCAGGCGGCCTCGGGGAAGCGCTGTTGCACCGCCTGCCAGACGGCAGTGGCGACGGCCTCGGGTGATTGCTGGGCGTCGATCACCTGGCAACGCTGCGGCTCTCCGGCTCCGATATCCAGGAAAGCCTGGCGTATCGCTTGATGGTGCGCCAGCGGCCAACGCTCATAGCGACCGGTATCACCGCGGGCCGCAGCACGGGCGAGGCCAGCCTCGGGTGGCAGGTCGAGGATCAGGGTCAATCCCGGCTCCAGGCCTTCCATGACGGGGGCGGCCAAATGCTCAATGACAGCGGGCGCAACGCCCTGGGCGGCCCCTTGATAGGCGCGAGTTGAGTCCAGGAAACGGTCGCACAGCACCCATTCGCCGCGGTCCAACGCCGGACGGATCAGCCGTTGCAGGTGTTGGCGGCGGGCGGCCAGATGCAACAAGGTCTCGGCTAGCGGGTCCCAGCGGCCAGCCTCGCCGGATACCAACAGGGCGCGGATGGCTTCAGCGTCAGGAGTGCCGCCGGGTTCACGCGTGACGGTGACGGTTGCGCCGGTGGCTCTGAGGTGATCGGTCAGTGCTGCAATCTGGGTGGTCTTGCCGGCACCCTCGCCGCCCTCAAAGGTGATGAAGCGGGCCGGGACGGGGGCGGGAATGGTCATCAGGGCAGAACGCGGGCGAGCCAGTGCTGGGTCAAGGCCAGCACGCGCCCGACCGGGCCAAGCGGGCTGACATCAGCGCCGGCGATCAGCGGGCGTTCAACCGGCTCCATGCCTGGGGCTGTGACCGTCAGCTTGCCGACGACCTGGCCTTTTTTTACCGGGCTGGGGATTGGCGCGTCATAGCGAATCGACACTTGCAGCTTGCGCCTGGCCTGCTGCGGCAGGGTGATGGCCAGGCGTTCGGCGATGACTAGTGGAACGCTGGCGCGCTCACCCAACCAGACGGGGGCTTCCTCGACCTTGTCCTGGGCTTTGAACAGGGTGATGCCCTCAAACGAGGTGAAACCCCATTCCAGCAGCCGTTCGGCCTCCTGCGCCCGCTGGCTGGTGCTTTCCAGGCCATTCAGGACCAGAATTAGCCGGCGGTCGCCGCGTTTGGCCGATGCGGTCAAGCCATAACCAGAGCGTTCTGTATGGCCAGTTTTCAGGCCATCCGCGCCGATTTCCTTGGACAAGACCGGGTTGCGGTTCTTTTGAGGGATGCCGCTATACGAAAACGATTTCTCGGAAAACATGGGGTAGAATTCGGGATAATCTGTGACCAGAATTTGTGCCAGCGTGGCCAGGTCCTTGGCGGACATCACATGCCCATCCTCCGGCCAGCCGGTGGCGTTGACGAACTTGCTGTTGGTCAGCCCCAACTCCCGCGCTTTGGCGGTCATCTGGGCTGCGAAGGCGGCTTCGCTGCCGGCCAGAGCCTCGGCGACGACGATACAGGCGTCATTTCCGGATTGGACGATGATGCCGCGCAGCAGGTCATCGACCCGAACCCGGGTATCGACCTTGACGAACATCTTGGAGCCGCCCTTTTTCCAGGCCTTTTCGCTGACCGGAAAGGTGTCATCAAGCTTGAGCGCGCCGGACTTCAGGCGCTCCAGCACCATCAGCACGGTCATCATCTTGCTCATAGAGGCCGGTGCCGTTGGCACGTCGGCGGTTTTCTCCAGCAGGACGGTGTTGCTGGAGAGATCAATCAGGTAGGCAAATTGGGCTGGTGTCTCAACAGTTTGCCCATGGGCTTGGCCAAGCGTCAGCGACAGCCAACCGGCCATCACAAACGTCAGCGCAATTGACCACCAGCGGCGGGAATTACCCACGCGCCACCACATGTGCACCTTCAAAACCCACCTCGCGAACTCGCTGCAATGCAGCATTTGCCTTTGTCCGATCAGCATAAGGACCCATTCGGACCCGGTACAGCGTGCGATCGCCGCGCTCCATTGGAGTAACGACGACCGGTCCGATGCCGCGCAACAGCGTACGAGCGCGATCAGCATAATTCTCGACGGAGAATACGGCGGCTTGCAGGAACAAGCTACCGGGAGCCCTGTCGGCAGCAACCCGGATCGGTGGCTGTGGAGCAGGCGTCTGCGATGGATCGATGTTCAGGCGCTCGATGATATCGTCCATCGCGCCGACATTGGTTCGTTTCTTGGCCAGGGCGGCGATTTGGCGGCTGTGATCCGGTAAGACGGAGACGCGCACGCGGGCCAGGCCTTTGTCGTGCATATCGATGGTTTCTGCCGCTTTGCGGGACAAGTCGATAACTCGGCCGTCGATATACGGGCCGCGGTCATTTACGCGGACAATGATCACTTTGCCATTGTCCAGGTTCTCCACGCGCACGACGCTGGGCAGTTGTAGGGTGCGGTGGGCAGCCGTAAAGGCGTGCATGTCATAGCGCTCGCCATTGGCGGTCAGGCGGCCATGGAAGCCGGGTCCGTACCAGGAGGCGATGCCCGTTTGCACCAGATCGAATTGCTCTTTCGGGCGGTACAATTCTCCGGAGATACGATAAGGCTTGCCGATTTTGTAGCCCGGCTCAATCGCCCTGGCCAAAGTCGACCGCTTGTTGGCCTCCTGCCCGCTACCCGCAGATCGGCCAGATGGCGTTGGCGATGAACTGCAACCAGCCAAGATTGCTCCGGCGCATGCCAGCACCAGAAAGCCTCGAACCAAGCGAGAGATTCGTGATTCAATCATACCTGCCTACTGCCGCGATTCGATCTGATCCGACAAGAGGCTAACCGCAAGTGCGTACAGGTGCGATGGGTTGTAGTTCAAAATGCGTTTGTAGTTCGGATAGGTGGCGAACATGACACCCTTTGCGCCATCCGGTGCTACCAGGATGGTTTGCAGATCACGGCCGGGCAACGCGCCGCCGCCCGCCTTGCGGACACCTTGCGTGTTCCAGGCAGATAGGGAGCGTGGCTTGGACTTTGTTTTGTCGGCGGCGATGCTGGACCAGCCATTGCGCAGGCTTTGCGGCACCTGCACTGCGCGACCCCAGGTATGGTCTGGCTTCCAGCCATGTTTGGCCAGATAGTTAGCGATGGAGCCGAAAACATCCGGTGTTGAGTTCCAGATGTCGCGGCGACCGTCGCCATCTTCGTCAACAGCGTATGCCAGGTAGCTGGTGGGGATAAATTGCGACTGCCCCATAGCGCCAGCCCACGAGCCCTTCATCGTCTCCAGCTCAATATAGCCTTTGTCAGCCATGCGCAGAGCCGCGATTAACTGCTTCTGAAAAAAGCTAGAGCGGCGGCGGTCATAGGATAATGTGGCAAGGGAGGCGATCACCGGGTCTTTGCCCGTATATTTGCCGTAAAAGCTTTCAATGCCCCAGATCGCCAGGATAAAGCGCGATTGCACGCCGTATTTTGCACTGACCTGCGCCAGCAAGTCCGCGTGCTTTACCGCCATCTCGCGGCCCCGTTGGATCTTGGCTTCGGTCACGACCCGGTCGCTATATTGCGGGAAGGTTAGCGTGAATTCGGCCTGCTTGCGATCCCGCTCCAGGATTGATTGCACCGGCTCCAACCCAGCTAAAGCAGCATCAAGCGTTGCCGCACTGATGCCCTTAGCAGCAGCCTTGGCGCGGAATTCCTTCAGCCAGGCAGCCCAATCCGCGGGTGGCGCGGCCTGGGCATTGGGCCCCGGTAGCGCTGCCACCAGGCATAAAGCCAATCCGAACAAGCAGAGCCCAAGGCGGCGCATCATAACGTCTTCTCCTGCGGGCCGGGGAACAGCGTTTGGCTGTAGCCGGCGAGGTAATAGCTCAACAGCCCGATATACTCATGAGCCGCGAAACGCAATTGTTGCCAATTTGGCGCCGGCGCAAGCGAGGGCCAGCGCTCGCGGCCAGAGGTATGATAATCCACGGCATAGGGGATCACATCCCAGCCAACGCCACGGAATACACCAACAGATCGTGGCATGTGTGCGGCAGAGGTTACGAGTAGCCAGCGTTCACCAGGATTCGGCTGGATCAGACGACGAGTTTCAACCGCGTTCTCGTATGTATTGCGGGATGAGGATTCGAGTGCCACCCGGGCTGGTTCGAGACCTAGTGGCGCCAGGTAGGGTGCCAACCCCGCTGATTCGGTCGGTCTTTCGCGGCGGATATCGGCACTGCCGCCCGAATACACCAGCCGGGCTTGTGGGTAGCGATGGGCGAAAATCACCAACTGGGCAATGCGCTCTGCATACTCATTCAAGGCCAGCGTTCCGCGCGCGCCTGCAATCGATGTTTGAATCGCGCCCCCCAGCACGATGATGCCGTCTGGTGCTGGCATGGATTCGATGACTGGTTGGGGAAAGCGGTTCTCCAACGGCATCAATAGCCATTGGCCCAGCGGCAAAACCGAGATCAACACCAATAATGCCGTTGCCACTGACACAATCCAGCGGCCCAAGCGGATCCAGCGCCACATCAGGGCTGCCCCCAAACACAGCAGCAAGATCAGCAGCGAGTCCGGCTCCAACAGCACATGCAGGAGTTTCGACAGGAGGAAGACGATGTCGCTCACTGTCCCTGTCTCTCAAATGTTACGATTCCGATACGCCGCGACGCATCAGGTCGGTAAATGGCTGTACCAGATAGTTTAGCAATGTGGTTTGCCCAGTGGAAATCATGACCTCAACCGGCATGCCAGGTGACAGCTCCAGCCCTTTAACCTTCTCCAATTCAGAGTCGTTCAGGCGGATGCGGGCCTCGTAATAGGTGAGGCCGGTTTGCTCATCGACCAGGCGGTCGGCGGATATGGTGATCACCACGCCTTTCAATTCCGGCGTTGTGCGAGCGTTGAAGGCGGTCAGACGGACATTTGCCGGCAATCCAGCGCGGACCACATCAATGTCGATCGGGTCAACCCGGGCGCGGATCACCCGGCCTTCGCCAACTGGAACAATCTCCATCAACGGTTCGGCGCGGGAGATGATGCTGTTGGTGGTGTGCACCTTCAAGTTCACAACGATGCCGCTAACCGGCGCAACGATGGAGGTGCGGGACAACACATCGCGAGCGGCGGACAAGCGCTCCTGCAGGTCGGCGATTTCTCCCTGAACATCCCGCAATTCGCGGATGGCCTGTTCGGTTGAGTCGGTCTTCATGCTGGTGCCGCGCAGATCTGCCTCGGCGATGCTCTGTCGGGCGCGGGCGATTCCGGCGATGTTGCGACCGCGGCGGCCCAAGATTTCTGCCTCCTGCCGTTGCAGCGAATAGAGCCGGGCCCGTGGCGCCAGCCTTTTCCGTACCAACCCGGAGACGTCCCGCAATTCCGCGCGGATATGGGTCAATTCTTGGTCGATGGCATTGACTTCCGCTTCGAGGCCAATGATTTCCTCGCCGAATTGTTCTTTGCGATTTTCTAAGATGGCCAATTGAGCATCCATGGATTCGCCGCGGCTGCGGAAGATATTGCGTTGTGCATCCAACACTTTGTGGACGCCCGCATCAATTTCTGCCCGCTGCTTGACCCACGCCGGGATCTCCAATCCGTCAGCGCCATCACGCTCTGCCTCAAGACGGGCTTCAAGCGCGACGGCATAGGTCATGCGGGTGGTCAACACGCCGACGCTGGCCTGGGCCTGGGTGTCATCCAATTGGATAACCAGCGCGCCGGCCTCTACCACATCGCCGTCGCGCACCAGAATATTGGCGACGATGCCACCCTCCAGATGCTCAACCGTACGCCTGTCGCCTTCGACAATGATCTCACCGCTGGCGATAGCAGCACTATCCAATGGAGCCAGTGCCGCCCATGCACCAAAGCCGACGACGAATACCAGAATGATGACCAGGCCGATCCACAGCGTGGTGGTAAAGCCCATCTCGCGCACGGTTGGCTGGGTTGGCCCCGCGACTTGATACGGGACAACCTGGCTGCCGCCCTCTTGTGGAATGATCGGTGGTTTGGCCATAATCTATTCCTCGCCCGGCTCGCCATCAGGCGAGGGCGGTTTGACGTTGGCCTTGACCCTGCCGGGCGTGATCGAAATGCGGGAATCTGACCCTGGCGGCAATGGCTGGACGGGCACGCCGCCGCTGTTTGGCGCGCGAGCGGGTTTTTTACCGGCGGGGTTCTGGGGGGCTGGTTGTTGCGGGGCTGCCTGAGGCCTTGGACCCTGCCCGGCCGGCAAGGCCGCTGGGCCAGAATTCGCAACCTGCTTTGTCGAGCCTGGGATCAGGCCTTTCAACACCTCGTCACGTGGGCCCTTGGCCTCAACGCGACCCTGGTTCAGCACCACGACGGAGTCCACATAGTCGAGGATGGCGGGCCGGTGGGTGACAATGACGACCGTGCAGCCTTGCGTCTTCAAATCCTTCAATGTCTCCAGCAAGGCGAGATCGCCGTCGCGGTCCAGGTTCGCATTCGGCTCATCCAGAACCAGAAATTTGGGATTGCCAAACACAGCACGGGCCATGGCAATGCGCTGGCGTTGGCCGCCGGACAACCGCACGCCGCTCTCGCCGATCTGGGTGTCATAGCCGTCCGGTAATTCCAGGATCATGTTGTGGACGCGGGCCAGCTTGGCGGCGTCTACCACCTCGCTTGGGTCTGCGTCGGTCAGGCGGGCGATGTTTTCGCGGACACTGCCTTCAAACAACTCCACGTCCTGGGGAACATAGCCGATGTGGCGGCCACGGTCTGTCGCGTCCCAATAGGCAAAATCGGCCCGGTCCAGGCGAACCGCGCCAGCCGTCGCCACCCAGCTGCCCACCAACAAGCGGGAAAGCGTGGTCTTACCGGAGGCGGATGGGCCGACAAGGCCAACCTGTTCGCCTGGCCGGGCCTCGAAACTCACCTGGCGCAGGATCGGCTCCCGCTGGCCGGGGGGAATGAAAGTGACGCCTTCAACCTGCAAATGCCCGGTTGGATCGGGCAGGGTCATCGGGTTGTCGACGTCTTCCTGGCGGCCAATCAGTTGGCTTATAGATCGGTAAGCGTTGCGGGCGCCGGTAAAGCCGCGCCAGGCGTTGATTGATTGCTCAATCGGCGCCATCGCGCGGCCCAGAATGATCGATGCACCGATCATGCCGCCGCCTGTCAGCTCCCCCTGGATTACCAGATAAGCGCCCATGCCGAGTATGCCGACCTGCACGATCAGGCGCAGCAGCCGGGCCATGGATGAGATAACGCCGGATGTATCGCTGGCCACGCCCTGATGCCCCAGGCCTTCTTCACCGGCCTGACGCCATTTGGACACCAGAGCCGGGGCCATGCCCAACGCCGCAATGACATCAGCATTCCGCACCGCAGCATCCGCGCGATAGAGCGCCATATTGGTCGAGCGGGAGGCTTTGGACAGGGTCGGGCGGGTCAGCACATCGTTCAAAATGGCAAACAGAAACACCAACGCGCCGCCGGCTACCGCAATCTATCCCAGCGTCGGGTGCAGGAAGAAAATGATGGCGATGTAGATCGGGACCCAGGGGGCATCCAGCAATGGAAAGACGCTGGGGCCAGTCAGGAACTGACGCAAAGTGTTTAACTCACGCAAGGCGCTGGCGCCCTGAACGCCAGCACCGGAGCGCCGCAGGCTCTCGTTCAGGCTGGCGGTGAGCAGCGGCCCGGACAGTTGCCGGTCAATCCAACCGCCCAAGCGCACCATGATGCGCGCGCGTATGATTTCCACGCTGGCCATCAGGATCACGGCGCCCAATGCCATCGCTGACAGCAAAATCAGCGTGTCGGTATGTTGTGTTGGCAACACCCGGTCGAACATTTGCATCATGTAAATGGGCACGGTCAGCATCAGCAAATTTATGACGATGCTAAAAAGCGCGACTGCGAGCATAGCTCGCCGAACACCAGCGACCACTTTCTTCAATGCTGCGCGCGGTTGCATAATTCCCCTAACAAGGCCCGCCAGTGCAAAATGGCGAATTGCGAGCCAGTCAATATTCTAGATGTTGAGACGTGAAGCGAGGTTAAAGCAAAGACTGGCATCCGCGTCCAATCCTCAGTTGTGAGGCAGAACGCGCGCTTCGGTTCCAAGCGTCGTACTTGCCTTGATGGACGCGGTTTCCGCCGTCATGATCGGCGCCAACATCATTCTCGGAAGGATCATCGCCTATGCGCGCGCTAGAAGGCATTAAAGTCGTCGATTTCTCTCAGGTCATAGCTGGCCCGTTTTGCAGCCAGCATCTGGCATTGCTAGGGGCGGACGTCGTCAAGATTGAACAGCCCGGTATCGGCGATCAGGGCCGCGGCCTGTTAGGCGACAATGACTGGGGCGAAGCGGGCATGAGCCCGATGTTCCTGGCCTGCAATGCCGGCAAGCGCGGCATCACGCTGGACCTGAAGCACCCCAAGGCCAAGGAGGTGGTGATCAAGCTGCTGCAAGAGGCGGATGTGTTGCTAGAGAACTATAAGGCTGGCGTGATTGAAAAACTGGGCTTCGGCTATGAGGCGGTGAAGGCGATTAAGCCGGACATCGTCTATTGCTCGGTCACCGGCTATGGCCAGACAGGCCCCTATGCCGGTGCTGCGGCCTATGATGGCGCGATCCAGGCGACCAGCGGCATGGTGGCGGTGACGGGCCTGCCGGATACGCCCGTGCGTGCAGGCTTTATGAGTGTCGATGTGCCAACCGCGATCAGTGCGACCATGGCGATCCTGGGCGCGTTGGTGCGCAAAGAGCGGACCGGGCAGGGCCAGCGGCTCGATGTCGCGATGTTGGATACGGCAATGACCGTGCTGGGGCCGCAGGTTTCAAACTATCTCAACACTGGCGCGGACTCGCCCCGGGTTGGCAACAGCTCGCCGGCTTTGATTCCAACGGCGGGTGTGTTCACCACTGCCGATGGCTTTATCATGGTGACGTGTTTGACCGATGGTCAGTTTAAGGCCCTGGCCCCGGTCGTGAACCGGCTCGAATGGCTGACCGATCCGCTGTTCGCCGACTTCAACACCCGCAAAGCCAACTATGACCACGTTGAGCAAGCGATGCACGCAGCTTTCAGCTCCGCCAGCACCGACGAATGGGACAAGCGTCTGGGCGAGGCTAAGGTTCCGGCAGCCCCGGTTCGGTCCTTGCCGGATGCCAGCCGTCACCCGCAACTCGCCCACCGGCAGGTGTTTACGGAATTCGGCCAGTTCGGACCAATCCAGCGACCAGCCTTTGGCATTGGCGCGCCCTATCTGACCAATGAGGATGCGCCACGGGCCGATCGTCCACCACCATGGCTCGGGCAGCACACGGACGAGGTGCTGGCGGAATTGGGCTATTCCCCGCAAGACATCGTTGCGATGCGCGAGGCTGGCGCTCTATAGGCGTCAAATCCAAGTATAAGGCCCGTTTCAGGAGACCGCACCACCATGCGCTATACCTATCTCACCGTTGATGTGTTCACAGACCAACGGTTCGGCGGCAATCAACTGGCGGTCTTGCCGGACGCCAGAGGTTTGTCCACAGAGCAGATGCAGGCGATCACGCGCGAGTTCAATTTCGCCGAAAGCACGTTTGTCCTGCCGCCATCCGCGCCGGAGAATGACGCACAGGTGCGGATTTTCACACCAGGCCGCGAGGTGCCATTCGCCGGCCATCCGAATGTCGGCACCGCCTATGCATTGGCGTTGCTGGGGCATGTGCATGGCCGCCCCGTCGGCGATGTCTTGCGGTTCGAGGAGTTGGCCGGCCTGGTGATGATGACCATCAGTCGCTCTGCTGATGGCGTGCCGCAGACAACTGAGTTGACGGCGCCAGCGCAATTGTCGCTCGGCCAGGTAATGCCAGTGGAGGCCGTTGCGGCTGCAGCGGGCCTCCCAGCCGATGCGATTGTTCTGAGCCACCACGTGCCTCAGACCGCCTCGGTCGGGCTGCCGTTCACCATTGCCGAAGTGTCGGATCTCGATGCACTGGCTGCGGTTAAGCCCGATTTGGCGGCGTTTGACCGCCATTTCACCGGATTGGAGGGCGATGCGCTTTACCTCTACGTGCAGACTGGTGAGGCCAGCGTGCAGGCGCGCATGCTGGCGCCGCTGCACGGCGTTATTGAGGACCCGGCGACCGGCAGCGCCGCGGCGGCGCTCACTGGTTTTCTGGCGCATCTGAGTGAGATGCAGGACGGCACGATCCCTCTGACTATCGCTCAAGGTTTGGAGATGGGCCGGCCTAGCCTGATCCATGGTGCGGCGGATAAGGTCGCCGGGCAGGTGCAAGCCGTACGAGTCGGTGGGCCGTCGGTGGCAGTGATGGAAGGGTTCTTGACGGTTTGAATGATGTGATTCCAAGCGACAAGACTATGGCCGTAAGCAAGCTGGATTGGCGTCAGCATGCCTATCGGGCGGACCTAGCTGATGCGCGATTGCGCAGTCAGGTGCGGGCCGAAGCCTTTGTCGATGGCTGGCCGGCTGAGGTGGGGAATACAGCTCTGCCACTGCTGCGCCGCCCCAGCCTGGATGCGCCGATGGACAGCCAGGTGTTGCCGGGTGAGGCTGTTCGCGTGTTCGAGAAATCCGATGACTGGGCTTGGGTGCAATGTGGCCATGATGGCTATGTCGGATATGTGGCGAGCAATGGCCTGACGAAGCCTGCCGCGGAGCCTGCCACGCATGTTGTTTGCGCGCGCGAAACAGTGGTTTTGTCGGACGCCGAGCAGGTCTGCGCACCACTCTACAATTTGAGCATGGGAACTGCCGTTCGTGTTACCGAGACGGGCAAGCGGTTCCACACATTGGCCAGCGGCGGCTATGTGTTTGCCGAACATTTGCGCGCAGTCGATGCGATCGAGGCCGATTGGGTCGACGTCGCCCAGCGGCTGATGGGATTGCCTTATCTCTGGGGCGGACGTGGCGCTAGCGGTATTGATTGCTCTGGTCTGGTGCAGGTGGCACTGGCGGCTTGTGGCATAGGCTGCCCGCGAGATTCGGATCAGCAGGCTGCAGGCTTGGGGCAGGCCGTGGCATTAGACCCAGCGCTGTGGCGGCGTGGCGATGCGATCTATGTGCGTGGGCATGTGGTGTTGGACGCGGGCGATGGCAGTGTTATCCATGCCACCGGCTACCGCTGGAGCGTGATCGTGGAGGAGCGGCAGCAATGCCTCGATCGGTTGGCACGGATGGATCGACCAGTTATTGCGGTACGGCGGCCCGAGGTTGCATCTGACGCGTAGTGGCTGCGATGCGGTCGGTATTTGTCGCTGCAATCCTGCCCGAATTGCCGTATAAGAGGGCCTTAGTCACCTAACAGGCAGGCCCGTGCCCACAACACTCTCGCTCTATATTGCGCGCCGGTTCGCGACGTGGTTTGCCGCTTTGGTGGCAGTCGCTGCGTTGTTGGTGCTGTTGCTAGACTCGCTGGAACTGGTGCGCCGCGCTGCGTCTCGCCCTGAGGTTGGCATAGCCACCGTCATTCAGATGGCCATTCTTCATTTGCCGCATATCATCGATATCGTACTGCCATTTGCGATGTTGTTCGCCGCCATGGCCGCGCTCTGGCAATTTTCTCGGCATCAGGAATTGGCAGTGGCAAGGGCGGCAGGGCTATCCATTTGGCAATTGTTGTTGCCTGGGCTGGCGGTCGCTGCGTTACTGGGTGTGGTCAAAATTGCCGCGTTCAACCCGTTAGCAGCAACCGCGCTTTCGGTGTTTGAGGATCTGGAGGCCGAGCATTTCAACAAGCGGGCCAATAATCCGGTGCTGCACGGCTCTAGTTTATGGCTGAAAGACTATTCCGGCGCTTTCGATCTGGTGATCCACGCCGATACTTTGCGACCGTTCGACCAGGTGTTGGAGGGGGTCACTGTATTCCAATTTGTTGACCGTGACCGGTTCCAGAACCGCATCGATGCCGCGACCGCTGTTTTGAGCGACGGGACCTGGACGTTTTCGGATGTCCGGATCGTAGGGCTTGATCGGCCAATGGTTGAGCGGGAATCGCTGACGTTATCGACCAAGCTAAATTGGGGGCGGCTGGAGGAAAGCTTCACCTCACCAGCCAGCATGCCAATTTGGCGGCTGCCAACTTTTATCAGACTGCTGGAGGCTGCGGGATTTTCTGCCGTGCCGCACCGGGTCTATTTCCACTCGGCGTTGGCAGCGCCGTTGGCGATGGTCGCGATGGTGCTGATCGCGGCTGGCTTTGCCATTCGGCCGCCGCGGCGTGGTGGCATCTTAAGTCTGATGACAATGGCAGCCATAGCCGGACTGGGGTTTCATCTGCTAACCCAGGTTTTCTTTCGCTTAGGACTGTCCGGGCAGTTGCCTGCGGCACTGGCAGCCTGGGCTCCAATCGGCTGCATCACCATGTTGGGTGCAGCGTGGCTTTTGTATACTGAGGACGGTTGATGGTGCGGCAAATGCTGGGTTCTTTGGGCCATGGTCCGTTGCTGGGAATAGCATTTCTGGTGACGCTTCTGGCTGTTGGTAATAGCGCGGTCGGGCAGAGTCGTGGCGGTTTCTCGCCCCAAATGGTCGTGCAGATCGTCAATGACGAGCCTATCTCCACCTATGATATCGACGCGCGGATGCGGTTGGTGCTGACCACGTCAGGTCAGGCGGCAACGCAGGAAAGCCTGGGTCGCATCCGTCATCAGGTGTTGGAAACGTTAATTGACGAGAAAGTGCAGCTGCAGGAAGCCACGCGCCTGGGTGTTAAGGTCGAAGACTTAGCCATTCAAAACGCCATCGCCACGATTGAGAAGACCAACCGGCTCGCGCCCGGCACTCTGGTGCCGAACCTGACGAAGGCCGGAGTCGATGTCAGCACGCTGGTTGCACAGATCCGGGCCACCGTTGCTTGGCGGCAGGTGATCAGTTCGCAGACCATCAGCAAGATTTCGGTTACAGAAGACGAGATCGATCAATATCTGGACGATTTGAGCAAAAAGGGCGGCAGCGAATATCTGCTGGCCGAAATTTTTGTTGCAGCGCCACGTCCTCAGGATTTGCCCCTAGCCAAAGCAACGGCAAATGATCTGATCCAGCAAATTCGCAAAGGTGTGCAATTCCCGTCGCTTGCCCGCCAGTTCAGCCAAGCACCAACGGCCGGCACCGGCGGCAGTATGGGATGGATTGAAGCTGACCAGCTCGATCCGCGTATGGCGACGGCGCTGAAAAATTTGCCGGTGGGCCAGATTACGCCCCCAATCGAGGTGGACGACGGTATCTATATCCTGGCGTTGCGTGAGCGGCGGTTCTTCGGCGCACAAGGGCAAGAGCAAACACTGTATGATATTCGTCGGTATTACATGCCATTCGACCCCGGCGCACCGAATACGGTCAAAGTCGCCGTTTTGCACAAGGTTCAGGCCGCCGACCGTGAAATTCGCACCTGTGATGACATGGAGCCTGTCGCCAAGCGGTTTGGTGGGCAGAGCAATTCTATGGGCGATATCCCGCTGTCAGATTTGGCTGCTCCGCTGCGGCCCTATATCGAACCTTTGAGCCCAGGCCAGAAGACCAAGGTTTTGCCGCTGACCGATGGTGTGATGCTGATGATGCTCTGCGATAAGCGGGTTGAGTCTGCGGGCTTGCCGGACCGCGACCGCGTGCGCCAGACCTTGTTAAACCGCCGGATTGATGCCGAGGCCCGCCAGTACCTGCGCAGCCTGCGCCAGAACGCGCTCATCGAAACGCCCTCGCGGGGCTGATGCCATGGTGTTGGCCGTCACAATGGGCGATCCCGCTGGGATTGGCGGCGAACTGACATTGGCTGCCTGGTTGCGGCGCGACCAGATCGATGTGCCGGCTTTCGTAGCGTTGGACGATCCCAGCCGTTTGGCGTCGTTGGCAGAGAAATTGGGCTGGACTGTGCCTCTGCGAGTGGTGGAAACCGCTGAAGAAGCCAGGGACTGCTTTGGCGATGCACTGCCGGTGTTGCCAGTAGCGCTCGCGACCGATGCGGTGCCGGGTCAGGCCGACCCCCGCAACGCACCAGCCGTCATTGCTAGCATTGACCGGGCTGTGGCCATGGCAATGGATGGGCAGGTCGAAGGGTTGGTGACGCAGCCGATCCACAAGGCGACGCTCTATGGGTCTGGCTTTGCTTTTCCAGGACATACGGAATATCTGGCACATCTGACCAAGGCGGCAGAGCCGTCCATTATGATGCTGGCGGGAGCAGGGCTACGGGTGGTGCCACTGACCATTCATGAGGCGCTGTCGTCGGCTATTGCCCGGCTCGATGGCGCTATGATCGAGACCATGGCCCATAGGGTTGCGGGGGCACTCACTCAGGATTTTGGCATCGCGGCGCCGCGGCTGGCGCTGGCCGGCCTGAACCCGCATGCGGGCGAGGATGGTGCCTTGGGGGATGAGGAGGTTCGGTTCATTCGCCCGGCAGCTGAGCGGTTGCGGGCGGCGGGCCTGAACATTTCCGGGCCGCACGCGCCCGACAGCATGTTTCATGCGGCGGCGCGGGCGAATTATGATGCCGCCCTGTGCCTCTATCACGATCAGGCGCTGATCCCGCTCAAGACCCTGGCGTTTGATGAGGGCGTTAACATTACGTTGGGCCTCAGCATTGTCAGAACATCGCCGGATCATGGCACGGCCTTTGATATTGCCGGCAAGGGTGTTGCCAACCCGGCCAGTTTCATCGCGGCCCTGCGTGAGGCACAGATGATTGCGGGCCTGCGCGGGGCGCAGACGCATAAGAGCCGCCGTGCCGGTCGATAATCCGCCCAACCTGCCGCCGCTGCGGGAGGTCATCCAGGCGCACGGCCTAGCGCCGCTGAAGCGCTATGGTCAGCACTTCCTCACCGACCCACGCCTGATCGCGAGGATTGCGGCGGCGGCGGGCGATTTGACCGAGGGCACGGTGTTTGAGATCGGGCCCGGCCCTGGTGGGTTGACCCGCGCGTTGCTGGCCGCCGATGCGCGGCAAGTCGTTGCTGTGGAATATGACCCTCGCTGCCTGGCGGCGCTGGCGGAGCTATCCGCGGTCTATCCG
>Ga0055584_100002014_pt1 | contig 19968 bp, 18 predicted proteins | sample OSDHelmetaG_FD_58716 | JGI IMG/M metagenome (GOLD analysis project Ga0055584, IMG submission 58716) | Pelagic marine sediment microbial communities from the LTER site Helgoland, North Sea, for post-phytoplankton bloom and carbon turnover... | ecosystem: Environmental > Aquatic > Marine >... | reverse complement strand
TCTTCCTCCAACCCTCTGAGCACGCAAGCCCTTCTTCTCGCAATTCAATTTTTGGGAAAGTGAATCTCTAAAACTGAACAATCAGCTTTATATGCTTTAGACCACGTTTTATACGAACATCGATGCTGGGCATAGGAGTCAGTGTGGCGTAGTCCACACATTCGGAACGACCTACAGCTTGACCCATTACGCCAAGAGGTCACCTTGCATATTCGTGCCGCGACAGGTGAAAGTCAGCTCCTGTTGAGGGCCTCGATGGCCCCGGCGACCCGAAAGGCACTGCGTTCGTCCCAGAGTCGGCTCAGTACCTGCGCGCCGATTCCTTGGCACCCGCGTCCAATGGGCACCGAGATGGCTGGCACTCCAGCCAGGCTTGAGAGCGCGGTGAGCGCATCCGAGGTCCCTCCGTCTTGCTCTCCCACCTTCAATGGAAGGCCGGGCGTCGTAGGGAGCACGATGGCATCCACCTGACCCAACAGTATGAACAGCGACTGCTTTAGTTTCTCCCGCAAACGCCGGGAGGGCAGGACCACATCCTGTTGGTGCTCGGCTAGGTAGCTCCCCAAGAGCAACCGCTGCTTGACCCCTGGGCCAAAGCCCACTGAACGCGCCTGACGCAGAGCTTGATGAAATGCCTCCCCCTCTCCACGGGGACCAAAGCGCATGCCGTCAATGCGGGCAAGGCTTGAGAGCGCCTCGACCGCAGCGAGCACTTGGTAGCAGGACAGAGCCATATTCAACTCAGGAAGGGAGAGTTCCTGGAGGGTGGCACCTTGATGCTTCAGGCCTTCGAGGGTGGCCTGGAGCGCACCAGCTACGACAGGGTCGGCCATGTCTTGGGCCTGGCGCAACACACCAATCTTGAGCCCATCCACCCCCAGCGAGGCCGCCTTGAGTAAGACGGGCACATCTCGCAGCGCGGCACTTGCATCCTGGGAATCGGGACCTGAAAGGACCTCCATCGCCAGAGCAGCATCGGCCACACCTTGGCTGATCACACCCACGCGATCAAAAGAGCTGGCATGAGCCATTACACCGCTGCGGCTGATGCGTCCCCAGGTACCCACAGCACCAACAACACCACACCAAGCGGCGGGCTGACGTACAGAGCCTCCGCTGTCCGTGCCCAGCGCCAATGGAACAACACCGGCAGCGACAAGGGCCGCCGAACCTGAGCTGGAGCCACCAGGGACGTGGCCCGGGAGGCTGGGGTTGCCGGTGGCACCGTGCACGCTGTTGGTGCCCGTCGTGCCGATGGCAAGCTCGTCCATGTTGGCCCCACAGAACAGCACCGCGCCGGCGTTCTGTAGCAGGTAAACCGCCCGTGCAGTGGACGGCGCCAGGTACCCCGCCAACGAAGCGCTGGCGCAGTCCATGGGCATGCCCTCCACCGCGATATTGGCCTTGACCGCGACGGGCACCCCAGCCAGCGGACCGGCGTCTTTCTCCATGCTGCACAGACGGTCCACGGCGTCTGCTTGGACACGCGCCGCATCGGGCACACACCATGCAACGGCATTCAGGGGTCCAGCATCCTGCAAGCGCACCAGGGCCGCCTCGCTCAAGCTGCGGGCGCTAAGCACCCGCCCTTGGATCTGCGCGGCCAGTTCGGTCAGGTTCACGTGTCGTCCCGAGTCGGTGGCCAGCTCGGCAACTGGAGTTCCTTTCCGTCGGATACCCGCTCGATCCGGGTGGGCCGAATCACTCTCGCCACGTTTCGCTTCTCGGCATGGGGCACCCCTGGCAAGCACACCTGGTCGCCCTCCCTACGCAAGCCCTTGAGCACCGGAACGCTCAGAACAGGCATGGCCAAGTCCCGCCGCGTCGGCATGGGCGCAGACTCCACTGGGCCATCCGGCAACTCCAACTCGCCCAGGAGTGCCTGATATCCGACCAGAGCGTCAAGCTGAGCTTGAAGTGCCGGGAGGAGCTTCGGCTCTGTCAGGAGACCAGCCCGCTTCGAAATGCGCTCAAGGTCCAGCGCCACTCAGTCGCCCTGGCTGAGTCCAAAGAAGGCCGCCAGGTTTTGAAGACCGTGGCTTTCCTCGCCGGCCAGTTGCTCCAGCTCACCCGGATCCAGCAGCACGGCCCCGCAGTCACCGCACACGTCGATCTCCACGCCCTTAAAGAGCTTGGGTGCCATCGGTCCCCCGCACTTTCCACAGTGATTGAAGTGGCGCTCCTTGCGCTCCTGAGTAGCCTTGGCCGCATGCTCTGCATTCAAGCGGCTGCGAAGGGCTGCCTTCTTCTCCGTATCCAGGCGGGCGAAGTACTCTTCTTCTTCGAGATTTTTGCGCTGGGACATGAGGTACACCTTCTAGGAACAAGTTGCGTTTAAACTGGACAATAAGGACGTAGCCGTCTGCTGGATTTCCCGGTTTTCTGGAGCCAGCTTCAGGGCCTTGCAGTAGTGGCGGATGGCGGTAGCGTCGTCCCCCTGTCTCTGAGCAGAATAACCCAAGCCGTAGTGTGCATCTGCGTCTCCCGGCCGCCTTGCTACTGCCTCAACAAAGACAAGGCGGGCTTTATCGTAGTCCCCGGTTTGAACCGCAGCCCACCCGTCGTCCACGTCCACCCCAGGCGCCTTGGGCTTGGTGCGGGGCTCAGCGCGCGCGCGGCGTTCCTTGTCTCCTCCCGCCCTTTCACGGGTGGCCTTGTCAGCCTGGTCCGCAGCAGCCTGGTCCGCAGCAGCCTGGTCCGCGGCAGCTTGGTCCGCGGCAGCCTGGTCGGCAGCAGCCTGGTCCGCGGCAGCTTGGTCGGCAGCAGCCTGGTCCGCGGCAGCTTGGTCCGCGGCAGCTTGGTCGGCAGCAGCCTGCGCGTCTGTGGCCTGAACCGCAGCATCCTGAACCGGCTGGTCGACCCCCTCGTCCATGCCAGGGTCCGGCGAAGTGCTCGCTTGGCCCGGCGGATCGGTCCCCTCTCCAGCATCATCCAAGGCCTGTTCTTCGACACCGGCCGGCTCCCCAGGAAGCTCGGCCACCGGGTAGACCGCAGCGATGATCACCAAAACCAAGACCGCACCAACGCACCATCCCAAGCGCACGCGACGCTGGTTGCGGTCCACTTCCCAAGCGAGTTCGTCTGAATCCAAAGAATCCGGCACCGTCTTGACCGGCTGTTCGGGGTCCGGAACTTCCAGCGGCCCACGTTCAGCTGCGAAGAAAGCTGTCTCATCAAACTTTTTGTTTGAATTTTCCGCATTAGGAAGCGGCTCGGTGTGCGATCGAGCTGGCGTAGCCAAGCTCTCTATGCCCTGGGTCACCTCGTCGTCCCCTGGTCCAACCATGCCGATCAAGCCTTCACCGGAAGGCAGGGGTGCCTCTTCCGTGACCACGACATCTGGGACCGTGAGCATGACCGGCTGAGCAGCATCGTCCTGGACCGTCGAGCGCAACGCAAAGGGCAAGGGGTCCATGAAGCTGTCTGGGTCCCCGGCCAGCTCATCGTTCCCCAGGGTCGGGCCAAGCGACGCGACATGGGGCTGGGAGTGCAGACCCGCAATGGGTTCGATGGGCCCGTCGCCGCTGAGTCCGTCGTCGCTGGGGAGAACAGAGGGCGGCGCGATTACCTCGGCTTCCTCCTCCTCGTCCGGCGTCTCCATTGGAATCTCATCTGGGTTTCCCTGTTCTTGATCCACCCAGGCATTGCCTAAAGTGGCCCCGTCGGGCACCGGAGGTCCGCTGCTGTGGGTTGGACCCAGCTGTTCGAGCTGCTCCAGGCGCTCCACCATCTGGAAAAAAACCTCCAGATCCGGGTGCTGGCCCACAGGCTCCCAAACTGAACCGCCCGTGGAGATCAAGTCGTCCCGAAGCACACGCCGCTCCACGATCCAGCGCTGCACAGTCGCTGAATCTCGAACGTGGTAAACCTTCCCTTCCTGCTTGATTAATGTGCCTTCGCCTTGGCCCAAACCTGAGGCGTCGGCCACCTGGGCCAGCTCTTCCTGAAAGCGCCGGACCACCGGGTCCGCTGGAGGCTCAAAGGGAAGCGCGCCCGAGACCGACCCGGCGTCCGCACCAATGGAAACGGGGCCAACAACGCTGGGCATCTCAGAGGGCGAATCCTCGGAGTCTTCCAGGCTGAGGTTCTCTTCCCCTAAAAGCTCGCCGCACTCCGTGCAGCGAAACTGCAAGTGCGCACGGCGACGCCCTCCACCCGGGGGGCGAAGGTCAAACTCCGTCGTACATCTGGGACAAGATAGGCGCACAGCCGCTACCCCCCCTGCATCAGAGCTTGAATCTCTGCCGCGTCCCGGGGCTTGGTTACCAAGTAAGCTTGGTAGTGGGCATTGGCGCCAAAGACATCGCCCTGCTTTTTCGCGATGTGACCCAAGTACTTCTCAATGCGCGCATCGCGGCTCCCCAAGCTCTTGGCCTTTTCCAGCTGCACGCCGGCGCCGTCGGAGTTGCCTGTCTCAAACAGCGCAATGCCGTACCTGACCTGGCTCTTCATGTCCCGGGCATTGGCCTGAGTCGCCAAGCTACAAGAGCTGATCGCCGACTTCCAATCCGAACGCCCCGCAGCCATCTTGCATTGGTCCCCATGGTTCACAGCGATGGGGTCGCTCTCCAGCTGCCGAGCCGTGTCGGGCACAACCGGGCGCAATCCCGGTCCAGGTCCACTGGGGCCCACAGGAACCAGCTTGTCGCGGTCAACTCGCTCCGCCTCCTCTGCCCTGGAACGCTCCAAGTCCAGGCGAAGCTCCTCGTCCAGCTTCTCAAGCTCAGAGGTGGCGTTCGCACGCGCCTGATCCAACTCTGGAGTCGGCTCCTGGGTCTTGCTGGGCAACACCACCGGGGTCTCTTCAGGCGTCTGGAACCACCAGACGCCCAACCCCACCACAGTCAGAGCCACCAAAGCAGCCACCAACGGCATGGTCTTGGACTTGGGCGCCTGCGTGGGAGCAGAAGCCCGCTTGGCGGCCGGACGGCGACGCTTCTCCTCCTGGAGCTGAGCGAAGGGATCCACAAAAGGACGTGCGCCGGAAGCGGGCGACAGATCTGCTTCCACCTGAGCAGCCTCAGCTGCAGCAGCGGCCAAGGTCTGAGCCGCCATGCTGGAGCCCAATCCACCGCCTCCGCGCATGACCCGCGTTGGATTGTCCTCCCCAAAAGAAGTGGCCGATGGCAGCGGGGAAGGCGCTATCGCCTCAGCCTCAGGCTCAGGCTCAGACTCGGGCTCTGGCACCACACCCGCTTCTGCCCGTTCGTACACCTCTACGAAGTAGCTATCCAGGTCCGGAATGTCCCCAATCGGCACCCAGGTGGAGCCGTCGTGGGAGATGACGTCTTCTGGGGTGACCCGTCCGTCAGCAATGTACTTGCGCAGGGTCTTGATCTCGGAAAAGTCGTAGACCAAGCCGATCTTGACCCGTACCTTCCAAGAAGCGATGCCCACCTTACGGAAGTCCAGGTCAGCTGCACGCCTACGGCTCTTATCGGAGCCGGACTCCCCCTTCCCAGACCCTGTCGAGCTCTCGGGAGGCGCGGTGGACCCTGGCTCTGTCTCGTCGGGGTAGACCACGAACACATTTTTACATCGTGGGCAGGTAATTCGAGCCCCAAGACCCGAGACCCGAGAGCTGTCCAGCCTGTACCGGGCGGTACATTCCGGGCAGGTCACTACTATCCGTCGATCTTCACCATTCGCCATACCCGACAGGCTAACACCACCGACAGGGGCGCAGCGCGACTGACACTCACTGGACAATCTCAAGTCGAGCATATCGGGCGAACAAGGTCTTACGCTTGTGCTGACTAAACTCCACCGTCAGCTTGGGATTCTTGGCGTCCCCTGTGCGGTTTCGGATCACTCCCTCTCCGTAGTCCCCGTGAAAGATGCGTGTGCCTACCTGCAGGTCCTCCAGGCTCTCGACCTTCCGCGTGACGCGAAGCTCATCGACGTGTGCCGGCTTAGGCGCCGGTCTCTGGAGGGGCCGGGTGTGCCCGGCACCTCCGCCATGCTTAGATAGAAAGGCCTGCATGGCCAACTCCCGATCGGCCGTGCTGCTCACGGGGCGCTTTCGAGCCCGCCCGGTCCCTCCCTGGAGCAGTTCGGGCGGAATGTCCCCCAGGAAGCGAGAAGGACTGCAGCGTTCAATGCCTCGCCCATACTGGATTCGCGTCAGGCTACGGGAGATCACCAGCTCGTCCATGGCGCGCGTAAAGGCGACGTAGACCAAGCGACGCTCCTCCTCTACCTGCTCTTCCGTAAAGTCGTCCCGCAGTAGGGGAAAGCCTCCCTCGTTCATGCCCACCACGTAGACAATTGGGTACTCCAAGCCCTTGCTGAGGTGGCAGGTCATCAGGGTCACCTGCCCCCCATCGTCGGGCAGCTCCTCTGCTTGTCCAGATAATGTGGCGCGATCCAAGAAGCGCTGCAGCCGCGCCAGAGGGCTCTCGTCAAGAGCGACCGGGTTGCCGTCCTCGTCGATGTCCGGCAGGGTCTCCTCCTCCTGGTCCACATCCTCGGCCAGCGCACGGATGTTCATCAGGCGCCCCCTGGCCTCGTCCGTGTCTTCGGCTTCCAGCATGCCCCAGTAGCCGGACTCGTTGGCGATAAAGACCACCAGCTCGCCAGCAGTGTGGTCCCGTAGATACTCCCGCCCTCTGTCAATCAGAGAGACAAAGGAAGCAAAGCCCTTCCCAGCACGTCCGCCCATTCCAGCCATTTCCTGGGCTGCGCGAAACAGGGTCACCTCCTGGTTCTTCTGGTGCGCCCGCAAGGTCTGCACGGCTTTGTCTCCAAGTCCGCGGCGGGGGATGTTCAGCACCCGCAGTAGCCCCATCTCGTCAGACGGGTTGGCGATGAGTTTCAGGTAGCCGAGCATGTCTCGAACCTCGCGCCGCTGGTAAAACTTGCGCGCACCAACCAGCACGTGGGGAATGCGCAGGCGCTGAAAGATCTGCTCAAAGGGGCGAGACCGAGCGTTCGTTCTATAGATGATCGCGATCTCTTCGGCTTTTCGACCTTCCCGGAGCTTGGACTGGATGTCCTGGGCCACGCGATCCGCCTCCGATTGCTCGTCTCGGCCCACAATCATGCGCAGCACCGACCCGTCGCCCTTCTCCGTCCACAGGGTCTTTTCTTTCCGATGGCTGTTCCGCTTGACCACTGTCATGGCAGCCTGAAGGATGCGAGAGGTAGAGCGGTAGTTCTGCTCCAGCTTGACCACCATCGCCCCGGGAAAGTCTTTCTCAAAGTTCAGAATATTGGTGATGTCCGCCCCGCGGAACGCGTAGATACTCTGATCATCGTCCCCCACCACCGCCAGGTTGCCACTCGGCCCGCCAGAAAGCAGCTTGATCAGCTCGTACTGAGAGCGGTTGGTGTCCTGGTACTCGTCCACCATCAGATAGCGCAGGCGGCGCTGCCACTTCTGCAGAACTTCTGGGTGAGCGCGCCAGACCTTGACCACGTTGTTGATCAGGTCGTTGAAGTCCATGGCGTTGGCACCCTTCATGCGCTGTTCGTACAGGCGCCAGACCTTGATCTTCAGCGGCTCGGTGCGGCCCTCGGCCTCCAGCTGGTCGGGGTCCTGCAGCTTGTTCTTCGCATCGTCCATCATCCTGCGGATGGACTTGGGCGGGATGCGCTTGGGATCAATGTTCAGATCTTTGCCGATCTGCTTGAGCAAACGCATCTGGTCATCGTCGTCATAAATGACGAAGTTGCCCGTGTAGCCCAGATGCACCGCATCGGTACGCAGGATGCGAACGCAAGATGAGTGAAAAGTGGAGACCCACACCCGGCGCGCTTTGTCCCCGATCAGCTCGGCCACGCGCTCCTTCATCTCCGAGGCCGCCTTGTTGGTGAAGGTCACCGCAAAAATCTGCGAGGGGTACACCCCCTGATCCAACATGTGCGCGATGCGCCGCGTCAGCACCCGGGTCTTGCCCGAGCCTGCCCCTGCCAGGATCAGCAGCGGCCCACGCAGGGTCTCCACGGCTTGACGTTGGGGGGGATTGAGGCCTTGGAGGTGCAGAGGTTCGGACATGGCGCGGTCTTATCTGGGTGAAGAGAACGGGGCATGCACCCAGAAGACCAGGGTCGTCGGCGCTGCAACCCTTGGGTCACTTCGGGCATTCTGGAACCATGCTCTCGCTTCTGCTTTCCTGCACACCCATCCAGAGCCGGTCCTGCCCACAGGGCGCGGACTGCACCCCACAGGTCGCAGACTCAGCCCAAGACAGCCTGCTGGTCGACACCCAAGACGCGTGGACCTGGGACGAGGAAGACGTGGCTATGCTGATCGGCAAGGCCCGCAGCTACCGCAGCATCCAAGGGGCCATCACAGAGGCCGCCGACGGCGACGTGGTCCTGGTTCGTGCGGGCACCCACAGAGAGCGCATCGACTTTCATGGCAAGGCCCTGCACGTGGTCAGCGAGGCGGGCCCCTGGGAGACTGTCTTGGATGGCACCGATCTGGATGGCTCGGTGGTCGAGATCCGATCCATGGAGCCAAGCACCGCGATTTTGGAAGGCTTTACCATCATCGGAGGGACCGGAACCGAAGGGCACGGCGGGGGTGTGTTCATCGAGAATGCTGACCCCATCATCCAGCACAATGTGTTTATCGGAAACCAGGCCAACATCTCCGGCGGTGTGTACATGCGCCACGGAGCTGCCACAGTGCGCAACAACATCATTGTCGGCAACCGAGGGATTCAAGGCGGCGGTGGTGTGGTCTGCACAAACTGTAGGGGGCAGGTTCTCTACAACACCTTCGTGAACAACGAATCCCCCAACGGATCCTTGGGTGAGTGGTACTACGAATCCGAGGGGGACATTGTAGGCAACATCATCGTCGCCAATGACCAAGACGCATTCCTGATCCGCTTTATGGAGCCCCTGGGCTTCACCTTTGACTGCAGCGACAACCTGGTGTGGCCCGAGCTGGACTGGATCGCCGAGACCGCACCCTCAGGATTTCCCGACTGCGCCAACACGATCTACGCCGACCCAATGTTCGTGGACACCGATCGCTATGAGCTGGCCCCAAACAGTCCCGCGATCGACAGCGGCCCAGCAGCCGACACGGATCCCGACGGGAGCCCAGCAGACCGAGGTGCCTATGGCGGACCCTTCGGAGACTGGAGTTCACCCTTTAGCGTTGATGGCTGAGCCCCACGGAGAGCATGTCCCCAAGCGAGGCCGAGCGGGCCACGTAGATGCGTTGCGCCCCGAGCTCCACGTGGGTCTGACTGCCCAAGGAGACGGCGAGCCCGGCGCCGATCTGGTGCCACTGCCGACTGACCGCATCCAAGCCCAGGTTGACCAGGCCGGAGAGTTCCAGCTGAACCCAGCCCATGGGCCTGTCCCTTACAATCGGTGCATAGCCAACTTGTCCTCGATAGGGCAGGCCGTTTATATAGTCGAAAGGCACCGTATTGCCGGGCGTACTCCAGCCACTTCGGTAGCGAAACCCGCCTTCTACGACTCCCCACAGGTAGCCCGGCCCAACCTGGGTGCTGTGCCCCACGTTGGCCTGAAAATCCAAGTCCACGTTGGGGTCGCCCATGGCCGGATAGAGTGGGGGCCGGTCCCCGTCGGCATAGAGAGGCACCCGCGCTTGCACGAAGATCGAAGCCGGGAGCGCCACGGGGAGCTGCCAGTCCAGGCCTACCAAGGCGTCCCCTCCACCGCGCTGTCGGTACTGCCAGCCGCTCTCAGGGTCTTGGTTTACCGCCCACAGATAGGGCAGGTTTGCATGCACCATCAGCCCGGGTGCAATGCCCACTTCACCATAGAAAACTGCGCTCCATGAGGTGTAGCTTAGGCCCTGGGTGTCCTGGACCTGGGGGTCTACGTAGTCCCCGGCAATGAAGCGGTTGCCAGAGACCTTGGCGTAGTGCTGGCCCGGTCCTTTGACCCAAGGTCCAGCGGCGGCGAGCGTGGTGAAGCAGAGGAGCATGGGGAGGAGGATGCCAGATCTCCTATGAGCTTATCGCCAACCGCTGAACAGTTGACGCTCAGTCGTCGAAGCTCTTCCCTGCAGCCTGGGCGTTTCGGCGGTGAATGCCCGCTGCCCGCCCCGTCAGGTTCTTCTGGCGCCCGCGGCCTATCGCCAAGTCTCCGTCGGGCACATCGCCGGTAATACAGCTACCCGCTCCGACGATGCTGTCCGCACCCAGGCTGACAGGCGCGACCAGGGAAGCGTTTGAACCCACAAATGCACGCGCGCCGATCCGGGTCTTGTGCTTGCCCCAGCCATCGTAATTGCAGGTGATGGTTCCCGCGCCGATGTTGGCACCCGCGCCAACCTCACAATCGCCCAAGTAGCTCAGGTGACTGGCCTTGGCGCCGTCCTTGAGCACAGCCTTCTTGGTCTCCACAAAGTTGCCCACCTTGACCTCGGCTCCCAGGACACTGCCGGCCCGCAGATGGGCCATGGGGCCGACCGCCGCACGCGGGCCGACCACCGCGGACTCCAAGACAGAGCTGGCTTTGATGTGGGCGTCTGGGCCGACCAAGCTGTCCAGGATACTGACGTGGGGACCGATGGTTGCACGATCACCAATCGTGGTCTCCCCCCGAAGGATTACGCCTGGCTCAAGCAGCACTTCAGCCCCCAGGGTGACCTGAGCATCGATGTAGGTGGTCTTGGGATCCCGCATGTGTACGCCCTTCATCATCCACCCGTGGTTGATGCGCTCTCGCAGGTCCGCCTCGGCTTGGGCCAAGGTGGCCTTGTCGTTGATCCCGACCAGCTCCTCTGGCGCCTGGTGAATGACCGCACGGAGCCGACCGGCCCTGGAGGCCGCCTCGATGGCGTCCGTCAGGTAAAGCTCTCCCTTGGGTGGGGAAGGCTTGAGGTGGGGCAGCACTTCTGTGACCAGCCACTGCGCGTCGAAAGCGTAGATGCCCGCGTTGACCTCGTTGACAGAGAGCTGCTCCGCCGTGGCCCCGTCGGCTTCTACAATACGGAGTACAGTTTCATTGGAGTCCCGAATAATCCGGCCATACCGACCGGGATCCGGTGTCTCAAAGGTCAACAGGGTACACAGAGCATCCCCATGGCCTGCCAAGAGATCCCGAAGGGTCTGCGCGGTGATCAGCGGCGCGTCCCCGGGAAGCACCAACACGACCGATGCATCGGACAGCAAGGCCTGGGCGCACTGGACTGCATGACCGGTGCCCTTCTGTTCCGCTTGAATCGCGTAGCCGTGATCAGGGCCTAAGACCCGCTGGACTTGCTCGGCCTGGTGGCCCACGACAACCGCCGTTCGCAGGCCCGCATCCTGGCAGGCTTGCAGGGTCCAAGCGGCAAGCGGGCGTCCACAGAGGGGATGAAGCACCTTGGAGAGGGACGAGCGCATGCGCGTTCCCTTGCCAGCAGCGAGGACCAGAGCGGTAGGGGTCATGGAAAGGCTCCTTGGATGCAAGGCGCCTAACCGGTACCCGAGGGCTTGAGGTGCTCTGGCTCGCAGTGAATGTCCTGCGGGAGTCGCTCAGCCTGAGGTGCTGCGCTCCATCGTCAGGGTCCAGTCGCTGGCAGCGCCGTCCCAACCACCCACTTTGAGGAAGTAGTTCTTGCCGCTGGGCAAATCCATACCGAAGGTCTCGGGCTGGCTGAAGGTGTCGGACCACCCCAGCATCGAGTCGTTCTCATCAAAGAGATACACATCAAAGTCCGAGCCGCCGTTGTCCCAGATCAACCGGACAGTGACGTTGCCTGTGGTCGGAACAGCAAACTTGATCCAGTCTGAGTCGCTGGTGTGCTCGCTACCGTTGTTGCCCGCCGCATAGATGTCGCCGTGGATCTCCACCGGCAAGGTCACCATGCCCAGTCCGTGGGCGTCGGCCTTTTTGTCACCGGACTCATTGAGGTAGAAGACCTGGGTGTCATGGCGCACCAGCTCTTTGAGCACCTCGGACTGGTTGCCAGCCGCATCCGTCACAGAGAGCAGAGCATCTAAGTCTGCATCGGGCGTGATCGTCGCCGCATCCCAGTAAATGGAGATGGTGCCATTGGAAACGCTCATGTCAGAGGAGCCCCACACGTAGTTTTCCGTGCGTGGTGGCACCTTGATCTCAACACTGCCCCCATCCAGATCGTCGTCCACATCTTTGACTTGGAAAGCAAAGCGCAGACGGCCTTCCTCTTCGGTGACCCCGAAGACACTCAGTTCGGGGGCGGTCCCCTGACCGGTGCTGGTCCCTCCCGTGTCATCACCCAAAGCCGTGTCAGTCCGGGTATCCACACTCGTATCTTGTGGTTCTGCAAGCTCGGTAAGGCCGGGAGAGCCACACGCAAGCCACGTCAACAGGTGGAGCATCGGGAACATGTCGGCAGTGTAGCCCGCCCATGCGTGGGGCGGTAGACTCCTTGATAGGAACAAGGGAGCGCACATGTCTGGCCGGTTGGATGGAAGGGTAATCTGCATCACTGGGGCCTCTCGGGGCCTGGGCAAAGCGTTGGCCAAGGCCTTTGACGCAGAGGGTGCCCGCTTGGTCTTGGGCGCCCGCACCACCCCGGAGTTGGACGAGGTCGCTGCCAACTGCCAAGACGCCATCGCGGTGCAGACCGACGTGCGCGATCCCCGGGAAGTACAGGCCCTAATTGACGCGGCCGTGGGCGAGTACGGCCAGCTGGACGTGATGATCAACAACGCCGGCTTGGCGGTATACGGCCCTGCCGGCAGCTACACCCCCGACGACATCGACCGCATCATCGACACCAATGTCAAAGGCGTGATCCACGGCAGCCAGTGCGCCTATCTGGTGATGAAAACCCAGCGCAGCGGCCGCATCTTCAACATCAGCTCCACCGCCGGTAAGATGCACTTGCCCAATGAGAGCGTCTACAACGCCTCAAAGTGGGCCGTCACCGGGTTCACAGGAACCCTGGCGATGGAGGCGCGGGCCTACAACGTCCAAGTTTCAAACATCTGCCCTGGCGGGATCGCCACCCCTTTCTGGAAGAGTCAGGAGTTCCTACCCTTTCCCGACAAGTACGACCCCGAGCGCGACTTTATGCAGCCCGCACAGGTCGCCCGCATGATTGTGGAGCTGGCCTGCACCAGCCCCGAGCTGGTCGCCAGCGAGGTAACGCTCCAACCGATGCTCTTTTAGTGTCACTTGCCGTAAAGCAGTCCTACGGGGATGTGCTCGACCGCATCACCATCCTGGAGATCAAGGTCGCGCGAATCCCTAACGCAGAGAAACGTGCGCATGCGGCCCGTGAGTTGCAGGTCTTGGAGCAGTCATGGGCTGCAGCAGGCTTGCCGGCCAAACTGCCAGAGCGGGCGCTTCTGACCCAAGTCAACACGCTGTTGTGGGAAGTCGAGGACAAGCTGCGCGAGCGCGAAGCCGCGACAGATTTTGGCCCGGGATTTGTGCGCGATGCCCGCAGCGTGTACCAGATAAACGATCGGCGAGCCGCCCTAAAAAACAGGGTAAACCTAACTCTTGGCAGTGACTTGGTCGAAGTAAAGTCCTACCACGGCGACCGCTGAAACGCGGTTTCCCGGGTGGCCTGTCCGCTCTGAAGGTTGAAGGTCAGGGTTCACCGCAGGCAGGCCGACACGGTCGGGGAGCGGAGTGCGACTCCCCAAGCTCTGCAGCCACCCTGATCGCCCGTGGGTCTCGGCCCTGCATCTGGACAGCCAACGCTACGGGGAGGAAACGCCCATCGTGGACTCGTCCACGATGAAGCCCTGAGAAACAATCCAAGGCGTGCGGGCCCTTATCGACGAGGAAGCGGACTTAGAGCGCCAACCTTGGGCGGTTTTCATGGCGGGCTCCATCCAGTGGCTGGTTGACTTGCTACCTCAGCGGTGTACGAGGGGTGCCTTACGGGACTCCAGCACCTCTTGAACAAAAGGATCACCAGCGGCCAATGGCTCAAGCTCGCTGCCGTCTTGTTCCTGGTGGGTGGGACCGTCACGATTTTTGCGACCGGCGCCTACGAGCGTATCGAACCGATGGCCATCCAAGCAGCGCTGCAAGACGCCGGCATTTGGGGTGGGCTTCTCTTCGTGTTGGCCTTTGGACTGCTCCATCCCCTACACGTCTCGGCCCATGTGTTCATCCTCTCGGCCACCCTGGTGTGGCCCCCCGGAGAGGCGGTGCTCTATGCATGGTTGGGGTCTCTGGCTGCGGCAGCGAGCGGCTACGGCTTTGGAGCTTGGGTAGGAGAGGAGTGGATCGCTGAGCGCCTGCCAAGGCGCTTTGCAAAGCGTATGAGCCAAATACAGGAGCACAGCTTCAAGGCCACCTTCGTGGCCAAGCTGCTCTTCTTCACAACCCCCATTCTTCAGATGGCATTTGGGTCGTTCAAGGTCGACTTTCGAAAATGCATGGCGGCGACCGCCATTGCTCACGCGCTCTACATCGTACCCGAGGTGCTGCTCGGAGAGCAGATTACGGCGTGGGCGAGCAGCGTCTGGGGCAGCTGAAGCTACTGCCTCTCGAAGCGCACGCTCAGCCCCCCCTCATCCAACACCAAAACCTCCCCGTCGAAACCGAGCACCTGTGCGGTGCTCGGCGTCCGTCCCGCTGTGTCCGGATTAAACGCCAGGTCAAAGTCCGTCAGCACAAAGCTGCCATCCTCCAGGATCTCTGGGTCCGAGTCTTGAGGCGCCTCGAAGCGCTGATAGCCATGGTCCCAACCGCTGTCTTGGTATTCGGAGAAGGTGATGCCCCGTCCGTTCTCCGTACCAGGCGCCAGCCACTGGCCGTAGAGTTCCTCGGCAGCAAGGTCCGTTGGAAGGCCAGGACCACAGGCGATGAGCAGGAACAACATTGGAGGACTCCGTGCAGCCGGGTATAACGCCCGGCAACGGAGAGATGATGATTGCCCTGCTCGTCCTAATGGCTTGCGATGCTGCCCCTCAGCCCCAGACCTACCCCGACAAGGTGGCCGGGGTACCCATGGCCGGTGCCGCCGAGGGCTTGATCGAGGTTCCCGTGGGCACGCCCATGGGTGGCTTCTCCAGCCGCTGTAAAATTCTAGGTTCCAGCTCCAAACAGGACAAGCGAAAAAGCCAGTATGCACTGGCCTTTGATCGCTCGACCGGCATTGTCACGCCACCGATGGCCAAGGTGCTCTGGCTGGACACCGAAGACGACCACCTGGTGCTGGTCAAGTTCGACGCTATCTACGCCTACGACGGCCTAGTGCAGCGCTTGGAGCAGGAGCTGGGCGACGCAACTGGCCTGGACCTGGACGGCAAAGTGGTGCTCACCGCCTCTCACACGCACCACATGCCAGCCAACTTCAGCGACGACATCCACTTCTACTTGGGCGGCGACAAGTTCAACCGGGAAATCTTCGAGCGCTATGTGCAGGACATCTCGGCTGTGGCCATTCAGGCCTATGACGCCCGAGAGCCGGCCGCCCTGGGCATGAGCTGGAACGAAGGATGGGACCCCGACGACTTGGTCTACCGAGACCGGCGCTCGGACAACGACGAGCTGGCCCCGTGGGACGACTGGGAGCCCGGCACGTTCAAGGATCCCTACGGCAACATCCTGCGCGTGGACTCCGCCGAAGATGGCAGCCCCATCGCGATGCTGGTGACCTTTGGCATACACGGCACCCTGAGCGGCGGAGATCTGAGTATGTGGAGCCGCGACTCCACCGGCGGCCTGGAACAGGTGCTGGAAGAGCAGTTCGATGAACCTGTGGTGGTCATGCACCTACAGGGGAGCGGCGGGGATGCGAGCCCTGCAGGCACCGACAGTGGCTTGGCGCGTACTGAAAGTATCGGTGAGTTGGCCACCCCACTGCTCATGCCCTTGTATTCGGCAACTCCGACCTCGGACCAGGCCATCACTACTGAGACGGCCAGCCGCCATATTCCGGAGGGGCCAGGGGAGATCCGCGTCACCCGGGACGGCACCGTAGACTGGCAGTACCTACCCTACAGCGCCACCCGGAAAGCTGACGGCGAGCTCTACAACGCAGACGGCACCCTGGAATCCAGCTTCGATGAATGGAACTTCCCCTACGGAGCGGCCTTCTGCGGCAGCGAAGACCCCCTGATTCAGGTCGACACCCAGTCGGACACCTACCCTTACAGCTCTTGCATGTCTGTGGACCTGCTCAAGGGCATCATCGCCAACGTGTTCGAAATGGATATCGACACCTTCCCTCTGCCCATCCCCAGTACGATGGAGGCCGGGGTCACAACCTCCTTATGGGAGAACATTCCACAGGTACTGCCAGACGGAACGACCGAGGAGCGTCCTCTGCTCATCGGCTTTGTTCCAGCTGAACCCACCGCCATGTACGGCGAGCAATGGCGGCGACGCTCGGAGGCGGAGCTGGGCATCGCACTGCCTCTCTTGGTTGGCTACGCACAAGACCACGAAGGCTACTTCCTGATTCCCGAAGACTGGATCATCGGAGGCTACGAGCCCAACATCAACGTGTGGGGTCCCCTGCAAGGCGAGCACGTGATGGAAGGCATGCTAACCATGACCCGAGACGTGGTGGACACCCCCAAGCGCGAGGCGCAAGACCCCTTGGGCACCTTCGCCCCCACCCAGCACCAGGACAAGCCGCTGCCGGAGCTGGCCCCGGATCTGACACCCGACGCAGGCACTTGGATCACAGAAGCACCCGAGTACATGTGGCTGCCAGACGGCTTTGAGACCTTGGAGTTGGAGGTGCCCGAGACCTGCCCGCGCGTGGGCTGTGTGGTGCAGATCGCGTGGCAGGGCGGAGACCCGGGTGCCGACAGCCCGATGATCACCCTGGAGCAGGACATTGACGGGACCTGGGAGACCGTGACCAGCCACAGCGGGCGCCCAATCAGCTCAACCATGACCGACATCCTGACCGCCTACACCCCGGACCCCCTGTACCCAGCAGATGCCTTACAGACGCACATGTGGTGGGCGTCCTGGCAGGCTGTGGGCCATGTGCACGACCGCCACGGCTTGCCAGAAGGCAGCTACCGCTTGGTGGTGGACGGCAGCCACTACGCCGGAGGCGACACCAGCTGGCCGTGGACGCGCACCCCCTACCGCTTGGAGTCCGATCCTTTCGAGGTGGTGGCCACCGAGCTTTTGCTGGAGCTGGACGGAAACACATTGAGCGCCAATGTGGCCTCGCCTGAGGAAGGTTGGCGACTGATCTCGTTGCAGGGTGATTCCCAGGGGCTCAGTCGGATCTCGGGAGCGGCGACCCTGCTCTGGGACACCGAGAATGGAGAGATCGAAGAGCAGGTGGACCTGCTTCTTGGCGGACTCCAGGTCAGCATTCCCCTCGGAGCCAACACAGTGACGGTGATCGACGCCTACGGCAACCAGGGCAGCCTGCCCCTGCCATAACGCAGAGAATGCGCTTTTAACGATCCCCCGGACAGGTTTGGGTCGACGGGCTGGTTAGCCCACTAGCTCACCCGGGTTGAGTCTGGAGCGCCATGAAAAAGTTCATCGCCATCGCAGGAAACATTGGGGCCGGCAAGACCTCACTGACCCAGTATCTGACCGCTCGTTACGGCTTTGACCCGGTATACGAGCCCTATATGGACAACCCCTACCTGGATGACTTTTACAAAGACATGCGGGCGTGGGCCTTCCACAGCCAGGTCTACTTCCTGACCCACAAGTTCCGTTTGCACTTGGATCTCAACGATCAGGACGGCACCATGGTGATGGACCGAACGATCTACGAGGACGCGGAGATCTTCGCGACCAACCTCGCCAGGGGCCGTTTCATGAAGAAGCGGGACTTTCAGACCTACATGGAGCTTTACGAGACCATGAAGCGGGCGTTGCAGCCACCGGACCTGTTGATCTATCTGCGCTGCGATGTGCGCTCGGTTCGCCAACGCATCAAGCAGCGGGGTAGGGCCAGCGAACAGGCAATTCCAGCCAGCTATATCAAGCGCCTGGACGGCCTATATGAAAGGTGGATCGAGGGATATACCGCTAGTCCGGTGCTGGTCTGGAACAGCGGGGACAAAGACTATCTGTCGGACCTTGGGTACAACATTGAGTTCCGCAAGGCCGTGGAGAAGTTTCTGTAGAGGTCTGAATTGGAACCTCTACCAACGCTTCAGTGTCCAAGCCCCATGGCGATTCTTAGAGAAGCTTGACCCGGCGGTGGTTGACAGCGCCCCCCTTAATACCCTACTTTCCCCCGCCCCATCGGTACCGATGGGCTGACACGGGGTATCCCTGCGTCAATCGGAGGTCCGCCCATGCGCGTCGTTTGTGATAACTGTGGTGCAACGTACAAGATCCCCGAGCACAAGCTCAGTCGGGAGGTCAACAAGGCGACTTGCCGCAAATGTCAGCACACCATCATCATCCGGCGTCCCGGTGCAGGCGGGCCGACAGTGGCCTCGCAGCCCGCCGTAGTCCGCCCTGATAGCGACTCCACGCAGATCTCTTCAGAGGCGGATTTACGAGCGAGAGCCAAGGCTGGTGCCACCCCAGTTCACGAAGAGTATGTGCCTCCAACGGTGGTCGAGAGCCCCGCGCCAGTCCACGGAGATCAGACCGTACCCCGTGCAGACGTAAGCCCACCAACGCCCCTGAAACAGCCTGCTCCGCCTACCGGCGGACCACGCATACCAAACCAAGCACCGTCGGTCGCAGCGCCGAAACCCGCTCCGGTGATCGGCGTACCCTTGGCCCAACCCAAGGGCCACGACCCCTCCGGCGACTTGATGCTCGTCATGGCCGGCTGCTTCGCCGCCATCGTCGGCATAGGCCTGATGCAAGCCAACCTTGGCGCAGAGGCCACAACCATTGGTCTGGCGGTGGCCCTGGTGGCCAGTGTGACCAACCTGTTGGTCCTGATCACGGGCGATCGCGGTCGCAAGCCAGCAAAACCCGTGCTTTCCATGTTCCTGGGCATCTTCCTGGCCGGCCTCTGCACCGGCGCTATGGTGCTCACCGATGTGCTCAAGCCTGCGGAGTCTGAGCCTGCTGTGGCCAGCGCAGCTACCGACCAGGACAAGGCAGGCTTTCCCATCGTCGAACCGCCTCTGGCCACCCCGGATGCGGACCCCAGTGTGTTTTCTACTATTGAACCTGAGGCAAAGCCCCAAGCCAAGCCCGAGCCCGCTGTGGCGTCGGTGGCCCCCACCCCGGAGCCGACCCCGGAGCCCAAAGCTGAGCCCAAAGCTGAGACCAAGGTCACCACAACCAAGGTCACCCCAAAGGTCACCCCAAAGGTCACCCCAAAGGTGGAGCCCAAGAGCAGCGCCAGCATCGGCGTTCCTGTGACCGTGCTGGACACCATGCTTAAGTCCAACAAGGGCGTAAAGACCTGCTTTGGCAGGTACCGCCAGGAGACCGGGTCCTTGCCCAGTGGTCGCATCACCGTGCGAATCACCGTACAGCCCTCGGGCAAGGCCACCAGCGCGAAGATTGCAGGCGGCGCGTACGCAGACAGTAGCCTGGACACCTGCCTGGGCAGTGCGGTCCGCTCCATCCAGTTTCCCCCTTGGGAAGGATCGGAGCCGGCGACCTACAACTATCCCTTCATTCTGTGATCGCTTTCCTGCTCGGCTGCGCTCCGGCGCCCTTGCAGGAGCTGCGGGACGATTTTGAGCGCAGCCAAGAGCAGCGCTTTGTGGACTGCGGGACCGCTGTACTCGACGAGTGCCCCGAGGAGACCCCCCCGGAGGAGATCCAGTGCCTGCTGGACAACATCGCTTCAGGCGAAGCGGTGACGGTCCTTCTACGGACCCCCGAACGGGAAGCCGCAGGGTATTGGCTGGCACAAGGGGGTGTAGATTTTCCCTTCGTGCAGCTCTTTCGTACAGAGGATCGGGCCTGGCGAAACGACTGCACTGCCGTCCAAGAATGGGCGGCTATCCCGTTCAATGGCTGCTTTGACTTGGCCGTTTCCCTGCCCTGCGAGGGCGTGAAACTCTAAGGCGTCTCCGAGCTGTCGCTTGACCTTTGCTCCCCAGCGGGTGATTTGCCGCGACCTCGGAGTAGACCATGTCCAGCTTGCGCAACATCGCCATCATCGCCCACGTCGACCACGGCAAGACCACC
>Ga0055584_100002012_pt1 | contig 19971 bp, 23 predicted proteins | sample OSDHelmetaG_FD_58716 | JGI IMG/M metagenome (GOLD analysis project Ga0055584, IMG submission 58716) | Pelagic marine sediment microbial communities from the LTER site Helgoland, North Sea, for post-phytoplankton bloom and carbon turnover... | ecosystem: Environmental > Aquatic > Marine >... | reverse complement strand
ATCGAGGTGATTGCTATTTAGTTCGTGATAACGGTGCGGTTTGCCGACAGCGACGGGAGCATAAGAGGAAGCGACCACTGGACGATATTTGGACTTTTGGTAAGTTCACTGAACGCCATGGCTACAGGAAAGTATGTCATACACCAGTACATCGTATTGTTGCAACAGCCTTCCATGGTGAGCAGCCTTCACTCGATCATGTTGTCGATCATATTGACACCAACCGGATGAACAATGAACCAGAGAATTTACGTTGGGTTACTCAACTAGAGAATATTGTTGATAATCCAAAAACATTACGACGGATAGAATATATATGGGGGTCTGTAGATAAGCTTATAGCCGATCCAAACCCAGCAGAAAGCACTGCTCCGTTAACTAATAAGTCATGGATGATACAAGCTCAGATAGACGAACTGCCAGATGAGGATACAACCATCGATTCATTAACCCCCCTTGCGATGCAACACAACTGGAGCACGCCAAGCGAATTCCCAATGTGCCCTAAAAAAAAATTGATAATCCGCTTTATGACTATTTTTCTCGCCTCGAAAGTGGCGCGGTCTTTTCTCGAAATAGATTTGGAGAATCGATTGTAGATACTGCTGGATATAACAAGGATGGGACATGCCTAAGTGTAATTTGTAAAATTTCTAGTGGAGTAAAAGAATATGCTCTAGCAAAAGTCACATTTGAAGATGGTAAATATATTCATACTAGTGTGAGCACCTTTTTCGAATATGAAGGCGCAGAAAAGTCACACTTTGAGTTAATCGGATTACCCTGCGAAATGTCAGAAGGATATAAAGGGGGTATTGATGACTACTGTTAAGAAATACTTTAATTATTTAGACATGAACAAGAGAAGAAAAATTAAGAAAAGTGAAGGAATGGATAGCTTTCATATTAATAAAGGGCGGTATAAAAATCCGTATCTTATCGGCAGTGATGATTACAATAGTTTTGAACGGGGTTTTTTTCAGGAACATAAGCGATCGCCCTGAGAGTTTTTTTACTAGGTATTCGCAAACGTCTGCTTTCGGCCAAAAGCGGACATTGGTCTCATTTTTAAGAAATTGTACGAATTATCGTAATATTGTATTCGCGAAGACTTCAACTGTAGAGATGTTGCTCCAACCTGCGAAACCGTGGCCGCCTCCTGGAGCAAGGTTAGCGAGACCCACTTCATCAATGCGACTTAGATCTGGATCCATTATAGCCCCACCTACACTAACTTCTTCTGGGTCGAGTACAAACCAATCCTGATTTTCGAATGCCACTTCAATGCTCAAAAAAGCTCCTCCAGTTTGGATAGACTGACTACCGACTGCAAGAGTACCATCTGCAAACCTTATAACAGGATGCAGCGAATGGAGGTTATTAGTACGAACGATTGCCCGCATTCTTGCAAGCCCTCTAAGGTCCATAAAACCGAGGCCTGATTTTAAGGTCACAGCAACTGGTGATCCGGCCAGTCCAGTCCAAAGATCTATACGCCCTTCATGCTCGTAGACAGTAATATCACCTGAGCTGTAACCGTACAGACCAAGTTCAAGATCATTATTTTGTACAGCATTTTGCCCAACCAGATAATATTCATTATCTGAGGCATGGCTACTCATTGGTTTACCTAGCGCAGCTTCGGATTGATGCCAGTTTTCCATAAACAACAAATTAGGTCGTTCTTCTTGATCCTGTGCAAACACTTGTATCGATACAGCAATGAACGCAGTAAAAGTGAAAGCTGTAAGCAAATTAATTTTTTTTCTGCTCTTGAGCAACATGGATATCTCCTTCATTATTTATTAATCGAAGTCACCTTCCCAAACAAAGTCGCCATCGACAACTTCAAGGCTCACCATACGTAGGCGATGATCTTCTGGGTTACGACCAGGCTGACCTGAGATGCGTACTTGGTCACCAGGCTTAAGACTTGAGCGGTCAACAGAACCAGCCAAAGCACTTGCACCGCCCCATTCAACAGCCCAACGTTGGTTTTCACCAGTTTCTTCATCTGACACCATCACATGGACAAATGAATGTGGGTTACGGAATAAGAACTGCACCATTGTACCTTCAATAGTTTGCTCTTGATCCATAATATAAGTTGCTGGAAAAGAATGGTGCGCATTTACTGCACCCATTGTAAACAAGGTAAAGCCTAGTGACAGAACAAACGCGATAAGTAAGTTTTGTTTGTTATTTTTCATATTTATTATCCTAAAAAATTATTGAATGATTTTTATAAAATATCGTAACGTATTAAATGAACTAAAATGGACCATATAATAAATTGTCTCCTAGTCCTCAAATACGACTACCGAGGCCATTTCGGTTCGGTCTGAAACAACTTGAAGCGCTTGTCTAGTTTGCTCTAAGCGCCAAGTTGAAGTGACCATTGATCCTAGATCAAACTCACCACTTTCTGCTAATGTCACCAATCTTGGAATATCTCTCATCATATTAAGACCTCCTTGTTGACCAGCATGTACACTACGCCCGAAATTCGCAAAAGCAGAAGCCGGATACGATACCTCTCCCGTCTGACCAAACCCTAAGTAACATATCTCACCTCCTCGACGGGTGAACTCCCATGCCTGTTGCATAGGCATAACCCCCGTGGGATCAGGTGGTAATTCTACTAATGGACGGTCTCCAGTTCTCCCTATTGCCTCAATTGTAAAATCAGGACCACGATTGTCCTCACCAACACCAAAGGATCCAGTATTTGTGGCAGCCCAACTTCGCCCACCCGCAAACCAACGGTCGGTAGAACCTTTACAAAGTTCACGAACATACTCAACTAAATCGTCACCAATAGCGTTAGGATCTATCACTGTGGTAGCGCCAAGTCTTAGTGCCAATTCTCTCCGATGTGCAATTGGTTCACTTACTATAATTTGTGCTGCACCTACTATTCGCGCAGCTTGCACCGCCGACATCCCCACTGGCCCGGCCCCAAGTACAACAACATCAGATCCTGGTTCAATTGGCATTACACCCATCACTGTACCGAACCCTGAGGCAGCAGTATCTCCTAATAATGAAAGTTGTTCTGGCGGGAGGTCAGTAAAAACTGGGCATAAGTACTCTTCAAAAGCTACAGTCAACTCACTTAATCCGCCAACTCCAATCGAAGCACGAATCTCAGTACCATCATCACGCGTAGCAATAGGAGGAAATTCGTCTACTACCCCCATAGAAAACTGGCAGTGGTCTGCTCGTCCTCGTAGGCACATATAGCATTGCCCACATTGCGCCACCACTCCAATAACCACGCGGTCGCCCACTTGTACCCGGCGTACATCTGGTCCTACAGCTTCTACTATTCCCACTGCAGTGTGATTAGAAATTTCCGGAAGTGAATTCCCATCAACGTTATCTGGCGTATCAACCATCGGCGTACCACCATAACCTCCCTGCACTAGCGTGTAACATGGTGCCGATGCCTCTGGGCGGACAAGGACTTGACGAGATTGTAGGCCCAGAAGGGTCAACTCTTCGATGCTACCACTGCTAATATGGCCGTCCTGCACCCAAGCACGAAACCGTCGACCAGCCTGTGTTCCAGTCACAATACTTGCTACTTCTTGCTGTTGTGAATAAGTTGGCTGGTTTCCAAATAATCCAACAGCACTGCCAGCAGCCACTGCTGCGCCATGTTTCAATACTGCACGGCGTGGAACCACATGCTCATTTTCGCTAATTACGTTTTCGTCCATTACGACTCCCAATTTTGCAATGTTAAATTTATGTCTTATATATATTTCAGCAAATCTTTTAGAAAATCATATAAGCGCTTAAATATTGTTAAAACTTAATAGGAACAGAACCTTCTGGAGGTGCCCAGGTTTCACAAGGAGAAGGGTTCCATTTGGAATTGTCTTCTTCACGACGGAAATGGGAAGTTGTCACATAAGGCATTTCCAAATAAAAGGGGTCATCCACGATAGTTGTAACAACTAACCATTCATCTCCATTAGGCGCGGTAAAGCGGTTAAAATATTCAGTTAAAATTGCCTCTTCGCTATAAGGGATTCCATTAAATCTTAAATAACCAGACAACATTTGAGTAGTAATAACTTTCAAATTTCCACCCGGGGGTCGCTCAGTAAGATTGAATCCCTGAACAAGTTGTTGGCCTCGGCCTAGCATAATGTTTTCCCAATCTGCAGCACTATATCCCTGTCTGGTTCTTTCCAGACTTGCTGCCTCCAGCAACATATTCAATAAGGGGCGGCGTCCTGTTGAAGAAAAATTTAAGAAGCGAGATTGTGAACCCGCATCTGTATCTATACGCAAGGTAAAGTCATCTTCCCAGCTAATTTGCAATCTTGTAGGAACCCGCATTATTCCAGCTGCTCCAAAGGCTCTGCATTGTAGGCCCGCCGCATTATCAGCCTCTAGATCCCAATTATTGGCAGCTTCTCTGGCTGCTTCATTGACGGGTATGCTCATGGTATCTCCGACCGTTGGAGTCAGCATTCGATAAGGCCAATCTTCAGTTATCAAGGATACCCAGCTGCCTGTTAAATCAATTGGCGCCTCAGCTCTACCAGGAGGTGCTGGATGCAAAGGCCCTGCAATAATTAGAACCTGCGCAAAAGTAGTAAATGATAGGGAAACAGCCAGCAAGCAAACAAGTATTTTATGGGCTAATTTCCCGCATAATTTTAGGGTGATTTTCTTAACGTAATTCATCATATACTGCCTCCAAAAACATTCTTGTTGTCCAGTCACCTGAGTCATGCCCATATAATCCGTCGTATTCTAAAGTTAGATTACCTGCGATAACTTCTTCAAAGGACATATCTTCGTCAATCGCCAGTTGCACACGATCTCTAATAATAGTGAGCATATCGCGGTATTCCACAACATCAGATTCATTGGCTTGACGTCCATGACCAGGAATTATCAAAGTACCCCCCTGTTGATTTATAATAGGCACAGCGGTATCAATTACATGATTAAGAGCATCAATAACTCCCTGTAGTGAACCACCGTATTCAGGCTTGAATTTTGGATATGAAGTAGTATCAAAAATATCCCCAGTAACAAGAACATCGGATTGACGAAAGTGAACGAAGACGTCACTCTGAGTTATAGCATTTGGCTGATGAAGTATTTCAATGGCCTCACCATTAAGAGAAATAGTCTTTCTTTCAGAAAAAAAAGTATCATTCGGCCAGGCCTCATAAGGGACTAGATCTTCAAATTCAGTTCCCAAAAGAAGAAGCCCATTACCATGTCCAATTATTGGTATGCTAAAGCCTTCTCTGGTATCAATTACAGCCGGATTAAGATCAAAGGTCTCTCCAATATCTGCAACGGCCAAATTACCACCCATATGTTCAGGTAAAGCTGCTGTGTTAATAATAAATCGAGCTGGTTCAGAAGTGAGCTCTCTGATTGCATTAATGACATTTTCAGACGCTTCAATATTCCCGCTATCTACAACTATCAAGCCTGATTCGCCGACCATCAATGCAATGTTACTTCCAGCAGTACCTATCATATAAATACTGCCTTGTACTGATAATATTTCTACTTCGTCACTATCTTTTGCAAGAGGAGCTAATATTTGAGGTACAGCAGTTTCAATAAGGCATACATTGAAAATGGCTACCAAAAGACTCAAGAGAGTCAAACGAAAAGAACTATATTTTGTATTTTTCTTAGTCATGATCACTCTCCTATTCGCCTGCCCGATTTCTATCAAATTCATCGCGCATTTGACGAAGGTTTTCTCGATACTCAGGATAAATAGTGGCACTACCCCCACTAGTTGCTTCGACAGGAAGTCCGAGCCTGTCAGACCACCATGTATGCTTGGTACCAATTGGCAGGTGAGGAACCCATCCTTGATCGTTGAATACTTCTTCTACAGACTCGAATACTTCTACCCCTTCATCCATTTGGGGTGGATTCCATAACCAGGTTTGACTGCGAACAAAGGGTTCTTCCAGGTAAATGGGGTCTTCAATGTAACTAAGCATGGTGAGGTAGTTATCATTTCTAAACCAGTATTCGGTCATAACGCCATGCGGACTGGCAGGAATCCCATTGCGCTGATAGACCCCGTACTTCATATGAGTGGTCGTCACAACTAACATACCATCCACCCACTCCCCCGTAGAAAAACCATTCCATTTATGTAGACCATAGCGCATAGAGGGGTGTGGCCTGCCGTCGAGCCAAATAGTCCGATCGGCATTACCATAAGTTCCGTGAGTCTCATAACCAATAAGTTCGCGCGTCTCCAGGTCAACAATAGGAATAATGCTAAGGTTTGGGCGGGGGCCTCTGAAAGAGTACTGAGCAGGATGTGGTTGCCCCTGGCGTTCAGCTTGCGACAGGATAATAGAATCCCATGTTTCTGCTTTTTGCCTGGCCGCATCATTAATCGGGATACCAAAATATTCTCCTAGCACAGGGCCGGGGAGCCTGTCATTCCAATCTTCTAATACGATTGCAGCCCACATTCCAGAAATATCAAACCCTTGCGCTGCAGTAGAATTAACGGCAGTGAGTTGGAATAAGCTTGTTGCTATAAAAGCAATTACTAGTCTGTAAGAATTCATTGTTTTACTCCTTTTTTTTATTTAAGACTATTTGCCCAATCTACAAGAAAACCATAATTCTGCTTTTTTGCCTTAGTACGAGATGTATAATAATGCCCGCTAGTAAACATGCCGACCATAATGACTAATGCCCTTGAAGCTTCATTACCAACATCAATCTTTTTCTTGATCTGCTTACTATCAACCCCTTCTTGAATTACAGATCTAATAATCTTTTGAATTTTTCCGTATAGCGTTCTACACTTTTTTGCTAGTGCTTCTGGTAAGTCCACATCTGAAACAATCTCTATAATGACAACCCTACCGCCTTTCAAATTGTAGATGGAAGGATCCCAGAACGTACCCTCTATAGCGTTAAAGAAACCAAAGTAGTCACCCTCATGCTCTTTCTTCAGACCATTGTACAGACCAAGAATATCGGTCTCATATCTATTCAAAACTTCTAAGGCGAGTGTTTCTTTGTTCTTGAAATGATGATAAACATTCGATTTAGATATATTGAGGCCATCAGCTATTCTGGCGAAATTTAGCTTGCTGTAACCCCCTAACAATAATTGCTCTCTAGCTACTTTCAATATTTTCTCTTTCATCTTCATACCTACTTCTGAACTTATATTCACATACTGACCGACCAGTCGATCAGTGTCAAGTTATTTTTAAAAGTTTATAAGATATTATTTATAAATAATTACTAATTTATAAAGTTAAGCTTGACAACTGACCGACCGGTCAGTCAGTATGTAAGTTAAAGCGATATTTAAATAGCTAAAGGGTGATGAGTAACTGCATTTCAATAAGAACAGCATTATAAGTTATTAATATCCAAGTCAACCCGTTAGCAATTAAAAATACTCACATAATTAAATGGAAACACAGCGAAAATGGAAAACGAATTCAAGGCATCCGAAGACTGGCTAAGCTCCATTCCTTTAATGGACGATACGCAAGCAGGAAGCCTGCGGCGAATTTTAAATCTTGCAGCTCAGCTACCAGATGATTGGTCAGGAATGCAAGGCCTGACTACATTGCAAGAGGATTTTGGTGCCTTACGTTTCCAGTTAGCATTCATGTCCTTTGCGTTAGGTCTGACACATGTGCACCATCTACCTGCAGCACCAGGAGTCTTTAAGCAGCCATTTAATAGCTTAATTGAGAAAATACTCTCTCCCGATGTGTGGACTTATTGGCATTATATAAGCACGGGAAACGGCCCTTTCAATAAGTCCATAGGAAAGCAACCAGGACAATGGGACCCAGTTATCAAAGACAATATAATGTACAGCGCTTATGTACAAAGTATGGCCTTGCTATATCACTATCTGTTTCAAGATGACAAGTATGCTGCCGAAGGTGCATTGACCTTCTCTATTGACCCAATGTTTTGGGACGAAGGGGGCAAACATTTTGTCTATGATGAGAAATCTCTTAATGACCACTTATACTGGAGCATGGTGGAGCGAGGCTACCTTGGTATTGCTTGCGAACCTAATTGCGTATTTCAGATTTGCAATCAGATTCCCATACTCGGTTTTAGGTTTCACGATTTTGTGTATGGAGGAAGCCTTGCTGACGAAGTAACGAGTGGTTACCTTCAAGCTTGGTCTGAATTTGGCGTGATTAATGATTCTGGACACTTCAATATGATGGTCCAAGAACATGAACGTCAGGTTATTACTCCTGATGTATTACCTTGGACAGATTTTTGGATGGGTTCAATGATGCACGCCTGGAATCCTGCTCTTGTTCGAGAACATTACCCCAAGTTTGTAGATAAGTGGGTAACAAAACTCCCAGACGGCAGTTCCTTTGTTACTCCGGCTCCTGCAGCAGCCCTAGGACTTAAAGAGCGAGGTAATGCCCATGATTTTGGTTGGGCTGCTGTCTGCGCTTCGGAGTTAGGAGATACTAGTTTACTCAAGGGCTTACATGAATTCGCAGACGAACATTTACAACCTGCCTGGCAAGATGGAGGTTATTATTACCGCCGCTGCGATCAACTATTAACTGAAGATGGTTTACTACGAGCAATGGACCCTCACACTAGCAACGCACTACTCCCTTATTCCAGACTGAATGTTACTGGAGGCTTACGCAAGCTTTATGAAGAACCATTACAAGAGGAACATTTCTCTCAACCAAAGCTTATAAGCCTAGAGCCTTCACTGGATGTACTTCGAGCGAAGTATGATTCCAAGGTCCAAGCCATGGTGTTAACCTTAAAGCCCACACATGGAATGGAGAAAAACTCCACAGTCTCTCTTGAAATTACTAACGTTTGGAAACGCGGTGATTGGCATATTCAGCGAGATCACGAAACATTGGCTTTATGTGATTCTGATAATATTTCATCGTCAACTTCAAGCGCCCAACTTAAAAGGCTGGATGATTCGGTACTTATCGAATTCGAACTTACAGACATAACAACACTGGTATTGTCATGGAAGTAATCAAAAACTATTCCAAGCCACCAACTCCCGTTCCAGGTATGTTCACTTTAACTGATCATAATGGAAACAAGGTCGACCAAAACTCTTATGCTGGATTCTACCGTCTTGTATTTTTTGGTTTTACACATTGCCGAGTAATTTGCCCTCGAAATCTGGCACGTCTATCACGTATTTTAGACGCTCTTGGCGATCGAATTGATGGAATCCGTCCCCTATATATTAGTGTGGATCCTGAACGAGACACTCCAGAGGTTATGAAAAAGTTTCTTGAGATAAATTACCCTCACTTCACTGGATTAACCGGTAACCAAGAACAAATCGACAAGGCCAAAAAAGCCTTTCGAGTGTTCGCAGAACGAAAAGCTGATCCAGAAGATCCAGGGGGTTACGCCGTCCCACATACTGCCATCACCTACCTGATGGATCGTAATGGCAGGTACTTGACGCACTTTGCAGAGAATCTTTCTGAGGAAGAGGTTCTTGAACGATTAACGGAGCAATTATAATTCGTATCAAATATAGAATTATAGATATCAATAATGTCCGCTATTGGCCGAAAGCAGTCGTCATAGCAAAGGTCTGCTTCCTATCCAAAGCGGACGTTAGACGGTTTTTCCAAAAACTGCTCTAAAAATTCCCGCGCCCATTAGACAAAACTTTTATCATTCCCAACTACAAGGTCACCCTTGATAACTTCTTTTATTCCGGAAATCCGTTCACATCGGTTATTTGCGCTCGCTCAAAGAGCACTTTCGTCGAAAAATCTTCATGATCCAGGAATGCCAAAATCGCTGATCCGTAGGCGACACGGTTTTCCAGGTCAATGACTAGAGTTACCATGTCGGCGAGCTCATAGGAAAGTGTTAATCCACGTTGTGCAAGCTCTTCCGCTTCAGCTGGCGGCGGATCTATGGGCATTTCAAGCCACTGAAGCAAAAACAGGTTAGGCCCTATACGACGTGCATTATAATCAACATATGGGCTCAACCAGTTTTCAAAATCACCGGCAAAACTCTGCCATCTAACCTGGCCATTTCTGAAGTCCAATTCAAAAGCCCAATTAATTTCTTCAACATATTGATAGCTAAGCGTAGCACCATCAAGAATGTGGCTTGATTGCACCAATTGAGATTTTGCTGTCGGGCTCATAATCCCAAAACAGCTGATGACGAGACTGACTATTAAAAGTTTTTTTGTTTGCATGATCCTATCCCTTAAAATTAAATATGTAATTTATGTTGATGGTTTTATTTTATTTAGCATACTCTTGAAGGTAGCAAATAATATTTTCTCTATCTTCTGCTTGAGAAAAACCAGCAAATGCCATTGTTGTGCCGGGAACCTCCTGCATTGGATTCTCTAGGAATTTATTCAGTAATTCTGGCGTCCAAAAGTCACCATAGCTTTCCATTTCAAAGCTATAAAAAAACGCATCCACACTGGCCACTTCTCTACCCATAATGCCAAAAAGGTTTGGGCCTACCAGTACAGCACCATCAGCTGAGTTCATATGACAAATAACACATTTGTTCCAGAGTGTTTCTGCTTTAGATAGATCACAGGCTTGTGCAGTAAATGATAAAAAGCTGAAGGTAGTGAAGAATGAAATAGTTTTAATAGTTTTCATTATTGATAATCCTCTCATTAAGCTTGTGAAATTTGTTCATGTACCGCTTTAGCTGTTGTCATTCCAGTCTCTATTGCACCATCGATAAAACCACGCCAACCAAGTGCAATATCACCACCAGCAAAATGTAAACGTCCTTCGGCTTGTCTTAGCTCTTCAAAGTCTTGAGTGAAAACATTAGGGCGGTACATGCACCAAGTGCCTTTAGAATATGGGTCCAGATTCCAATCGTAACCAAAAGATTCAATAAGCTGAGCATCAGGCAAGTAGCGTTGTACAGCATCACTGACTGCATCGTTATTATTAATATCTAAAGTTGAAGGACTGGTGCCGAAACCAACTAGAATATGGCTTTCAGGATCATCGTATTCTGTCCATATAAAATTTAACGGCATATCAATTGTGCCATGACCACTCATGACGGGTTGATCTGCTTCAATCCTGGCATAGACTTTGGTACCTGAACCAGTGTGTCTCTCTTGGCTTACTCGTATTTTTGTTTCTGAGATTGCTGGACTAAATTCAATATCAGCTACACAGTTGAGAGGAAGGGCAAGAATCACTGCTTTAGCGGTGTAAGTTTCATTACGACGCGTATTTACAGTTACGCCATTCTCATCTTGTGAAATGGAAGAAACAGGATTGGCAAGTTTTAATTCTGCATTACTACTTTCTTGCATTGCTTCAATTAATGTTTTGGTACCACCTTTGATTCGGTAGCGTCCTACGTTATCCCACATATTAACTAGTGAAAAATTACTTAAACTAAACCAGCGTAATTGGTCGTAATAACTGCTCTCTGAAGGGTCGGAATGACCATTAATTGCAGTAAAACTGGTCATCAAGTCTTTTATTGTGGGCTCAAGATCCATGTCTGCTAGTGCCTCAGCCGCAGATATGGAATCTAGTTCTTGATGTTCTTGGTTAAATAATGGATCAAATGGCCTGGGGAAAGCTTCACGTGAAGGTTCGTAAAAAACATTGGCCCCATGATCAAACATAGCACCATATTGAGCTGGATCACCGTCAACTCGTTGTCCATTTTCCATCCATATTTGGTTTGTAGCACGTGCAAGTGCAGCGCTTTCATCAACCTCAATGCCATAACGCATTATTTCAGCCCATACATGTGGTTGTGACCAACCAACCCATTTGCCACCAAAATCTACATCACTGTGCCCACCAAATGAGCTAGTAAAACATCTTCCGCCCAGCCTGGGTCTAGCTTCTAGAATAAGAGTTTTATGTCCAAGCCAGCTAGCATCTCGGGCGGCAGTAACACCTGCAAATCCGGCACCGATAACTATGACATCGTAATGGTTAGGGTCTGCCACTTCTGAGTTTGATTGAGCTAAAACCGTTGGTGTAATTGCAGCGGCAGCTAATCCAGCAGTAGACGCACCAAGAAATTTACGTCTGTTAGGATTTTTTAAATTTTTTTGAGATCTTCTTTTCATTACCTACCTCAATAATTATATAATTTGTCATATGACCAATTATAGTTGTAGGATTTAGTTTGTCAAATGACATATAATATTTTTAAATCATGGGGGATAGTTATATCAAAGCAAAACTAGACAAAGATGGGGTGAAGTCAGGAACTGCAACACGTAAAGCAGGAAAGGTCACCGTGCAAAAAATACTTGATGCAGCTAAGGATGCGCTAACCGAAGCTGAATACACTAGTTTTTCAATGCGTACGGTTGCTAGTCAGGCAGGGCTTCACTTGGCTAATTTGCAATATTATTATCCACGTAAAAAGGATTTAATTAGAGCCCTGTTTGAAGATACTAATCAAAGGTATATAGATGGATATACAAAAGCGCTTGAAGGAGCACCTGAGGATCCTTTGGCTAGGCTGGAAATAATTCTTAATTATCAAATTGATGATATTTTTGATCAAGTAATCCGGCGTTTTTTTGTGAACTTGTGGGCTCTAGCCACCTCTATAGAAACTAAAGATGGGCAATTATTGGATAAATTGTATGAGCTTGATACCAGCTATTTAGGAGATCAAATCTCTAAAATACGTTCAGATTTGAGTACCCAAGAAATTAAAATTCGTGCAACTCTAATTGCCTCTATGATTGAAGGGTTAATGGTAGTAGGAGGGGGAAGCAAAACGAACTTGAAAGAAATCCAGCTACTAAAGAAAAATTGTCTTACCCTAGCGCTAAAAATTGTTACTGAGTAAATAATAAATACTCTCAATATATTTAATTCCTAACGTCTGCTATTGGCCGAAAGCAGTCGTAATAACAAAGGTCTGCTTCCTATCCAAAGCAGACCTTAGATGGATTTTATGGTTAACATTGTTAATATGTCTGTAAGCAGTCTAAAAATGGATGCAAATAACGCTGCACCCACGAACAAAAGGATTTGAGAGTAGCTTAAACGTTCTATGTATATACCAAAACATTTTGAAATAACTGATAGTGACGAAATTCTTTCATTTCTAAACGGAAACCCATTCGGACAATTAATTTCTACTTTAAATGGGAAGTTATTTTCATCTCATATTCCTTTTCTCATAAACCAAGATGGCTCAGTTCTTTTGGGACATTTAGCTAAAACGAACCCGCAATGGAAAACTATAGAGGACCAAGAAGTATTAGTCACTTTCCAAGGGGCGCATGACTATATCTCACCTTCATGGTATGGCTCGCCAGGTGTTCCAACTTGGAATTATCAAGCAGTTCATGTTTATGGAAATTGCAGCATTACTCAAGATAGGGAAGAATTACAAAATATAGTGAATGAACTTACTTCAATATATGAATCAAAATTGCCAGAACCTTGGTCTCCAGAATATAAAGAGTCAAAATTGAAAGGCATCGTAGGAGTTAAGGTGAATGTTACAGATATACAGTGCAAATATAAGTTAAGCCAGAATCGGTCTGAAGAAGATCGAAATGAAGTAATAAGCCAGTTAGAACAAAAAGGCTCAATAACATTGGCATTTGCGATGAAAGAGAGTGAAAAATAACAAACAGTCAAGCATGGCCGCAATATATGCTGCATCTATTAACAAAAAGCGTTATACGATTCTAGAGATTTACTGAATGGCACAAATAAAAATATATGGCATTAAAGACAAACTAGCGCCAATTAAAGAACAGCTCTCTAATACCATTCACTCTTGTGTTATGGAAGCTTTAGGTCTTCCTGAAGATAAAAGAGCTCATCGTTTTATCTCGCTTGAACGTGACGACTTCTTTATGCCCGACGGAAGAACAGATGCATATACAATAATTGAAATTTCAATGATGTCTGGCCGCAAAGTAGAAACTAAAAAAAGACTCATCCGTTTATTATTTGACAAAATCCAAGATTACGTGGGTATTGCCTACCAAGATATTGAAATCTGCATAAGTGAGTCAGAATCATGCAACTGGGGTTTTAGAGGCATGCATGGTGACGAAGTTAGTTTAAGTTATGATATTGAAGTTTAAAAGCAGTTCATTAAGAAAAGGCACAATGACCGCTTTTGGCCGAAAGCAGACATTTAGGAATGGCCTCCCCTACTCCAATAACCTTCATGGTCAATCCGTATTTTCTTAAGAATTCCTGTGTTTTGCTTCATCTTTGCTCAGGTTTTGTTAAGTAGAAGTAAATTCCTATAAAAACAAGTTAACTTACACTCTTGGGTTGATGCCTCAACATAAAGGCTACCCTAATATCTAACCAAAGCTACTTAATCACCTCTCCAATTTTAAATACGTTATTACCCGTATGTTTCCAGCCATGAACTTCAACTATTTTTTCTAGTTCATTGCGACAGCGCTTTCTACGACCAGCTATGGTTTGTTTGTTACCCGAATCGGTTTTAATTATTTTTGCAAACTCCACCTTAACTTCGTTGTCGGACTTCCAATTAAGAATATTGCTCTTTTTATGTGCAAGCAGCTCAGCTGCAAGTTGTTTAGCGATTGGCTTTACATCCAAGCGAGCTGCTGCTGGTATAAGTTGTCGATGACTCTTCTCAATAATTGAGGCAGTCTTAGTCTCGAAATTCACCTCCCAACGATGCAATTCTGCTCGCGTAGAGCCTTGAGCAACCGATCCATGACGCTCAATCGTAAATTGTAAGAAAGGAGAGTTCCAAATAACGTCCTCCATACGTTGAATAAGTTTAAACCCTGCCATCCCACCTTCACTACCACCTTCAAGTTCTACCCAATGTGTCGATAACTTTTCTGCGAGCTTGGTTGAGTCTTGACTGCAATCTGACTTGGGGTCGTCTAAATATTGTTTTATATGTTGCATCTAATAATCCGAGTTATAAATTAATCTAAAAAATATTTTAAGAAAAGCTTGTTTTTTTTAAGTTGAAGGTTGTAGAGTCACATACATGGTTAGTTGAAAGCAATTTCACTACCTAAGATCCGAGGAGCGGAATCGCAATTTATGCGAGAATCGCTTTTCCATAGGTGATTCTCGCTTATAAAGGAGAACACACTATGGAGACTAAAAATTCAATCAGTAGCACGTCAACCCTGCTTGATGGCAACAACCCCCTGGATCTAAAAGTTATTTATCAACCGATAAGTGATTTAAAACTACGCTCAAATAATCCGCGTACTCATAGCCCTAATCAAATCGAGCAGCTTGTTAAAAGCATCACACTATTTGGTTTCACAAATCCAATTTTAGTAGACGAAGATAACACAGTAATCGCAGGTCATGGGCGAGTCTTTGCTGCCCAAAAATTAGATATGAAGAAAGCCCCAACCATATGCTTAAGCGGGTTATCAGAAGCTGAGATAAGGGCCTATGTTATAGCCGATAATAAGTTAGCAGAAAACGCTGGGTGGGATGAAGACCTCTTAGCTCTAGAGTTCAGTTACTTATCAGAATTAGATATCGAATTTGACCTGACAGTAACGGGCTTTGAGACTGCTGAAATTGATCTGCTTATAGAACCTGTAATTGAAGAAGTTGAAAATATTGATGAGCTATCTTCTGAAGCTTTCAACAAGCCCCCTATCTCAAAACTTGGAGATCTTTGGCTGTTAGGTAAGCATCGAGTTTTATGCGGAGATGCAACTAAATCGAAAGATTATTCAACTCTTCTTGATGAGCAACACGCACAACTCATTTTCACTGACCCACCATACAATGTGCCTGTTCAGGGCCATGTGTCAGGTCTTGGAGCAATAAAACATGATGAGTTCCCTATGGCATCTGGAGAAATGTCAAAAGAAGAATTCAAAGAATTTCTTTCTGATGTTTTCAGAAATTTAATTCAGTTTTCTGTCTCTGGATCAATACATTTTGTTTGCATTGATTGGAGCCACCTTTCAGAAATGCTTTCTGCTGGAGAGTTATATTCGGAGCTCAAGAATGTGTGCGTGTGGGTAAAAGCAAACGGAGGGATGGGTTCTTTATACAGGTCGCAGCATGAATTTATCTTGATTTTCAAGAATGGTTCTGCACCTCACATAAATAACATCCTGTTAGGCAAATTCGGGCGATACAAAACAAACGTTTGGCAATTTGCTGGCGCTAATAGCTTCCACGAAGATCGAATGGAAGAGCTGCATATGCACCCTACCGTAAAACCACTTGAGATGGTTAAAAGTGCCATTCAGGACTGTTCTAATTTGGGAGACCTTGTACTGGATCCTTTCGGCGGCAGCGGTACGACCCTCATAGCCGCAGAGCATGCAAATAGAGTTGCCTACCTGATGGAACTTGATCCTCGTTACGTTGATGTAACGCTAAAACGTTTTATAAAAATTACTGGCCTAGAACCGGTTTTAGCAACAACTGGACAAACTTTTCTGAAAGTCGCAAATGAACGAGAAGTTCTAACTAGCAAAACAGATGAAATCATTATTACAAATTCCAATGATGAACTATTGAATAAGTCTGAGAAAAAGGAGATTTAAAAATGGGCTATAAAACTCCCCCAATAGAGTGTCAATTTAAAAAAGGACAATCAGGCAATCCAAATGGACGGCCGAAAGGGTCTAAAAACTTGTCAACTATCTTGAAAAAAGTACTCAACGAAAAAGTTACAATCACCGAGGGCAATAAGAAAGAAATTGTGACAAAACAGGAGGCACTCATAAAAAGTTTGCTGGCTAATTCACTAAGCGGAAATAATGGGGCAACCGTACAAGCTTTAAAACTTATTCAGCAAATGGAAGACTCGGGCGAATATACAAGCACTTCATATTTAAAAGAAGATGGCAGTGTTATTTCTAAAAATATTAATATCGAGAAATTATTAGAAAGCTTGGGAGAATAATATGAATAAAAGTAATCAAACTAAAACTATAATTATGGACTCATTAGAAAATGCAAAAGGCAACTTAATTGAAGAACAATTTTCTTATCGTGAAGTTATGGATGCGTCCCCTATTGAAAAATATAAAACTAAATCCAATTTTTCATTGATACATTGGGATGTGTTCTTAGGAAAACTTGAAGAGTTTTATTACCCGCCAGACAGGAAGTCTCTAAATAAATATTTAGTGGATCCTAACCAATATAAAATAGATATTAAAAATAGAATAGACAATATAGAAGACATTCACATCAGGCCGCGTGTTAATTTCTTAAACGAGATAATTCTACAGACACAACGAAAAAAAGTTATTGCTGAGCTTTATAAGCAATTTGGCGACCTTGATGATTTTCATCAAGTTTTTATTAACTGGCTAAGATATAGCCAATGCGAATTGATAATTGAAAACATTAATACTCGCTCAGAGCTAAATCATGGTGATTCCAGTATTAGCCAATTAGAACTTGATACTGTATCTAGCCAGATTATGCTATGCCTTCTGTTAGACTTGGAATTTTCTGATGAGGATCCAAGAATTCTTAAAAATACACCTAAATTTATGCTTGAAGAATATAAAGAACAAGCAAATAAGTTTTATGATGAGGACACCCCCTTGAATAGCGATATCTTGGAGTTATTCCGACCTGATTTATTGAGTTGACTTCCCGCCCCAAGAGAGCGTCCATGTGTACAGGAGGTAACAAATGACACATACGACGCTCGCTTCATATCACGACTTATCACTAAAAGAACTCAAGGCTCTGTGGGTGAAAGTATTTAATAAATCACCCCCACCCTTTGTTCGAAAAGACTTTTTAAGTAAAAACCTGAACTATCATCAGAACACGCCAAAGAGTCAGCAACTTTGCCGCAAAACCAGCAGAAAACTCCATAAGCTCTACCAAGAGTTTCAAAATAATCCCAATTATCGGCCAGATGGCAGTAAATCTAGACTAAAACCAGGCACACGCCTTGTCCGAGAATGGCAAGGAGAAGTCCACACTGTCACGATCATTAAAAACGGCTTTGAATACCAAGAAAAACCCTATAAAAGCCTCTCAGCCATAGCCAGATTAATCACCGGGGCACAATGGTCAGGACCAGCCTTCTTTGGCTTAACAAAGGAGACAAAATGATGATTACAGATAAACGATGCGCTATCTACACCAGAAAATCTCATGCGGAGGGCCTAGATCAAGAGTTCAACTCGCTTGATGCTCAACGAGAGGCCTGTGAAGCATTCATCAAAAGCCAACAACATGAAGGATGGATATGCGATAAATCACGCTATGACGATGGGGCATACTCAGGAGGGAATATAGATCGCCCTGCTCTAGCTCAGCTGCTAGAAGATGTAGCTGATGGCAAAATAAAGGTAATCGTCGTCTACAAAGTAGACCGCCTAACACGATGTTTAGCGGATTTTGCCAAACTAATTGAGCTATTTGATAAACATGAAGTGTCCTTTGTCTCAGTCACTCAACAGTTCAACACAACAAGCTCAATGGGCAGACTTACACTCAATGTTCTCCTCTCTTTTGCACAATTTGAGCGTGAAATTACTAGTGAGCGAATCAGAGACAAATTCAAGGCATCAAAAGAGAAAGGCATGTGGATGGGAGGGTATGTACCCTTAGGATATGAAGTAGAAGAAAGGAATCTAGTCATTAACCCGGTAGAAGCTAAAACCATTAAATATATATTTGAGCAATACTTATCATTAGGTATTGTCACGAAGCTAAAGCACCAGCTAGATGACAAGCACATCATCAGTAAAGTAAGAGTTAGCAGCAAAGGTATTAGATCTGGCGGAAAGCCTATATCACGGGGTAATTTATATAGAATACTCGGTAACCCTATCTATAGGGGAGATATACGCCATAAAGATAAAACCTACACTGGACTGCATGACGCTATTATTGACGATGAAACCTGGCAAAAGGTTCAAATATTACTTCAATCGAATAATGACTCTGCCAAATATGGATTAAGAGCTAAACAACCAAGCATTTTGTCGGGCATATTATTTGATGATAAAGACAATGCCATGAGCCCCAGTCATGCGGTTAAAAATGGTAAGCGCTATCGTTATTACACAAGCCAAGCACTTGTTAGACAACAATCCAATAAAGCAGGCTCCCTATCGAGAGTGCCAGCAGGCGAAATAGAAAACTTTGTTAGCCAAAAAGTCCAGCAGATGCTTCTTAACGAAGCAGACCTCTATAATTACATTGATCACAACCCTTATGAAACTGAATACATAATTCAGCAAGCTAAAGATTTAGCTGGTGAGCTTAAGAAAACACCCGGCCTTCTCAAAAAGTTTATTACTAAAGCAATGTTATCTGACAAAGACATAACATTAACTGTCTCTCAGTCAGCATTACATCGAGCATTAGAATTAGCCCCTCCCCTAAAAGACACAACAATAGAGTTAACTGAAAAGGTCAGGTTGAAGCGATGCCAAGGGGAAAAGAAACTTTGTCTTGAAAATGGCACTTCTGAAAAAGGAGAAAATATTAATCCAGCTCTTATAAAGGCTATATCTAGAGCACATGTCTGGAATCAAATGTTGGTAACTGGGAAAGTTCAATCGATTAAAGAAATTGAAGATTTAGAACAGATGTCGAGTCGATATGTTAGACGTGTTTTACCATTAGCTTTTTTACCACGACAACTAATTGAAGATATCTTAGCCGGGAAACAAGACCCTCACATGAGCATCGATAGCATCAGCTAACACCCCCATCTCACCTAAATTGCAATGAGGGTTCGAATCCCCTTTGATCTCCTCTCTTTCGGTTTTTTGTTAAGCACTAGTTTCAGGTCAATTTTTATAAAAAAAGCAATGAGTTACATAGAAAGGGACTACAAAACTGCCCATCAGAGGAAATCACGAATATGGCATCAAAAAGTAATATCCATGGGTCCACTTATCTAGCCTTTAGAAATATTAAGTTTGATTTATCAAAGAGTTACAGCAGATCTAGTGGAAATAAGAGAATCTTCAAGACTGGGTGGCGG
>Ga0055584_100002011_pt1 | contig 19972 bp, 13 predicted proteins | sample OSDHelmetaG_FD_58716 | JGI IMG/M metagenome (GOLD analysis project Ga0055584, IMG submission 58716) | Pelagic marine sediment microbial communities from the LTER site Helgoland, North Sea, for post-phytoplankton bloom and carbon turnover... | ecosystem: Environmental > Aquatic > Marine >... | reverse complement strand
TGTGCAATTAGAAGAAATTAAAAAATTAATTATAAACAAGAGAATAAATTAACTCTTGTTTTAATATATAAAAAATGAAAGGTAAAAAATGAATTTAGATAAATATTCTTATCAAGAACTTTTAAGATTAAAAGAAAAAGTTAATAATAAATTAGATTTAAACGGTGATTTTTGGAATGCAATATCAAATATTAAAGTTCTTTCTATAAAAAAGGATGATTTAGATATTAGTATCTCTAAAATTGAGACAAGTCAGGTAAAACTAAAAAGTTTGAAAGACTTAGGTTACACAATAGTTATTTATGATTTCAATAGAATCGGAATTATTGACTATAAGAGAAATAAAAAAGATGGGAAATATTTTGGGTGTTCTTTTACTAAATCTGAAAGTCATTTAGATTTTAGCCATTATATTAAACCATCAAAAGAAGATATAGCAAAAATAGAAAAAATTATATATAAAAAATCAGAAAATGAAAAAAACTAAGTTTGTATCAAATACATTTATTGTATGTCAAACTAAAGATGGGGTAGGAAAAACAGTCTTATAAATAATTATAGCAACTCTATTACATGAAAAGAGTAAAACAATAAATGATTATTATATAGATGATAATAAAGGAATTTTTGTATGAAAAATAAAAAAACACTAACCGAAGAGGAAATAGCTTCAAAAAAAGATAAATTTCTTCAAGAAATTAAAAAAAGTGAACATGAGAACAATAATAAAAAGCGACTAAGTTATGCTTCTAATTTTCTAAATGAAATAAGAGACTTACTACAAGTAGCGCTAGATTCAAAACTTTCGTTTGATCAAATAAAGAAAAATATAGAAACTATCTATAATTTTAAAGTATCGTCCCAAACTATAAGAGCTTTTTGTAAAAGTGAGCTTGGATATGAAAAAACTAAAATAAAAAATAAAAAAATAGAAACCTCTATAAGTATTGACGTAAAAAAACAGAAGGTTTTACAACAAAATATAAAAACAGATAAGGATTTGATGTGAAATATATAGCAATAAATACAAAAGGTGGAGCTGGCAAATCTACATTCGCCAGTCAAATTTTAAGTGCATATTTAAAAGAAAAAAATAAAGAAAAATTACAATCAAAGGAAAAAACTGATGAAAAAAGTAAAATTACTAGAAATAGATGACGAAAATAATGATTCAATTACATTCTCAAAATCTGAAATTTTAGATAGTAATTTAATTTCTACTCAGAAAATAAAAGATATTGATGAAATATTTTATAACAATGATCAAGAGTATATTATAGATGTAGGTGGTAATAAAACAGCGACTATATTCTTAAATGAGGTTAAAAAAATAGGTATCTTTGAAAATATAGTGTGGTTCATTCCCTTGACTTCAGGCGAACAAGATAACCAAAATGCATATGAGACATATTTAGAAATTAAGAAAATTGATCAAAATGCAAAAGTTGTATTTGTTCTTTCAAATGTGAAAACAAATGATATAGAGTGGGAATTCTTAAATTTTTTTGGAAACGATTATTTAGAAACTTCCTTATCAATTTGTAAAAAAATTGAGAATGTAGATTATATTGAGGTGCCAAATGATCCAATTATCTCAAACTGCAGATACTTTAATAAAACAGTTTATGATCTGTCTAGAAGTACCACGGACTTTAGAAAATTAGCTTTTGAAGTAGAAGAAGTTGAGAAAAGAAGAAAGTACATACTCTTTAACAGAATTCAAAATGAAGCAAAAATGTATGTTGATGTTTTAAGAAATAAAACATTTAATCAATTAAATACAATATTAAAAGGAATATAAAATGAATGAGGATTTAAAAAATTTTAGAGAAATAGTTGCAAAAAATGATGAGTTATTAATCCAGTTTGCAAAAATAGAAGAGAATTTATCTAGTCAATTAAATAGTCTTGTGAGCAATTTAAATAGTATAAATAGTACAAATACTGATATTAAATTAACCACTGAAGGATTAATTGAAATTTCAAAAGAGATAAAACAATCAATAAATACATATACTGAAACTCTAAAAGATGATTATAAAAGTCATATTAATAATAAAAAAGAGTATGAAGATAATCTAACAATTAAAATAAATGCACTTGAGACAACTGTTATTACGATTCTAAAAAAAGCTCAAGAAAAAGAAGAACTTTTTAATAAAAATTTCGACTCATTTAAAAAATCTATTGACAATGATTTGTACAAAAATAAAAAATATAATGATGAAAAATTAAAAATAATGCTTGATAAAATCACAGAATATAATATGACAAAAATGATTTTTATAGGTCTTATAAGCCTACTTTTTGGAGTTATTTTCAGTATCCTCAGTATTAATTTTTTTCTAATCAAAATTTTTTAAAAATAAATATTTAATAATTTAAATATATAAAAGTTTGAATAAGAAGTTTTATCTTCTTTTCAAACCGAAATTGAAAATTTTTTATCAATAAAATTTGATAAAAAATTTATTCAATATTTAATTTTAATTAACCATCAATCCATAGGGTCTGATGTTATAAAAGGCACACGAGCCATTGTACATACACTGCGTTTCGTAAAATGACGTGTGCTTCAAGGGATAAACCCTTAAAAAACCCAAATAAAATAAAGCGAATAATAAAGGAGCTAAAATGAAAGATAAAAGACTCAATATTAGGCTTTCAAATGAACTTTATAATATGTTGCAATTTAAAGCAACAGCAGCAAAAAAATCAAATAGTGATTTTATAAGACAATCAATATTAAAAAGTGAAATTAGAGTAGATGAAAGTAAAAATCAATTTTTTATAATATCTTCAATCAATAAACTAGGTAATAATATAAATCAAATTGCATATGTATTAAATTGTGCAAATAAGAGCAATAATTTAAATGCTGTTGACTATTCAAATATACTTGATGAACTTATCATAATTGAAAAGCAATTAAAGGTTTTAATTAATGATAAGTAGAGTAACTATGAGAAAGAGTGGTTTAGCTCAATATTTAAAAAGTGGATTTAGAGTTGATAGTGAGTATTCAAGAGATGACAAAGATAACATTATAAATCTATATGGTAATTTAGATATTTTAGAAAAAGCTGAAGATTATACAAATAAATTTAAAAATTGGAATTATAATTATGAGCATATAACTATATCATTTAATAAAGAAGATATGCAAAGATTGGATTTATTAGATGAACAAAAAAAATATTTAGTTTTAAAAGATATTGCAACACTTATGATAAAACATAGAACAACAGGATATGATTTAGATAATGAGATAATTGCTTATGCGGAAGTACACCAACCAAAAATTAAATTTGAAAATGACAAAGAAAGATTAGAACATATTCATATTGGAATTAGTTATTTAAATGCAATAGATAATACAAAAGTTAGAACCTCATTTTATAATAATAGTTATATCAGTGATACTATTGATAAATATTTATCATTAAAATACAATCTTACAATTGTAAAGTTAAAGGATAAAACAAATACTAATTTAAAAGCAATTAAAAGTGATTTTATTAAATATAGAGAAAAATTAAAAGAGGATTTAAAGTATATTGATTCAAAAGAGCAGTTAATAAGCTATTTTTTACAAAACAACATAGTCTATAAACATGTTAAAACAAAAAACAACTCTTATTTTAAAATTATAAATAAAAATATGAAGAATATAAATATAAGAGGCAAAGATTTTGAACATTTATCTGATATTAAAAATCAAGGATTTTTGAAAGAATTAAAAAAAAAGAACTTACAAGAATTAGAAGATATTTTAAAAAGATATTATAAACAAAGAAGTGATTTAATATATAAAAGAAAAAGTGAAAAAACAAAAAATAGATTAAAAAAGATTAATACTTATCAAAAGATAACAAGCGACGAGGAAAAAGAAAATTTAATTTCCTATCAACAAAAATTATTTTTAGAACATTATGATTATTTAGTAGATGATGACTTAAAAGGATATTTTATTGATATAAAAAAAGATATAGATATCACTGATAATAATAAAAATGAAATCAAAGAGGTTCATTTAAAAAATAAACAAAAGAATATTAACATTGTTGATTTAGGAGAAAAAATCATTTCAAATACAAATAGTAATTTAGAAGAACAAGCATCTTTAATGATTAATATAGCAATTGCAAAAAATTGGAATTTGTCAAACTTGAAAATAACAGGTAATAATGAATTTAAAAAAGAGATAAAAAAACAAATAGCTTTGAAATTAATAGAAGATGATATTAAAAATAAAAAAAATATTCAAATACAAAGACCTATATCCCAAGGCCAAGAATTAAAGAAGCAGTTAATTGAAAGAATAAATAAGACTTCAAATGAGAAAAATGAAGAGCTATTAAAAATAAAACAAAACCTAGATGCAAAAATAGTACTAGACTTTGCAGCAATAAAATATAAACTAAAAATAGAACATTATGAATTAGTTACTGATAATAAAATAAATAATAAGAATAACAAGCAAAAACCAAAAAATGTGATTGATTTTTTACAAAAAGAGATTAATTTAAGTTCCAAAGAAGCTATAGATTTCTGTAAGTATTTATATTATAGTAAAATTGTTGACAAAGATGATAAGAGAATTAATTCTCAAATAATAGATGAGATTTTTAAAAATCAATCTCAAGAAGTTATTAATAGTACATTGAAGAAGTTGAATAATAATAAAGATGACTTGACACTAAATTTATAACGGTCTAAGGGAGCCTTAGAAATCTCATATTTCACTACTTCTAGCACTTTCTCTAACCTACCTTCTAATATTTTTAGGGACCACTATCAATCCATCAAGATACCTTTTTGCATAAGCATTTGATTATTTTGATAAAATGGTGCATCGGTATTTCCCAATACACTTGCAGGGACATTAGTAAGTTCACTTAAATTGTCCATTGGAACAATAACAGTTTTTGCTCCATTTTCTGAAAGCATAGTAATTTTATCTGCGAAATTACTCGCTCTTTCAATCGCACCACCAATAGAGATATTACCAAGTATTGCAAGACCTGGTTTCAAATTCTTTTTATATATTGAAGACACGATAGCCATATAAACAGCACTTCCTATTCCTGTTCCGATACTTGAACCTAACAAATTAGTAATTTGAACAGTTAAATCAAAATTACTAAGTGAGTGTTGTTCATTAAGTATTGATTTTTCATTTGCTTTAATATATTGGAATGTATTTTTAATATTCTCTTTTACTATGTTACTACTAACACCTGAAATATTTAATTTACCTGAACCTGATGTTGTGACAACCTCAATTCTAACCAATGCTAAATTATCTCCATCACTTGTTGCTGTATAACATACTCCTGGGCTAAGTGGTGTGTTCTCAATTAAATGTGAACCTTTTTCTTCTGGTAATCCTACAAAAAATTCTTCCTGTGTTTCTTTATCTATATAAGAAAAGTTTGTATCCCAAAATTCCATTCCACCAATTCTTTTTAATTGTTCTTTTACTCTTCGTCTCATCTCAAGAGCAATTACAAGATATTCTTTAACATCATCTTTAGTATATTTCCCATCAGGATGCATAAGCTTTATTAAGCCAGATACAGTTTTCTTCACAGGTTTTGTATCTCTTTGTTTTAAATGATTTCCTAAAGAAAAGTACTCTTCTAAAGCATCTGTGTAAGTAACTCTTCTAAATGATTTTAAAGCTTCAGAAAAATAATCAGTACTAAAACCAAAATGAGTTGTAAAATGTTTAGGCGCAAATTTTATCATTTCCCAACCTGGAAGATAAAAATGAATTCTATCAAGAAATGCTGTATCATTGTTAACTTCATCAGACAAAGGACTAAAAAGATGAGATGTTTGAAGTACAGTCTCAACTGGTTGATTTATATTTCCATTTAAAATAATAGATGCAACTCCAGTTATTTCTCCCCCAGCTCCTGCACGAGAAAAAGAGCCTGATTCCATATAATCTTTCATTAAAGGTATTGCATCTCTTTCTTTGAAAATTTTATCTGTTGCTTCATCAAAACATATTGCATCCCACTGCCCTACTGATCCAACTTTTCCAGAACCACCATGTACAAATAGTTTTGCGATAGTTCCTTGCCCACCAGAAATTAAAACAGCATAAGGTGTAAGTTCTTTATATACAAATGATTTACCTGTAGATCTAGGACCTAGCTCTATAAAGTTGAAATTTGATTCTACCATTGGAATTAATCTTGATAAAAGAAGCATTTTAACTCTTGGTGTCATTCCCTCAGATTCAGGTTCATAACCACAACTTCTAAGTAATATATTTAACCATTCTTCATTTGAGAATTCTTTTCTTCTTTCAATAATTTTACTATTATCAAAACTAGATAATTGGATTGGTTTAATTTCTTGAATAACAAAAGGAAAAATATTTGAACCAATTTTAATATTTGGATCATACTCAACATCTATTATTGCCCATATACCTCCCATCATCATTTTATCGTGAGAATTAACTAAGCCATCACTAATATTGGCATTTTTGATATTACTATTTTGTAATGTAGCCCAATACCTATCTTTTTTTGAATCTAAAGAAACCGATATTTTATCAATGATTTTAAAACTACCATTTTCTCTAATCTTTTTATGTATTAATTCACTTTCTTCAGGATTTACATAATGTTCAGATAAAACTTTTTTCACATTTGTAAGGCCTTCTTTTATCTTTTGCTCATCATCAGTTGAACAAGAATTTGCAATTAAATACTCCAATACAAATACAGGAACATTTGCTCCTACTTTAACTTGTCTTACTAAATCTTTTTTTACTACATAACCTCTAAAGTTTTCTAAAAGTTTGTTGTCTAATTCTGTTAATTCAATCATAATAATCCACCTAAATCTCTATCATTTTTTTTCATTACAGTAACTTTATCAATAAGTTCTTTAGTATTCGCATCTAAAATTTGGATATCGATTTTATCATATCCATCAAACTCAAATTCTTGCTTTTCTATACTATTATTTTTCATAGTTATAATTTGACTTTTTGAAAGTTGTTTACTAGCACTGAATTGTAGTATCACTATTTTTCTTTCTATTGAAAAAATATCATTCGATGAACTTTTTGCTTCAATTTTTACTTGGTATAAATTACCTGTAACATTTGTTAATTCATTTTTATTTGCGATTTTAACATTTAGATTATTGAAATCTGTTTTTTCATTACTCCAACATAAATATGGTGTTATTAACTCTTGAGGAGCCAATCCTCCATGACTAAAACCATATTGACCTACAGTTTTAAATGGATTCATTCCATTGGCAAAATAAACATAATTATACTCACCATGAATTTGCTCTTTTTCTATTAAATTATTTATATTAGATTGCTTTTGCGATGTTCGTATATATCGTTCAGCTTTTTTTATATTTCCTTCAAAATTTACGTCAATTTTTTCATGTTCTTTTATATGTCCTGTTAGCACAAAGCCATGATCAGTTATTAAATACACTTTTTTGTATCCATTTTTTAATAACAATTCAATTTTAGAAGCAAAAGTATTCTCTGCTTCTTTAAAGTATTTTAGTGCTTTATTATTCATTTTATCACCCAATTCGTCAATATCTTTGTATTGACAAACCAAATAATCATATTGTGTATCTTCATTTACATCATCAAGATATACAAATCCAATATTTTTATCACTATGCTCATTAGCTAAAAACTTTTCTCTTTCACTTAGTGTTTTAAATATAATTCCATTTGATACATAAATTTGACTCATATTATTTTCTGTTATTGATGGAGTATCAACAAGTATATAATTATTATTACACTTAAATTCATTCGATATTAAATTTGCAATATTTTGTGAAGTTTCATATGTCACACCATCACCTACAATAATCGCAGTTTTTTCACTATTTGATTCAATAATATCTTTTAACTTGCCAGTTTGATTTTGCTTATATTGATCAAAAAATTGGAACCATTTATCTAAATATAGATTCATCAACTCTTTATAATATTCTTGATAATAAGAAAGTACAGATTCAGTATCCATAAACTCAGTATATAAAGCCCTAATAGATTGGTCTACTTTATAAAGTTTTTTAACATAAAAATCAATACTATCATCAATAGAACTTAGTTTACTAATTTCTTGTCTATCAAATTCTATTAATACTTTTACATCTTTCCAAAAAGTTATGCCTATTTTATTTGCTTCCTTATTTGATGCTCTTTGATTTATTTTAGGAAGATAATTAGCTAATTTGCTTGGATTATTAAGCTCTCTACCAATTTCTTTTAACCATAAAATATCTACTTGCTTAAAGGGATGAGATGGATTTAATTTCCAAATATCAATATTATTTGGAAGTTCAAAATGTTTAAGATATTCACTAAATGATTTCCCAAACTCTTTAGAATCAAGCCATGTAGAATAAACACTTTTTGATAAAGTATCATTTTCATTTTTTATTAAAACATTAAAAATATGATTTACAACTTCTTTAGCTAAAGTAATCGCAGGCTTTTCTATGTATTGTTGGTTTAAATATTCATTAATCTTTTTATAGAATTCTATTTTAGTATCAAAATCATATTTACTTACATATTTTTCAGGATTATCGATAAATGGTAATAATTCTTTTTCTAAATCAAAAACTCCAGAAATTCCAGATATTAAACCTCTCCAATAGATTTCATCTTTACCAATACTATTTTTTGCAGCACTTAATAGCTCTGAATCTGATTTATTGATATTTTCTTTTAGATTTTCAAAAATTTTTTGTTTGATATAGTTTTGAATACTTGTAATAAGAAGCGTTCCATCTATCTCACAATACTCTCTGATAAACTTTAATTTATCTTTTGGGGTATTAGTATAGATTATATATTTTTTAGAGTTATCATCTTCTTTTTCTATAAAATATTTAGTTTTCAGCTCTTCAATTTCATCATGTGCTTGATATTTTATTATATTATCTGATAAGCAATTTAATAAAAATAATCCTTCTTTAGATTCATCTATAAACACTATGATATTTTTTTCTTTTAAGACTTTTTCTACATCTTTTTTAAACCATTTATCAATCATTAATTACTCCATAATAAGTATTTCTTCCACTTCCTAATTTTTGAATTATTAGATTATCTGTCATACTTTTTAAAATTTCTCTTGCTCTACTATCTTTGATATTTAATAACTCTTTTACTTTTGCAGTTGTAATTTTTTTATGTTCTTTTAGATAATTTAAAATAACCAATTCTTGTTCCGCCAGTTTTCCACCGGTATCCGCCGGTTTAGCACCGGTTATTTTAAAATTATAATTGATGAAGTATTTCATACCTCTCCCGATACCATCAGAGATTAATAAAGATTTATCCACCAGTTTTCTTAATATTTTAGAGGTATCAGCCGAATGAATAGCGCCGATGTTTGATAGCCTTGAATTTGTAACTTCTTTGTCTACATAAGCTAAAATAAGCGCTAATCTTTCATCTTTATCTAGTTTTTTATATTCATTCCCAAATAATACTTCCAAATCATCTGGAATCTCTTGTGGGAAAAGTGAAATTGTAGGCATATATAAAGTTGTAGTCTCAAGGCTTGTATCTTCATCCATATATGGATACTGCCAGTGTTGTTCCATCCAAGCTCTTAGCATCTTAGGAAAACCAGAACCAGCTTGTTCTCCCATACCGATTAGCTGAAACATCTTTTGTAAAGTTTTATTTCTACAATCACTGTAACCACCTTTAAAGGCTTCTTCTTTAGAAATCCTAAGCAATCCAGGATTTCTAAAACTAAAACCTTTAGGATGTTTGATAACTTGTATCCCTATTCTTCCATTATAGTTTGCATGAATCAAAGTATTTACAAGTGCTTCTCTTATAGCTTCATGGATATTACTTTCATCTACTCTTTGAAATGAATCTTTTAGTTTAAAAGGCACTTTTAAATCCGTTGTTAATTTTCTATAAACTTTTTGACTAAATTCAAAAAGATTCCCACTCCATGTGCCATCCGTAGTGATTCTATCTATCCATCTATCTTCTGCATTTTCAGTTTGTTCTTGGTAATCAACTAAATAATTTGGAACACCATCTAATATAGATCTTTGTTTTCCAAACATTAATAAACCTGCAATTGTTAGACCTTCTAGATTATTATTTCTATCTTTTTTATATCCACCAAGTTGTATTAAAAATTCTTTATCATCCAACTCTATCCAAGGATGATTTAGTTTTGTAGATTTATAGATATTTCTATATGATTTTAAACTCTCAGTATCAATATCTTCAAGATTGAAACCTTTTAGAATAGATGTATCATTTGATTCATTTATAGCATCTGCTAACATATGTCTAACTATTTCATCTTTTGCTTTGATATCAGCTTCATGATATCTTAGATATGTTCCAGTTAATGGATTTTGACCTGTATAAATTGGTTTTAAAGTTCTTAATGCTCTTGGGATATTTAGAAGAATCAGACTTTTATCATCACAATTTAAAACTTGAAGATCAGATTCATTTAGTATATTTTGATTTATTTTTTGAGTATTATTTATAGTAGTCCAAAAATCTTTTTGAACTCTATCAGTATCTTTAATTCCTAAAAATTCTAAAGTACCATCTTTTAGTTCTTTTGCACCAAGGAGGATCTTTCCACCTTCCGTATTTGCCATAGCGCTATAACTTTCCCAAAGATCTTTTGGAACTTCACCATTTCCATTTTGACCTTGAGCAGATTTTGCTTCAAATTGATAGTTTTCTCTTAGTTCTAATAGTTCTTCACAAGTCATTTAGTTTCCTCTGATTCTTCTATTTTAATTCCTGTAATAAATTTTAATCTACTAATTTGATATTTAATAACATCATCACCTTTGTCTTCAATAATTTTCATTGCTTCTTTAATATTATTTATTCCATCTTTTATATTTGTAGAGTCTTTATATGTTCTTAATAAATAGTACATTTTTTCTAAAATTTCAGCCTGTTGTAGAGCTTCAACATACATTGGTACAGAAATTGAATTTAATATTTCTTCTTCAAAATCATCATAACCTCTATTCTTTTTTATATTATTTAGTGCTAGTAAAAGTTTTTCAAAACCATATTTTTGTTTTTTAACTTTTAACTTATTATCTATATAAGATTCTATACCTATAATTTTTGCATCTTTAAATGAATCAAAAATATGTTGCCCATATATATCATTAGATTCTGAATAAGAATTATCATCAATTAAAAGTATTTCATCAATAAAATTTTCTGCACATTCTTTTAATAATTTATCATATTTTGGAGTATTACTAGAATCGATACTTTTTAATTCATTAAGATAAAACATAAAATTACTAAAAGCTGTTTTCCTAAAAATAATTGAATAATTTTTTTCTAAAAATGTATATACTTTATTTATGTATTTATCTTTATCTATTTTTAGATCATACAAAATTTCATTTTGGAGATCATGAAATTCATTTTCTATTTTAATTTCTTCATTTTTACTATTAAGTATTTGAAGTTGGCTATTTAATTCTTGATAATTAAAAATTGATTTATTACAAAATTCTATAATTAAATTATCAATATTATCCATATGATATAAAATATTTTCATGTACTATATAAGATAAAACTTCTTCTTTTGTACTATCTATTTGTCTTTTTCCTTGCTCATCATCAAATCTTCGACTTTGAGCATATTTAGTTAATTCTCTTATATTAGATGAATATTTATAATTTATAGTTAATATTGAAAATAATTTATCTAAAAAGGTACTACTTGTTAATGAAGTAAATTTATTAAAATCTACATTCTCATTTAATCTATTTAACACCCTAATTATTTTTTTCATAATACGTATATTATTTAAACTGACTTTCGTACAATACTCTTTAAATTCAACTTTAAAATTTGATAAGTCAGGTTCAATAATTTGATATGCTTCTTCCACTGAAGGATTATAACTGTACTCAAAATCTACAATTTTCTCTTTATAATCTTTATATGTTCCATCATCGTCAGAAATTTTATCTTCATTTAAAATTAAAATTATTTGACAGCCAAACTGTTCTTTAAGTTGAGATAGATAACCTAATATATCTTTAATATCTAATTTTGATGATTTTCTTTCAAAATCATCTATGCAAATTACAACATCTTTAAATTCTTTTTTCTGAAATAATGACATTGCCGCACTTATAACTGATCCACTTAATCCAAAGTTCGTATCATCTTCTTTAAATCCAAATGTTGTTTTGATATCTTTTATCTTTTCTTTAACAGTTGATAAATGTTTATCTTTAACTGATATTTGAATTATTACATCTTTTTTTATATCAGATATGCTGTCTTTACCAAAAAGTGAAACATAAGCATATGGTTTTTCTTTTAAGTTTTCATCTCTAAAATTATTCCAAAAATGAGTTTTTCCAGTACCCCAATCACCCTTAATAGCAACTACAAAAGAATCATATAGTTTGAAAACCGTTTGTAATTCAGTATAAATATTTTGTTGCATTTTTGCTTTCCTAAACTTATTAATTATTTTGTTAATGTATAAACTTATATGTTTAAACAATATATTTTACCAATTCGCATTAAGATATTTTTTTAATTGTCCTGCATTTAGTACATCATAACTTATCATCTTTTTCTTTTGAAGTGGTGCTATATTTTTTCCTACACCATCATCTAGTTTTGGATCGTATCCTTCTTCTAAAAGTTCATCAATTTTTAATTTGAACTCATCTATCTCTTTTAATTGTTTTGAGATAGTGTCTTTTTTATTTTGAGCTTCTGCTGTATTATTGTCTTGTAAATCTATCTTTTTATTTGTTAATGCTCTTTCTACATTTTCAATATAAACCGATCTAAGTCTTAGAAGATTATCTCTATTCCATTTATAGATAATAATATATGCTTCAAAGCCTTTTTCTTTTCCACTACTTAAGTGCCAAATAAATGGTGTCATTGGTAATTGTTTGAATAATTTGATATAGTTGCTAAATATTTTAAAGAAATCTTCATTTATATATCTATTTATTTCTTTTCCTAATAACGAATCAAATGAACTAAATTGAGCTTGAGAGAAACCTTTTTCTATAAACTTTTCATGGACTCTATCGTATAATATTTTTTCACCTGCATTTGGTACAAGTGGAACGATACCATCATCATCTTCCATTAAAATCTCTCTTAACATATCAGTTAAGAACTCCATAGCGATATCGTTCATTCTTTGTTTTGGTAAAGTTCTTGATTCTTTAAACCAATACCAAACATTAATAGGATTTACTTGATGCTTAATACAAAACTCTTCTATATTTGAATTTCCTTGATATATTAGTTCAAATTGAGAAAGAATGTTTTCTTTAAATTGTTCATTAAAGTTTTCTACTGGTAAATTATTTATATATTCTTCTATATTATCTAGTGTAAAATCATCTACAACTTCCTTTAAATAAGCATCTTTTGCTTCAATAGATACTTTTAGTCCACCTATACTTCCCCCTTCTTTATCAATAATTATTTGTATATCATTTTCATTTAATTCATAAACTTTGAATATTTCTTCATTTATAATAGATTCATTTATAAGCACTAGTGTTAATAAGTAATTTTCATAGTTTAAATACTCTATTGCTCTTTGTTTAAAATCACTTTCTGTACTAAAAACAAGTGGAGATTTTTCAAAATTTGTTTCTACAATAGAAAAACTACATAAATGTTTTTTTATTTCAATATTTAGCTTTGCACAATTTGAAACTTTATATTCTTGCTCTTTTTTAGGAATAACAAATGGCATCCTTTCTACATCACCAACTTGTTTATTTACAGTTGGATTCAAGCATTCTATTAAATATTTGGATATAGGAGAATTAAAGAATGCCATTGTATATTCATTATTTTTATATTCTTTAATAGGAAAAATTGAGCTTCCACCAACGTCAAAAATGCAACCTTCTGGTAGTAATCTATATGAGCTCCCTTTTGAACCTGAAGCTGAGTATGTTATTCCTTTTAGAAAATAAAGTGATTCATTTTGAGGACGAGACTTTTGTTTACCTTTATTATCGCAAAAATTCTTAATATCATATCCATTATCTTCCCAATTTACAGTTGCCCAAAGATTACCATACCACTTATTGTATGGGCCACCCTTTGAATAGATTATCCATTTTTTATTGTTGAAATCATGATAAATACTATTTTCCCACCAAAATCTCAAGAATCTATTATTATCAGCAGTTTGCAAACCTACGCAGTTTTTCAATAAATCTTTTACCGACTTGCCTCCAAACTTTTTTCTAAATTCATTACTAATCCAATAGATAAAAGGATGTGTCTTGATGATTTTTAGGCTATTTTGAGATAAATTAAAAAAATGTTTATCATCTAATTTTCTTAAATAATTATTATAAATATTTTCAAAAACCTCGGGTTTATTAGTATGATTTTTATATTTCTTAAGATCAAAATAAATACCATCAGTTTTTTTTACTTCTTTTGTTAAAATATACATCACTACATCAGCCTGTACATCAGAATTAACAAATACTCCACCTAAACCAAGTTCAGATAATAATTCTATATGTGTTTTATCTAATATAAAATTTCTAACATCTTCAAATGTTTTTATGTACATAAATGTTAAAGGATGAAGTAATGCAATTTTTCCATTTTCATTTGTTAGTTCGTGGCATCTTTTTATAAATGTAGCATAAAGATTTGTATTAAACTTATAAGGTCTTTTATAATTTTCATCAATAAATTCTTTCAAATTAATACCAAAATCACTACTATCAGTATAAGGAGGGTTTGCAGTAGCAACATCATACTTTTGACTAACTAGTTTTAAAAATATAATAGCATCAGATGTTTTATCTACTAAAAAGCTATTTGAATTTGATGAAGCGTATTTTTGTACTGCTATTTCAAGATTTTTGAAAAATGATTGTTCAAATAGATAATAGTCTTGAATATCAACTGTGTTAAATAAGTCTTGACCTTCTCTTTTCACTTTTTCATAGATAGATTCTACTTTAGACTGAATCTTTTCACCTATTTTGATTAAAGAACCAAATTTATAAGCATATTTTAAATCATCCCATATATCTTCAACTAGCTTTTGTTGTTCACTTGTTAGATTCGATGTTTCGAATATTTCTTTTACTTCTGTATATTCTGGTAAAAAGAAATCTGATGAGATTACATTGAATTTTAAACTACTAATTGATCTTCTATTTTGTTTAGCTTTTATATATAGACCTAAAGTAGCAAGCTGTATCGCTCTGTCATCAAGATCAATACCACAGATGTTGTTTTCAATGATTAGTTTTGGGATATCTTTTTCTTCATAGTCTGCACCAAAGTTATCTATCTGATCCATATAAAGTTCATAAAACAAATCATAAGAATAAAGTAAGAAATTTCCACTACCACAAGCAGGATCTATGAGTTTTATTTCATGTAGTGGTTTTATATCTCGCTCATTTGTTGATGGAGCATTTGCTATTTTATATCTATTTTTTATATCAGAATTTGGATACATCTCAAGATATAGTTTTCCTAAAGAGTTATTTACTAAAAACTCAACTACCCATTTTGGAGTATATACTTGTGATTGAAGCGATACTTTGTCGTACTCTGTTTTATCTTTACTATCTTTGAAGGCTTGTTTTTTAGCATTGTTATAACTTTCATACAACCATCCTAAAATATCATCATTTTTCCATATCTCTGCTTCTATTTGAGTGTCATTTTGAATATCATTAAACGCATTTATTATTTCATCAAGTTCTATTGGGTGTGGAAGAAGTGCATAAGGGTATAAGCCACTGTAAAGGGCTATGTCATTTGAAAGAGTATTGAAAGCATATTTTACATACTCTCTTAATCCCTCAAGTTCTTCACTTCTTTGTGAAGGATTTTCTTCAAGCCAAGCTTTATGACCAAAAGATCTATCACCATGGATTGATTCTTTTGTGATAATAGGAGGAAATAGTTGATGTGCTTCCATTACTTTTATTGCAGCTATTCTATTAAATAGTGTAAAAGTAAACTCTTCAAGTGCTTTTTCTCTAGCATTTTCAAAAGTTCCAGTTTCTCCAATATGACTTTGAATTATCTCTTCTAATTTATTTCTTTTATTGTGAAGCTCAGTTGGAATCTTTTCAACCTCTATTGTTTTCTTTGCACCAATTCCAAGTCTTCCAAATTGTTTATCAAAGGCTTTATATATAAGTTCTCTTATGCTATCTACATGATCTGCTAATTTCATTTATTCCTCTTTTAATCTATAATTTCTATTTCATCATCTTCATTTTTAGAAGCTACTTCTTGAAGTTTTGAAGCTAAATATTTTCTATATTCCTTTATATTCATTGTTTTTTTAGTAGTTCTTAGCGTTACTTTTATTGAATCTTTTTTCTTTTCTTCATCACTTGATGATGGCTCAACAGAAGCAACTTTTATAAAACTAGATTTTATAACTGTTAAATCAGATTGTTTTACTGGAATAATCTCTATGTAGTGTAATATATCAGAAAGTGTATAACCACTGTTTTGGCACTTTGTATGGTATTCTAGTTTTAAGTTTGTATCTATTTTAGATTCACAATATGATTTTAGTGAATTTAGTTTTGAAAGATTAAGTGTATTTAATTCTACTGGATAATTTGTCTTTAAATCACTAATTACTTCATTTATCTCTTTTAAAAGAGAGATATACGATGAACTCATCAAATCAGAACTATCTTTCATCATCTTAAAGTATTCATCTTTTGTATTGATTGCTAGCTGTTGAAGTTGTGCAAAGTTTTTAACCATGTTTTCATTGAATAACTTTTCAAACTCTTCTATGTTTTCATCTATTTTAATATTTGTTCTATTTGCTTTTTTAAGTTCTGATTCAACATCATGGAAAAATCTTCTAAAACCTTTTACTGTATCAAAATTGTTTTTGATGAATTTTTGAGCTTTAAGGATTTTTGAAATAGCATCGCTAAACTCTTCTTTATTTGCTAAGAACTGTTCAACTTTCTCAATATAGTTTGATTCTTGAGTTTTAAGGGTATGTGTTTGTAAAACAGTTTTTAAAGAAGCAACTTGAGAGAATAGATTATCAAATCTATCTACAGTACTTTGCATAGCTGATATTTCTGCTATAAATTGATCGGCAAATATTTTTATAGCATCTGCTAGTTCAAAATCATTTGTACTCCAATCTATATTTTGTCCTGTATGTTTTTTATAGTCAAGATCCATAAGTGTTTGTACTAATAGATTTTTATTTGAAGATGATAATGATTTATTTAAAGATTTAAAAGATGCCGATTTAAATTTTGTTGTATTTGAAAATACTTCTTGTACCTCTTTATCAGTATATGAAAAATATTCATGACTATTGTACTTAACTATCAATCTTCCTGCTCTAAAAAGTGAAGCTAAAGTTGTAATAATAGTACCAAATGTATATCCACATGGTGCCATTAATAGATCTTGTTCTAAAGATTTACCATCTATTAATCTTGTAAGTTTAGAGCTAATTTCTTCAACAACTTTTAAACTATCGCCTACAAAGTTTCCATTCTTATCAAAAAATGCAAAATCATTACTTGAAAAATATCTACTAAGTTTATCATTACTATTCTCACTAAGAATTTTTGGTGCTAAAGAATCAGCAAGAGAAGAATTAAGTCTTTTTGTATAGATATTCTTAATTAGTTTTCTTTGTGTTTCATTTACAGAACCTTTAAAGCTATCACTATTTAAAAGAATCTCATCGTACATATAAATAAGTGAACCTTTTAAATATGCATCACTAAGTTTTGATACTAAAGATTTTTCAGCTTCTTCTTTGATATTTGAAAACTCTCTAATAACTGCTTTGATTGTATTATCACTTTCAGTAGAATATTTTTCTTCCATATGAGAGTATTTTTTAATATCACTTATTAGTTTATCTATCTCTTGAAAGCTATCAATATTAGGAACTAAAGTGATATTGTCTTTGTCATATTGAGTTTGAAGTTTTAAATCTTCTACAAAGTCTTCTCTTGAACCATTTATATTAAATAAACTATATACAGTAAAACCTAATTGTTTATTTGATGAAGAACTAATTTCATCTTCTTGATCTGTTAAGATATTGAACTTATATGGTTGAGAATCATCATTAATAGTTGAGATTTGACTAAAGATACCTGCTTTTTTAAGATAATTTACCATATCTCTTTTTTTGATAAATAGTTCTACATCAAAATCATTCATCTCTTCAAGTAACTTACTCTCTTCATCTGTTGTGATTTTATAGTTACTGTTTGTTAATAAAAGCTGTTTTTGATCTACTAAAGTATCTAATGCTTTTTGAATATCATTTTTAAACTCATAGTATGTTGTCAAATCACAAATATACCCTTTTGTGATATTTTCAATATTAGGAAAAGCAAGTTCTGATTCACTTAAAAAATGAATTGTTTTTAATAGTTTAATTCCATCAATAGGTGAAGCAATATTTTCAAGTATTTTTTTTGCATCATCATATTTTAAACCAAGAGATGAAGGTGGTTGAGTTTGTGCTTGAGTACAAATTTCATGTATAGTTGTAAAATCAAAAAGTTCTTTATCTTTTAGTTGTTTTCTTAATACATCAAATGTAGTGATAATCATACCACGAGCTGCAATTTGAGTAGCTGCAAGTGCATTTGAACTAAATAAAAACTTCTGAAGTAAATTAAACTGATATTTGTGAAATGGATAATATGTTGCAAATTCATCAGCATCAGATGTTTTAGTTGGAAATGACGATTTTAAATTTGTAGCATCTGAGATTAATCCATCATTCTTTTTGTGATATTCAACTAATGAATTATAAAATTCATCTTTTTTCTTCAAAAGTCTAGATTTAATAATCACATCTACTTCTGTGGCTTCAAGATGAAGTTTCGTTTTAAATCTATCAGTAACTTTGATAAGATTACTTTTACTAATATTTGAATTGTTAATTACGTCATCAAGTTTTTCTTGTGCAATAGCTATAGTCCATACTCTTGAACCTAAACTTGAGTTTGAGAATGACTCACTGATTCCCTCAAGGTCAAGAAGTGTGAATTTATTTTGACTAATAGCTTCACTTGCTTCATCAAATACAAATACTAAAGTTTCATCTTTAACTTTTGAAAGATATTTTTCAAGTTCTTCTTTTAATTTTACAGCATCAAAATTATCTATAGAATCACTATAAATTTTTTGAGTATCTTTATAGTCATCTTCACTGTAGTCTAAAGCTAAGTATATTTGTCTCATAGCCCTTGCAACCTCACGGTTACTTACCTTTAGTTCATTCCAAGATTTAGAAAATATTTCTTGTGACTTCTCTTCTAAAAACTCATACTTTCCATCTATGAAAAGTTCGTATTCCATATATCCGTAAAGATCACTTCTAAAGCCTAAATTTTTTAAGAAGTTTGAAAAAAGAGTGTAAGCTAGACCATTGTCAGTATTTTGTTTTGCTACATCAAGGAAAACAACTCTTGAGTTAATTGCATCTATACTTCTAATATAATTTTCTAAAAAGCTTTCATTTTTTACACCTTTAATTCTTGGCATAAACCTATCTATAGCACTTGTTCCATTAATAGTAGGATTGTCTATGATGTAACCCAACATCTTTCCAAAGTAAGACTTTCCAGAACCATAAAAGCCTGAAATCCAAACACCTGTTTCTTTGATGTTAGAAGTATATTGATTACAAAAATTTGATAAATGCTTTGATAAACCCTCTGTAACTATATAACTTTCAATTTCTTGTTGTATTTCATTTTCTGATCTATCTTCTAAATCTATTACATTTTTAATATCTTCGTTTAAATCTAGTGTTAATATTTGTGAAATTTTTGACATTTTTTACCTTGTTATTTAATTACAGTACATCTGTACTTATTAGCTATTTTGAAATTTAAAAATTTGATTACATCACCATCAACT
>Ga0055584_100002010_pt1 | contig 19974 bp, 17 predicted proteins | sample OSDHelmetaG_FD_58716 | JGI IMG/M metagenome (GOLD analysis project Ga0055584, IMG submission 58716) | Pelagic marine sediment microbial communities from the LTER site Helgoland, North Sea, for post-phytoplankton bloom and carbon turnover... | ecosystem: Environmental > Aquatic > Marine >... | reverse complement strand
GACCAGCCGAGCGGCTCCGGCCGGCAGGTCATGCACCAGTTCCGGGAGTGCCAGGTCGAGTCGATCGAAATCGATGATATTCAAATCCGCTTTGCGACCAGCAGCCAGAACACCCCGATCGTTCAATCCATAAAGGGCCGCTGTATCGTGAGTCATCTTGCGCACCACCGTTTCAACGGAAAGCTTCCGACCCCGGGTCCGTCGTTTGGCCCAATGGTCGAGCAAGGAGGTCGTCATGCTGGCATCGCAAATCGCCCCGACGTGCGCGCCCCCATCTCCCAAACCAAAGGCGGTTGCCGGATGTTCCAGCATCACGCGTTGCGGTTCGAGGGAGTAGTCACTGTAGCCCAGCATGGTCAGCATCAGGAGCTGGCGACCTTCCAGCTCCAGCAACCAGTCGTAGAGCAAATCGTACGGGTCTCGTCCCTCACGGCGGGCCGTTGCTTCCAGGCTCTCCTCAGGCGAAGGCTCGTAGTCCGGCCGCTCTCCGAGTCGAAAAATCTTGTCGATCCCCTTGTCGATCATTTCCAGAACGACCTCCAGCTGCGGGATTCCAAGATCCCCCTTCTCGGCAAGCAGTCGAGCACGTAGATCCGGATCGCGCAGGCGCTGCACCCGCTCCGGCAAGGGCAGCATTCCGACCTCGCCATAGCTGGGCCGGAAGGAAAAGGGATTGAAGGTCGAGTGCCCCAGCAAAAGGGTCGTCGGTCGAGACCCGACCTGTGGGCGGAGATCTGCGCCGGCGGCATTCGCCTGCGTGCACAGGTCGAGCAATTCTTTCCAATGCTGCGGGGCGATATCGTGCTGGACGAGCGCAAAGCTCACCGGGCGACCGACTTCGATCGACAATCGCCTCATCCAGTCAATTTCTTTCTCCGGAGCCGACATATCTTCGCCCTGCACGCCCGCGGGAGCCAGCTCGATCAAGCCCTGTCCCAACTCGCCAAGAATGCCGGAGATGCCGAAGATTTCTGCTTCGGTCGCGTGAGTTCCCGGAACGACTTCCCCATCCACCGCGCGATGGACCAAAGTTCGCGACATGGAAAAACCCAATGCGCCGGCTTCAATGGCCTCGCCGACTACCGCACGCATGCGGGCGATATCTTCGGTGGTCGCGGGTTCATTTTTGGCCCCGCGCTCGCCCATCACGTAGGCACGGACCGGCCCATGCGGAATTTGGGTGCCAAGGTCCATGACGCGCGGCATTCGATCCAGCGCATCCAGATATTCGGGGAAGGTCTCCCAGCACCAATCAATGCCTTCGTGTAAAGCGGTTCCGGGAATATCCTCGACGCCTTCCATCAGGCCGATAAGAAATTCCTCCTGGCCGGGGGCTACCGGTGCGAACCCCACCCCACAGTTTCCCATCACGGCCGTCGTAACCCCGTGCCAGCTCGTAGGCGTGAGCAGGGGGTCCCACGTAGCCTGACCGTCGTAGTGGGTGTGGATATCGACAAAGCCCGGAGTTACGAGGCGCCCGGTTGCATCGATCTCTTCGCGGCCTCGTCCCGCCGAGCCCTCGGCACTCACGATTTTCCCATCCGTGATCGCCACGTCTCCATCGCGCGACTCTGCCCCAGTTCCATCGACAATTGTCCCGCCGCGAATCACCAAATCATGCATTCTGAATCTCCCGGTTGTGCCCTGCGCGCCACCATTTCCTGACTAGGATTTGCCACAAACGCCACCGGGAACCAATGGCCCGGGGAAAGGGTCGCGCGGGAGGGTCAAGCGTCAATCGCTTGTCGGCGCAAAGGGATCCGAGAATCGCGGGTTCGCGAGGAACTCATCGTCGGTCAACGAGCAAAGGAACTCGACCACATCGGCCTTGCCCTCGCGCGAAAGCAGGAATCCAGTAATGAAATCGCTCTTGTTGGGGCTATCACGCCCATCTCCGGCCAGAGGTCCGGAATCGGTCCGGGTACCGCCGCGCTCATAGTGGTCGATGACCTCTTCCAATGTCGCGATGCTGCCATCATGCATATAGGGCTCTGTCACACAGATGTTTCGCAGACTCGGCGGTTTCATCCGTCCCTTGTCGCGCTCGCGTCCGCTGAATTCATAAAGCCCCTGATTGTCGGCAGGGTAGTTGCCGGTGCCGCCAATATTATAGAGTCCGTTATTCTCGAAAGGCGTTCGGTCCGACTGATTCCCCTCGTGATTTAGAGCACTCGCAAAATTCGCGCCCCCGTGACAGTGGGTGCAATCGAGGTTCTCGGAGAAGAAATGCTCCATGCCACGCTTGGCACCCTCGGAGAGCGCATCCGCGTCGCCATCCTGAATGAAGCGATCATAGGGGGAGCGGCCCGAGATCAGAGCCAACTCAAAAACTTCGATCGCCATGGCGAGATTCTCGATCGTGAAAGGATCGACGTCGTCAGGAAAAGCCGCGCCGAAGAGCTCCTGATAGAGCTCCTCGTCGCTCAATCGCTCAAACACGAGATTCTCGAGGCCCGACAGGCCAAGCTCGACCGGATCTTCGCCAAACAGAGGCGTCAGCAACTGGTTCGCCAGACTCGTTTCGTTCGGGTTATTCCAGGTGAGAGTTGGCGCATAGGCGATATTGGCCAGCCCCTGCGCGTTGCGGGGGTGCACCTCGCCGGTCGCACCGATCGCTCGTGGTTTTCCGTCGGTGAAGGCCCGGCTCTGATCGTGACAACTCGAGCAGCTGGTATCCTCGGTCACGGATAGTTTCGTCTCGTAGAACAAGTGTCGACCAAGTTGAAACTTTTCCTCGGTCATTGGATTCCCGGCCGGGACCCGAGGAACGGGGAATCCCGGAGGCAGATCCCAGACCCAGGCGGTCGGGCCGCTCGGCGTCGGTGCCGGATCCGGGCGTTCCGGTGGCTGAGAGCCCCCTGAGGAGGATCCGCCACCGCAGCCTAAGGCTCCCAAAAGCAGGAGACCCGCCAACAGGTTGTTGCTGCAACTGCGCCTGATCGAACTTATGAATCCCCAATACATCATGGTTGCCTGATCTTAAGCTCGATAGACGCAGTCCGCGACGAAAAATTCCTAGTTAGGGAAAAAAACTTTCTGCTCGGAAGCGGCAGAACCCATGAAAGGCAGCCCGAAACGCCCAAAAATAGGGCCACAATCGCCATCGTCGGGCCGGGACATACAGCCCGGAGGGGTATCGGGCAGGTTCGTCTGCACATCGGTCCCGACAAAGATCGAGTCGAGATCCATCAGGACACTCCCGCGGCCACCGTTCCATTCGACCAGATCCACCTGCGTGCGGTTCGGGTTGGCGCAGATCGCTTCGCCGGCCATATCGCCTTCGCACATGGTGCTGCCGATGTGGACGCGAAATTCGCTGACCGCGTCACCGTCGAAAACTTCCATGTCGAAGCGAATAAACTTGTAGCCCATATTCCAGTTCCACCACAGAGCCGTCTTGTTCAGAGGAGATGGTGCGGTGGCCGCATCGATGTGGTTGAGCGTCTCGGGAACACCCATGACAAATCGCAACGCCGTATAGTTGCCGTCGGGGACCGTTCCCCGAATCGTTGTGTTCGTCTCCGGCGTCCCGCGCTGGCCGCAGAGGCCCGTTCCGTTTTCGAAATCCAGAAGAGCGACATTCTGGTACTGCCACTCTCCGTCCTGGGTCAGGTCCACGGAAACCGCGTTGCCGTTCTCCTGGACCAACTCGACTTCCGAGACATAAAGTCGCAGGTCGATCGGATCCACCGTCGCGCTGCTATCCCCCACACCCTCGAAGAGGCGATCGCAGGCGAAGGGCTCGCCTCCGAGAATGGCGCTCACATCGATTTCAACATTGCGCGGGCCACCGGAACTGCTGCCACAGGCAGCGAGCAACGACATCAGCAGAGCTAGTGAAAAATTTCGGATCGAAAACATCTGGCTTCTCCTTGGATCAGTTCGAGGTGAGCATCACCTCAATTTGCAAAACCGTAGCCGATCACCGCGCGAACGTCTTCCGATTCTGCGCGGCAAATCGTCGCACTTTGCCGCTCGCCAACCTAACCGACGAGAAGGATCCCTCCGTCCACGGGAATCACAACGCCCGTGACATAAGAGCTGGCTCGAGAAGAGAGATAGAGAGCCACGCCCGCCATATCCTGCGATTCGCCAATACGACCCATCGGGCAACCCGCCACGATATGGTCCTTGAAGTTGTCCAGAGTGGCCGCCATCATTTTACTTTCGAAGGGTCCCGGGGCGACCGCGTTCACCGTGATTCCCTGAGGCGCGAGCCTGCGGGCCAATGTCCTGGTCAACTGGTGGACGGCCGCCTTGCTCGCCGAGTACGAGTAGGTCTCCAATTCCGGCACGTGAATACCATCGATGGAACCCACATTGATTACCCGGCCCGGGTCTTGCGCCGTCGACGCAGCCTCAAGGAGTCCCACACAAAGCCGAGTCAGATGGAATACGCCTTTCACATTCAGTGCGAGAACCTTGTCCCATGCGGCATCGGGAAACTCGGCCAGAGGAGCCCCCCAATTCGCGCCGGCATTATTGATCAGGATATGAAGCTTGTCTTCGCGTGATGCGATCTCGGCAAAGAGCGCCTCGCAGCCCGCTTCGGTTCCCAGATCCGCGGTCAGACCAATGCAGGTGCCGTGCTGCGAGAGAGCGGTTGCGGCCGATTGCACCTCGGCCTCCTTGCGCGCCGCGATATAGACCTTGGCGCCATTTTCCACGAGGCCCTGCGCCATCATGAAACCAATCCCGCGGGATCCGCCCGTGATCAACGCCACCTTTCCCTGCACTAAAAACAAATCCTGCATACTCATTCGTCACCTCGTTGGGGAGCACCCTTTTCGATGCCCAGAAGAAGCCTCTCCAAATCAACTCGCAATCCTTCGAGCTGACGGCGACCGATTTTATCCGCATAGGCATCCCATACGGCATCCACGATCTCGCGGGAGTCTCGCTGAAATTCGAGTCCACGCTCCGTAAAGCAAACTATCTTTGCCCGTCCATCCTCCGGATCGGCCGCTCGCTCGACATAGCCGAGGCGGGCCAACTCATCGACCGCGAGACCAATCGCCTGCTTGGTCACACCGATCGAGGTAGCCAGCTCCGTGATTCGGGCCCCTTCAAAAGGGAGATGCGCCAAAACGTTCGCATGGGAATTCTGCAATCCCAGGTAACCGCGATCGCGGAACTCTTCGACCACTTTGGAAAAGAAGTCCTGACTGATTCTCAACAGCAACCAGCCCGGGTTCTGGCGACGCAGATCCCCCTGATCGTCTCCTGTCGCTCCCTTTCCGGACGTCGTCATAAACCCGATTTAGCTAGCCAAAGCTTTCCCCGGCGGCAACGCGAGTCCCTGCTAGGTCGAGCGCACGCGAGCGACCGCCGAGGTCGCAGCCATGCGGCCGAAGATCATGCCGTCGGCCAGGGAGGCGCCACTGACATACCCGAAAGCAGACACACCGGAAGTCGTGCGACCGGCCGCATACAGGCCCGCAATCGCGCTCCCGTCGGAGCGCAAGACCTCGCCCGTGGGAAGAGTATGTAAACCGCCAAGGGTGAATGCCGCATAAATCGAGCCCTCCACCGTGACATCCAGAGCCCCGAACGGGGGCTTGGTCAGCGGTCTCACCAGAGATGAGCGTTTATGAAAGATGGGATCTTCACCCCGTTCCGCGTGTCGATTGTAGAGATCCATCGTCGACACCAGAGAGCCTTCGGGGAGCTTGAGTGCGGCTTCCAGTTCTTCCCAGGTCTCCTCGACTACCTTGGCTTCCATAAAGGCCTCGTTCACCACGTAGGAATCTGCGTCCAGAAGGTGCCAACAGCGGCCATTCTGTCGAAAGAGAGCCTGCTGCCCAATCTGGCCCGCATAGGCATCTTCGTTCAGAAAGCGCTGCCCGCTGGCATTGACCAGAACGCCCGCGCAGATGCTCTTGGGCGGATAGAGGGGGATCGTGATGCTGGCTGCTTCCATCCGAATGGCGTCGGCGCCGACCGACTGCGCCATCTGGATACCGCTGCCATCATCATTGTCTGTGCCAACGCGCCAGTTCGCGCGTGATGTTTCGGGAGCATAACGCGCGACCATTTCCTTGTTGGCAATAAAGCCTCCCGCCGTAAGCACCACTCCCCCCAGCGCCCGGACGGCGACCGAACCTTCGACCCTGTGCGCGACCACACCGACAACGGCGCCATCTTCCCGCACGACCAACTTCTCCACGCGTGCGTCTTCGAGCACCGTCGCATCTGTCTTTTCCAGCGATCCGAGGAGCCCCTGCATCAGACGCGCGCCCCCTGCGCCCGCGACCTGCGGCTTGTGCGCGCGCGGCGCGGGACGAGCGATATCCACGTAAGGCCAACCGTCTTCGTTGCCCGAATATACGAGGCAATCATCGGTGGGCGGCTCCTTGCCGGGCTCGGGATAGGTGCTTCGTTTAAAGGGGACATCATGCGCCTCGAGCCAATCGAACATCTCGAGACTCCGGTCACAAAATACCCGGATCTTGGCTTCGTCCGGACCTGGTCCGCAAGCCGCCATGAGAAACTTGAACATATCCTCCGTAGAATCCTCGATCCCGCAAGCAATCTGAACCGGCGTCCCCCCACCGAGATAGATCAGACCGCCGGAATTGGCCGAGGTCCCCCCGCCGCCGCTCGCCCGCTCGAGTGCGATCACCCTTGCACCGGCCTCACTGGCCTCGATCGCGGCACTGGCGCCCGCACAACCCAAACCGACGACGACCACATCCGCTTCGTGACTCCACTCGGAAATCTGCGATTCGGGAATACATCCCCACTCGATATCACTCATACGTCCATCCCTATCGCACTTCGCCGGAGGAATTCTACGGCTCCCCGTTACAGAAACGAGCATTCTGTTCTATGAAGCGAGTCGAGGTCTTGCACATGGATATTCAGGATAAAGTTGCCATCATCACCGGCGGTGCCCGCGGTATCGGTCGCGCGACCGCTCTCGCGCTGGCTCGCGCGGGCGCCCGGGCAGTCGTCATCGCGGACAACCGCGCGGCACGAGCGGCCGAAACAGCCGAGGAAATCCGCTCGTTGGGGTGCCGGAGCATCAGCCTGGAAATTGACACTGGGGATGTCGAATCCCTGCGCTTCATGATGCTCGAGACCGCAAATCAACTCGGCGGGCTCCATATCCTCCATAATAATGCAGGAATCGGCGAAGGGGATCGCAACTGGCCCGAGGTCGAAACCGAGCGCGTCGCCAGGATCATCGATATCAATTTGCGCGGGGTGATCATCGGAACGCAACTCGCCCTGCCACTGATGCAACGCAGCGGCGGTGGCGCGATCGTCAATACGGCATCGGGCGCCGGGATGACGCCCCTGCCGCCTCAGGCCGTTTATGCGGCCACCAAAGCTGGCGTCATCCACTTCACCAAATCCTGCATCGATCTTCAGGCAAGCCATCAGGTGCGTGTCTCCTGTGTTTGCCCCGGCCTGACCACAACGGAAATGGTGCAGGAATCCGGTCCCGATGGGCCCCATCCCTGGCTCCAATCGGTGATCGATATGCTCGAGATGCTGGAGCCCGACGAGATCGCCGATGTCGTACTTTCCCTGATCCGGGACCCGGAGAGTGCCGGCCGGATTGTATCGGTCGAAAACCAGCCCCGACAAACGAAGTCCTGAGAGCACTTCCCCTGCGCTCCGCGGCGTGCGAAAAAGCCGCCATGGAAAAACTTCTCTACCTGCTCTTTCACGATGTGAACCATTCGGGCGACAGCCTCCGCGACGCCCTCCGTTCCGAAGCAGTCCCGCAACTCCGCGAAGCCGGCGCCAAACAAATTCGACTGTGCGCCCACGACTCCGACGTGCAGGGCAGCAACCTGCTGACACGATCCGATCCGCCAATCCGCGCCATGGTTACCTTCTGGCTCGATGCGATCGACGGTCGCGAGGCTTGTGAAGCGATCCTGGCAGGCCAGGCTCGCAAAATCGCCGGCTACGTCGTCACGGAATCCTCGGTCATGATCCCGCCGCGCAAAAACGGCGAGCGCACGCCCGGCATGAATCAGGTGACTTGCATCGCCCAACGCCAGGACATCTCGGACGAAGAGTTTCGTCAGATCTGGCATAATGACCACAAAAAAGTCGCGATCGAGACCCAATCGACCTTTGGCTATACGCGCAACGTTATCAACCATGCCCTGACGCCCGATGCGCCACCCTGGGTGGCGATTGTCGAGGAGACCTTCCCGATCGAAGCTCTCCACGACCCGAAAGTTTTCTACGATGCAGCCAACGATGAAGAACTGGCCGCCAATATGAAAACGATGATGGACAGCTGCCAACGATTTCTGGACTTCGAACCGCTCGAATATTCGCATATGTCCGAATACGAGCTGGGTTAGGATTGGTGATGGCAGATTTTTCCGGAAAATCCATTATCGTCACTGGCGCCGGCTCCGGCATCGGGCAGGCGGCCGCCATCCATCTCGCCTCTCTTGGCGGGCAACTGCTCTGCGCCGATATCGCAGCGGCAGGGCTTGCCGACACCACCGCGAAGATTCGCGACGCCGGTGGTACCGCCGAATCCTTCACCGTAGATGTCCGCGACGCAGCTCAGGCCCGTGCGATGGCTGAGGCGTCCGCCAGCAAACATGGCGGTATCGATGCGCTTGTGAATTGTGCCGGCATTTTCCGCATGGCGCATACCACCGAGATGCCGACTGAGGAATGGGAGCAGGTCATCGCAATCAACCTGAGCGGAAGCTTTTTCACATCACAAGCAGTCCTGCCCTACCTGCTCGAAAGCAAGGGCAATATCGTCAACATCGCAAGCTCGGCCGGCCTTTCCGGGCAAGCCTATAATGCCGCGTACTGCGCCTCGAAGGGCGGCGTGATCCAGATGACCAAGGCTCTCGCGGTGGAGTACTCACGTCGCAATGTTCGGGTCAACTGCATCTGCCCCGGAGGGGTCGTGACGCCTATGACAGCTGCTTTCAAGGCACCGGAGGGAGCCGATGCCGATCTGCTCGCGCGGCTCCAACTCGCACCGATCCTCGGCACCCCGGAGGAGATTGCCGTCGCGATTGCCTACCTCGCCTCGGAGGACGCTCGCTATATCAGCGGGGTTGCTCTCGCGATGGATGGCGGTGCGTCGGCGGCTTGACCCTGCACTCGATCCCGCCTCGACAGGATTGGGCGCATCTCTCTCAGCGAACCCAGAGAACCGTTGCGGAAACACGGCCGCGAGGGAGTTCGAATTCGAAGTCCTCGCCGGCCTCCCGCCCCAGAACCTCGCGGCCAAGCGGCGACTCGGGCGACAGAGAGTGAATCACCTGCTCCTCGCAAACCAACTTCTCGCCGCCCGCGACGGGCGCAAAAAAATGCAGATGACTTGCCCCGTCTTCGTCTTCGATCGCGATCAGAGCACCCGCTGAAATAGGTGCATCCGGCGCAAAGGGCGGGACTTCCAAACTCGCGAGCCGGGCTCTGGCCAGCCGCAGTTTCGCCACCCGATCGGCGAGGCCTCGCGCCAGATAGGACGCCTCGGTCGAACGCATATCCTTGGGGTCTTCCGCACGCGTCTCGGCATGCGTGGCGCCTGCCTGACTCTCCTGCTGCGAGCGAGTCGAGGCGGCCAATTGAGCCGCCACGCGGTCCCGCAACTCCTGAAGGATCCGAGTTTTGTCGAGAGATGAAATTTCCTTGCCCACCGGAACACACCTAGCATAGAGCGGCTCGGGATACCGAGAGGCTTGGCACTCCCATCCGGTTGCCTCCCCCCACTCTTCCGACCTATGCTTCGGGCATGGCGCGCTATGGCATGACGATTCCGATGAATGGCATCCCTCTGCACCAGCACGAGGATTGGCTGAAAGAGATGTTCGACCTCGGCTATACGGATTTCTGGTCCTCCGAGGCGATGGGACACGACGGATTTACCCCTCTCGCTCTGGCCGCCGCCTGGGTCCCGGAAGCAAGACTCGGGGTCGCTATTGTCCCGGCCTTCACCCGCGGGCCGGCCCTGATGTCGCAATGCGTAGCTTCGCTGGCCGACGCTGCTCCGGGTCGTTTCGTGATGGGCATCGGGACTTCCTCGGATGTCATCGTCGAGCGATGGAACGACATCCCCTTCGAGAAACCGCTCGCTCAGGTTCGCGATATGGTGCGATTCCTTCGCAAATCTCTGGCGGGCGAAAAAGTCAATGAATCCTTCGATCGCTTCCATGTGCGGGGGTTCCGATCCGGAGTCGTGCTGGAGCAACAACCGCCAATCCTGCTGGCAGCTCTGCGCAAGCCCATGCTGCGCCTCGCCGGCCGGGAAGGCGATGGCGCTATCCTCAACTGGCTCTCGGCAGAAGATGTGAAGACCGTGACACCCTACGTGCATGAGGGCGGGCCCGGCAAGGAAATCGTGGCACGCCTCTTTGTGCTCCCCACCGAAGACCGCGCCACGGCTCTCGCCATCGGTCGGCATGCCGCGGCTGCCTATCTGAATGTGGGAGTCTATGCGGCCTTCCACGAGTGGCTGGGACGCGGCGAGCAGCTAGCCGATATGTGGAAGCTATGGAAGGAAGGCGATCGCAAGGCCGCACTCGAGGCGATACCCGAAGAGGTCGTCGACGATCTGATCATCAGCGGATCGCCCGACCAATGCCGCGAACATATCCAACGCTTTCAGGATAACGGCATCGACACCCCGGCACTGGCTATTTTGCATACCGACGATCTGCGCCAGACGGTGCGCGACCTCGCACCGCGCTGAGATCGACCCTGCCGAGCCCTATTGACGAGCGGAGACGCTCTCTTGGCGATCCCGCCAGGAGATCGATAGGGTTCTTTCCCAGATGGCGCACCGACAGGAACAAGAATCCGCACGAACCGAGATCACCGAGATCGCTGCAAACGTTGTCCGAATGGAATTACCCATCTCCCTGCCGGGACTGGGGCATGTGAACTGCTACGCCCTGCTGGACGATCAAGGAGCGACGGTAGTCGATCCGGGTCTCCCGACGCCGGCTTCCTTCGCGGCCCTGAAAGACCGGCTCAAACAGGCCGATCTAAAGGTCAAGGATATTCATACCGTCGTCATCACCCATTCCCACGGCGATCATTTCGGCGGCACGGGCAAGATCGTTCGCGAATCCGGCGCCAAAGTGGTCGCGCACCGGGCCTTTTCGCTGGGATCCTCACGCGACCAGACGCCCGAGGTCTCGGTCTGCGACCTCCATGCCCAACAGGGAGAAGAGGCGACATCCGCCGATGTCCATCCTCCGCATCCCGAACTCTACGGACCAGACGGCTCCCCCATCTTGCGGCCCGTGGACAAGCGCAACCCGATGCCGGTTGCCCCTCCGCGATGGGGTGGACCCACACCCTGGGGCGCGAAGCCACCACGGCCGCCCCTGCGCTGGCGCTTGCAGATGCACCTGAACCGCCTGATCGGCAAGGCGATGCGCTTTCCCGATATCTCGGTGCCTGTCGAGGCCGGAGATCGTCTGCGCCTCGGTGGCCGGGAGTGGTTCATCATGCACACGCCGGGACATACCAACGACCATATCTGCCTGCATTGCCCTGAGGAGGGGCTCTTTCTGGCCGGAGACCACGTCCTCCCATCGATCACGCCCCATATTTCAGGTCTCTCGCTGGAAGAGGATCCTCTGGAGGCATTCTTCCAATCTCTGGATCGTGCCGCCGCTATTCCACATGTGGACCAGGCGCTTCCGGCGCACGGTCATCCCTTTCCCGATCTCGCCGCTCGCTGCGTCGCGATCAAGGAACATCATCAGGAGCGTCTCGGCAAAATCCGGGACATCGGACATGATATCGGCCCCTCCAGCGTCGAGGCCTTCTCGGAGCAATTATTTCGCAAACGAAGCTGGGGCTCGATGGCTCAAAGCGAAACCTACGCGCACCTCGAACATCTGCGTCGGCGCGGCGAGGCGGCGTCTCGACGCTCCAAATCGGGGCAGCTGATCTTCGAAACCTGAGCACGCTGCCCGTGACCATCTGTCGGACTTCGCGATGCGAGACTGATCGCGAGCGGATTCTGCTCTCCAATCTTCTCCATGCCGCCGTGCGGGCTTCTACCGCGGAGCCAAAATCCGATTGGCTCTTTTTCTGGCGTAACGCCTTGCAGAGCTTGGCTGTTCGGGATCAACTCACCGGCAGGGAAATGGACTAATCATGAGCTCGGAGACAAGACCGGAAGACAGCCGCATGGTGCGTGTGATCACCTCGCCCGCCTTCACCTGGTGGATCAAAAACGTCGCCGCTCGCATCGATCCGATCCTCTACCGCCTCAGCAACGGGAGGTGGACATCCTTTGGGCCGCCCGCGATGCCCATGGTCACCATCACGATGAAGGGCCGCCGAACCGGAAAGAAGCGTTCGGTGCATCTATCCGCAATCGAACATGAAGGGCTGCTTCTGGTCGTCGCCAGCGCCATGGGTCAGGAAAAGCACCCGGCCTGGCGCTACAACCTCGAAGCCAACCCGGAAGTGGATATTCAGGTGCAGGGAAAAAGCTTTCGAGCCCGGGCCGAGATGCTCGACGATGAAGAGAAATCGCGAATCTGGGATGAGGTCCGCCGGATCCTGCCCATGATGTTCGTCTACGAAAAACGAACAGATCGTAATATTCGCCTGTTTCGACTGCGTCCGATCGAAGACTGAGCCGCGCCTGAAAGCCGACTCGCATCTCGCCCCGAAAAGAGGCAAGGTAGGAAGATGCAAATCGGCGTATCCAAAAAGGAAATCCCGGTACGAGTCCCGGGCATTGGTATGTTTGGCTGGGGCGTCCCGAGCAACTTCGTGGAAGAATCGGCCACGCCCGTGCATGCTCGAGCGTTCCTGCTCGAGACAACCGACGAAACGATCGTGATCGTGAGCTGCGAATTGCTCTGCATCAGCCAGGCCATCAACGATGCCGTCGTCGACCGACTCGCCACCGAACATTCCGACATCGGGATCGAGCGTCGCAACCTGATGCTGCTCGCCACGCATACCCATAGCGCGCCGGGAGGCTATTCGGCCTACCCCTTCTATGCGATGGAAGCTCCGGGGTTCTCTCCGGAAATTCTCGAGGATATCACTGCGACAATCGTCGAGGCCATTCGGGAAGCCTGGGCGACAAGGTGCGCGGGGGAAGTGCGCTTTGCGCAAAGCGAATTCGACGCCGATGCACGCGTTGCCTTCAACCGTTCCCCACTATCCTGGAACCGGAATCCGGAGACTCCAAAAATCACGTGGGAAAATCGGCATCTGGGCGTAGACCGGCGCATGAAACTGCTGCGATTCGATACCGCCGAGGGCGTTTGTCTCGGGACGATCAACTTCTTCGGCATCCACGGCACCAGCGTTCATAGCGACAACCGAAAAGTCCATTTCGATAACAAGGGCTACGCGGCAACCCTTCTGGAGGACACCCAGGGCCCCGGTTTTGTGGGCGCCTTCGCGCAGGCCACAACCGGGGATATCACCCCGAACTTTCAGGAGCATCCGGGCAAGCCCTGGACTCGGGGCATGTACCCCGACGACGACGCTAGCGCTCGCTACAGCGGCGAACTGCAAAAAGCCAAGGCCGAGGAAATCCTCGGAAACGCCGAACAACAACCCCCTCTTGAGGCTCGCTTGATAGCCCGCCACCAATACCGGGACCTCGCCGCCATCGAGGTCGACCCGCAATTCGTTGACGGCGCATCCGACCGACGAACGGCCCCTGGCAAGCTTGGCATGGCCATGTTCTTTGGCACCGACGAAGGCCCCGGTCTGCCGCGCAAGCTCCTTTTCCTGCAGAGTCTGGCCCAAAAAATTCGCCCGCTATGGCGTCTCGTGCCGCGCAGCAAAGCCGCCAGGCTGCGACAAAAGCAACATGATGCGACCCATGCCGAAAAGGTGACGGTCATGGAATTGGCAGAACATCGGGTGCTGGGCATCCGCGGGCTGCGAAAACTGCCGCTGGGCAAAGACCCCAATCCAAACCTGCGCATGATCCGCAAGATGGACCCCCACGGCCTGACCGACCCCAAACCCTGGACACCGCAGATCCTCCCGGCCCAACTCTGCATTATCGGCTCAGTCGCCATTGCCGCCATCCCGCATGAAATGACGACAATGTCCGGCAAGCGAGTTGAGGAATCCCTGCTTGCCGAACTCGAATCGATGGGCGTTCGTGATGTTATCGTCGCCGGTTACGCCAATGCCTATGCAGGTTATGTGACGACACCTGAGGAATACGCGCTGCAGGACTACGAGGGCGCCAGTACCCACTTCGGAAAATGGACCCTGCCCGGCTGGATGACGATCTTTGCCGATCTGGCTCGCGAAACTGCAGAAGAGGCCCCTCCGACCGGTGAACTGCAGGCGCCGCGATTCTCTACCCAGGACCTCGATGGCCGCCTCTATGAACCCAGGCCCCCGGCCCACGACTGAATCGAGAGGGACGAGAGCCTCGCGATGAACTCTCGTCAGATGCCATGAAAACGAGAACAGCCAGCCTCCATGCCAACTCCGATGAGGACTCTCGGGACGAGGAAAGATTCAGGAATTTCCTGCAGGATATGGTTTGCGCCCGCCAGGCTGAGCTCGCAGCCGTGCTGCACCCGGAGGTGGTCTGGCACCTGCCGCCCTTCGCACAACAGAAACCAATTTCAGGTGCGACAGCAGTTCTGGAATTCCTGCGCGAAGGCGCCGCCGCCGTTTACGAGGCAAACAGCCTGACGCTCGAGCCGGAGCTGATTGCGGTCAGCCACGGAAATGCCTCCTGCCTCGCCACCATCCGTGGGCGACTCAAAGGCGGCCGCCCTTACGAGAATCGATATGCGTTCTTTGCGCGCATGGTTGCTGGACAGATCACCGAAGTCTGGGAAATCCTCGACAGTGCCCTGCTGCTCGACCAACTCCAGCCGAAAAGCTGAATCAGGCAGGGCCCCCGGACCCGGATTCCGCGAGACGCGCGCAAAGATTTGCCAGGCCAGAGACCTCGGGGGCCTTCTGTAGACGTGCGATCGACGAGGCCATCACACCGTGATCAGCATGCAAGGCGGCCTGCGCCAAAAGCTGCTGCACCAGAAACTCTTCGTCTCGACTGGATTCCGGACAAAGGGTTTCATTCGCCCGCGCATTCGCCAGCCGAGACTCGGCCGCGCAAACAGCATCCCGCACGATCAGATCGGGACGGGCTGTCGTCCATTTATGCACGCCACCCGACAAGGGCTCGGTCATCGAGGGTCGTATCGCACGCACAAATGCGCGGCGAAAAGGAGTATCGCCAATCACCATCATTCCGTCCGGACCAATACTGACAACGCTCACCGCTTCGTCAGGTCCGTCGGAAAAATACAGCACCTCACCGGTGTCGCGATCAAGCAAACCCATCCCTGTGCGAATAGGAAAAGGCACGCGGGCACCCTCACGACTCACGCCCGCGCCACCCTGAAAAGCAATTCCGTTGGCCGCGACTGTGAGCATCTGCACGTTGATCGTCTCCTGCAAGGGGCCGAGATCGTATGCATCCGGGCGCGTTTGCCAGATGAGTTCCCCGCGATCGCCTCGGTCGACGATCTTGGTAATCGCGCGACTCGAGGAAGCATAAAGCTCCCCCTTGTCGCTACTCACGGCAATCGAACCATGCACCTGTTCGCCGGTGTCGACCTCCCAGAGTTGCTCGCACGAAGAATTCAGGGCCAGCACTCTGCCTTCGGCATCCGCAACATACACCCGTTCACCATCCGCGCGGAGCGCCGGCGTCGACGCCGAACCTCCACGAAATGTCTTGCGGCAGGTTTCTCGCAGGGCGATTTTGCCGTCGTCGTGAACCAGGTCCATTCGGTAGAGAGCACCTGTAGCAGCGACCCCGTCGACCACACCGTCCGCTTCATCCGGGGCCGTCGCCGCAAAATACATCGCGCCCGTGTCGGAATCGATAGCGAAGAAATTGGCAACAACGACACCTTCGCCGAAAATGATATGAAGAACGTCTTCGAATTCGAGACCGGGCGGTAAATTCAGAAAAGGCGAAACAATCGCGGCCACCTTTGCGGACAACTCCGGGGTCAACTCGGCGGCGAGCGTTCGGGCCACGCCCGGTGCCCCGGGAAGGGCCTGCGGTGCGCTCAGGAGCTTTCTGCCGGTCTTGCGATCCAGCACATAAATGCTCCCGTCGGCAGCGACCGCCACCAGGGCATCGGCACGGGCCGAATAGTTGACCCCGAAGACACTCATGCTGTTGCTCGGCGTTCGGGAGAGCCCCGTCGGGACGTCCCAGACGACCTCGCCGCTAGTGCGGACGGCCAATGCTCGGTCCTGAAGCCCGAGGTAGATGATTTCCTCACCTGGACGATCCGGATCGTCCAGAACCATCGGCGAACCCGCGCCGATACGGTTACCTTTGCCCGGAATCGCCCAGAGGCGATTCCCGGTTTTGCCGTCGAGACCAATCAAGACAACATTTTCGTGGGGAAAAAGCGGGGTAAAATAAACATTGCTGAAGCGATCGAAAACAACACCGGAAGCGTTCCACATCGACGACTCGGCCACCCAACCCGGGGAAAATTCGGGCGAGAGGACCACGGAGACCTCGTCCGAGTTGCGACTATCCGTATGGAGATTGCGCCAAATACCGCGCCCCTCGATCCCGGACTCGCTGCGACTCACCGGACGACAGCCCTCCGGCTTCCATTCCGAGGGTCCGGGAATGGGAAAAACCTTGGGCGTAGAATGACAGGCAACGGCACCTACAGAAAAAAAGATCGCAGCCAGCCAAACACGCAACGGGACCACATCACCCAAAACCCGCCAGCGGAGCTTCCGTTCAAGACCATTTCTCCTCATAGCCAAGCCCTTATCACAGGGGGACGGTCCCGGAATCAACGAGCGAACGGAGTTTCGTCGAATTTCAATCCGCTCTATGGTTACGGCGACTCCGCAGGAACAGAGAGTACGCGAAGCATGTCGACCCATAGATATTATCCGAGAAAAACCTTCCTGCCGGGCGGCAGGACAGGCACCGACCGCCAAGCCTCCGGGATCGAGGTGCCTTGCCAGAGGAATCCGAGCGGGCCGGCATTGGCGCTACGAGCGGTCGCGGAAGCCTGATCCTTGCTCTTCCCGACGCTCATCTTTGCCGCGTTCCTCCTGATCGTCCTGGCCGGGGATCGGCTGCTGCCCGGGAAGATGCGCACAGGCTGGCTTCTGACAACCAATCTGATCTTCTACTCCCTCTGGATTCCGCAGTATCTCCTGCTCCTGCTCTTCAACATCGGAGTCAATTACTTTTTTCTCTGCCGCATGAGGCGTCAACAAGACAAAAGCGCTGGACGACCGGGGAGCGGCCGCGCGTGGCTGATCGCATCTTTGGTGTTTACTCGCTCCATTCTGGCGACATTCAAATATGCCGCCTTTCGCCTGGGTGCCCTGCTTCCCTTCACCACAATTCTCGCCGAGGGTCCCCTGCCGCTATCAGACCTCCTTCTGCCTCTGGGGATCTCTTTTTATTCCTTTCAGCTGATTGGCTTGCATGTCGATATCTATCGAGGCGCCGCCTACTCTCGCCCGCTATGCGCTTTTCGTCAGCTTTTTTCCGCAATTGATCGCCGGGCCGATTCTGCGCGGACAGGAGTTCCTGCCTCAGTTAACAGCGCCTGCCCGGATCACCATCGAGAAAAATCGACGCGGCATCTGGTTGATCGCATCCGGTTTGCTGAAAAAAGTCATCCGTGGAGATTTCCTCTTCGCGCCGCTCGTGGACCCGATTTTCGCCGATCCGGGTATCACAAGCGGACCGCTTCATTTACTCGCGGTCTACGCTTTTGCCTTCCAGATCTATTTCGACTTTTCGGGCTATACCGATATGGCCCGCGGCATCGCTCTGCTGCTTGGATTCGAGTTCCCCAAGAACTTCGAGGAACCCTATCTTTCCAGAAACCCCACTGAATTTTGGCGCCGTTGGCAGATCACTCTGTCCCGATGGCTGCGCGATTATCTTTATATCCCTCTGGGCGGCAACCGGGGTGGGAGTTTCCGAACCGGCAGCAACCTTCTGATCACGATGCTGATGGGCGGGTTATGGCATGGCGCTGGTTGGAACTTCCTTCTTTGGGGTGGAATGCACGGGGTCCTGCTCGCTCTCCACCGCCCCCTGCGCGACACGGCACACGCGACCTCGCCCGTCCAGGTGCGGGACTGGTGGCGCATTCTGCTTTGCTTCCATGCGGTCACTTTTCTTTGGATATTTTTCCGTGCCGAGACACTGAATGATGCATGGTTGATGATCGAGGGGACGATCTCCGGATCATGGAATGGGCCCCTGCCCTTATGGGGCATGATTTTGATTTTCGCGGCCATGCTGATGCATTTCGCCGAGCGCTGGATTCGAAATCGCGCAGCGAAATTCCGAGAACAAACGGTCGGGATAGTCGGCGGCGCTCAGGAAGGCTGCCTGCTCGGACTGCTTCTGGTTCTGGTGATCGCCGCCAGCGGTCGCGGCGGCGAATTTCTCGACTTGCATCGAACACTTCCCGACCGGGCCTTCCGCGATAGCCGGGATCATATCAATTTTCGGGATTCCGCAGATCCCACGGCCCGGATGGCTAAACCGATGCTCGATTGGCTGCTGCACCGGGGCCGCTCCGTCGACCTTCCGTCGGATCCCAGCTAAACTTGCCCCCATGCAAATCGGAGTCTGTGTTGCCTCTCATATCGGAGACATCGAAACCGTCGTCGAGGCCGAAAAGCTGGGCTTCTCCCACGCCTGGATGGCCGACAGCCAAATGCTCTGGTCGGATTGCTACGCGACACTGGCGCTCGCAGCCGCGCAGACCACGAAAATTCAGCTCGGCACCGGTGTTGCGGTGTCTGCGACACGACCCGCACCTGTCCATGCGGCCGGCATTGCCACGATTAACGCGCTCGCACCCGGTCGGACTTTTTTTGGAATCGGCACCGGCAACACGGCGATGCGAACCATGGGACAACCCCCACACCGCATTCGTGAGTTTGATCATTACCTGGAGTCCATAAAGCCGCTCCTGCGCGGCGAAGAGGCCATGATGGGGCCGTTGACCCGTGGCGCGAAGCAAGCCCGGCCGATCCGGCACATCATGCCCGAGGACGGCTTCGTCAATTTCAGCGATCCGATACCACTCTACGTCTCGGGGTTCGGGCGAAGGTCCCTCGGCCTGGCAGGGAAATACGGCGACGGTGCTGTGCTCTCTCTGCCCCCGGACCTGGCTGTCCTCGAGTTCCTCTGGCAGATGATCGAAGCGGGAGCGACCGAGGCGGGCCGGACAATCGATCGGGATCAGTTCTACACAACCGCGCTGACCACCATTACGGTCCTCCACGAAGGCGAGCGTGCAGACTCCGACAGGGTCAAACGCGAGTGTGGCGCCATGGCCATGGCCAGTATTCATTATGCCTACGAGCAATTCCGTAATTTCGGGCACGCCCCTCCCGCTCTGCTCGAAGAGATGTGGCCGCGGTACACAAAGCTGCTCGAAGAATTCCCCGCCGAGCGGCGCCACCAGCGCATTCATGCCGGCCACAATTGCTGGGTGCTGCCCGAGGAAGAAGGCTTTCTCACGGAAGAGATTCTTCGGGCCACTTGCATGATCGGCACCCGCGACGAACTCCTGACACGGCTACGCGACCTTGATGCAGCCGGTCTCGATCAGGTCATGCTCCTGCCCGGATTCGACGCCCGCCGCGAGGTTCTGGCACAAGTCGCCGCAGAGCTCCTGCCGCACCTCTGAGGGAGATAGAGTCCGCCGCTTCAGCGGACGGCCTGAAGGCGAATCGGCAGATGCGCCAATCGCCGAACAAAAATACTGTTGGCATGCCGAACCTTCTCCGAGTCATCGAGCTGGAACCCGTTGGTCGAGCCGAGAAGTTCCTCGAGGACCACTCGCGCCTCAAGTCTTGCAAGGTGGGCACCAACGCAGAAATGGGCGCCACGCCCGAAGCTCATATGGTGTCGTGGATGGGTTCGATCGAGTTGCAATTGCTCGGGCTCGTCATAAACAGCCGGGTCCCGATTCGCAGCGGCCCAGAGCA
>Ga0055584_100002008_pt1 | contig 19988 bp, 21 predicted proteins | sample OSDHelmetaG_FD_58716 | JGI IMG/M metagenome (GOLD analysis project Ga0055584, IMG submission 58716) | Pelagic marine sediment microbial communities from the LTER site Helgoland, North Sea, for post-phytoplankton bloom and carbon turnover... | ecosystem: Environmental > Aquatic > Marine >... | reverse complement strand
CCCGAGTTCGTCGACTATCAGAGTAAGCCGCACGGACATCATCTGGCCAAGAGAGGTGCGGAGGGAATGCGGGCGCGGATACCGCCGCGCCCGCGAATCACTGCAATATACCCCCGTGAATTCGTGAATTACAGCGAGTGGATCGTTGGGCCGTGACAACCGGACAAAGATGTCATCTCGGTGTTGGAGACTCGATCCACCCTAGTTCTGCCCCGGATACCCCAGAACTAAACCCAGCCATCCACGATTTCCGCAGGAAAATCCACTCACCGCCCTAATCCCTCATGATCACAGCGAAAAATCGACTACTACCGAATGATTCGGGCGGAAAGCGCGCCATCCAACTAGTCGACGGTCTGGCACCCTATCCGTCCCGTGAGCTAGCCAGCGGCCCTTGCTGCGGTATGTCGTTAGTGGACGAACTCCGCGGCGTCGCGCCCGATGGCCAGTTCTTCATCAGTAGGAATTACCAGCACGACAGTGGGTGAGTTAAGTGTCGAAATCCGAGTGATGTCGTCGCCGAGGTTCTCGTTGGCCACTTCGTCAATCTCGATGCCGAACCCGGCTAGGTCTCGGCACACCTCGCGGCGGGTCCAGGAGTTGTGCTCGCCGATTCCCGCAGTGAACACCACGGCGTCCACCCGGCCCAACACGAAACTGTAGGCACCCAGATACTTGCGCAGCCGGTGAATCATCACTTGCCGGGCAAGTTCGGCATCCTCGTCGCCAGCGGCGACCCTGGTCGAGATTTCTCGCATGTCGTTGTCCCCGCACAACCCTTTGAGGCCGCCACGCCGATTCAGCAAGTCGTCCACTGCGTCAGAATCCCAACCGGCCCTCGCGAGCATGACCGGAACTGAGGCATCAATGTCGCCGCTTCGGGTACCCATGACTAGTCCCTCTAGCGGTGTGACTCCCATCGAGGTTTCCACGCTTTTGCCACCTCGCACCGCACACGCACTTGCGCCATTACCGAGATGGAGCACGATGACGTTGGTGTCCTCCGCAGCCCGGTCGAGGTACTTGGCCGCCTGTCGGGACACGTAGCGATGCGAAGTCCCGTGAAACCCGTATCGGCGAATCGAGTGTTCGCGCGCCACCTGCCGATCAATAGCGTACTCCCGCGCGGCGGCGGGCATCGTCGCGTGGAAGGCGGTATCAAACACCGCAACGTGATTCACCGCCGGATAGTGCTCCTGCGCCGCCCGAATGCCACTCAACGCACCGGGATTATGCAGCGGCGCCAACGGCACGCAGGCTTCAATCTGAGCGATGACTGCTTCGTCGATGACCACTGGTCGGGTGAGCCGATCACCGCCATGAACCACCCGGTGCCCCACGCCCACCGGCTCCGGCTGGCCGTCCGCCGCCATCAACTCACCAGCTAAGACAAACGCAGCCGCGTGGTCGGGAATCGGTTGCTCCAACTCCTGCTTGTCGCCCTTGCCCTGATAGCTCGCCGCGCCAGATGCTTCCCCGATCCGCTCCACGATCCCCTCAGCTGCACGTTCACCAGTGCTCGGGTCGAGTAGCGCGAACTTCAGCGACGACGAACCAGCGTTGACGACGAGGATAAAGCCCATGACGCTACTCCCTCCCGCCGAGGCCCTGTGCCTGAATGGCGGTGATGACCACAGTGTTGACGATGTCATCCACTGTTGCACCGCGACTTAGATCATTCACCGGCAGCCGCAGCCCCTGCAAGATCGGGCCAATCGCCAGCGCACCAGCAGATCGCTGCACCGCTTTGTAGGTGTTGTTGCCGGTGTTGAGGTCTGGGAAGACCAAAACGGTGGCGCGGCCTGCCACCTCGGAATCGGGCAACTTTGCGGCTGCTACCTGCGGATCCACCGCTGCATCGAACTGAATCGGCCCCGCTACGGCTATGTCCGGAGCCCGCTGTTGTACCAGCGCAGTAGCGGCGGTGACCTTCGCAACGTCAGCACCGGATCCACTCGACCCGGTGGAGTAGGACAGCATGGCCACCCGTGGATCAATGCCAAAGGCCCGAGCTGTCGCCGCTGACGACACTGCAATGTCAGCCAACTGCGCCGCGTCTGGGTCCGGTAGCACCGCACAGTCGCCGTACACAAAGACGCGGTCAGGAAGCACCATCAAAAAGACGCTGGACACCACTGAAATATCTGGTGAGGTGCGGATGATTTGCAGCGCCGGTCGTACCGTGTCCGCAGTGGTGTGCACGGCTCCACTCACCATCCCGTCAGCCACACCGCACTGCACCATGAGAGTTCCGAACCAGGTGGGATCACCCGATAGTTCCCAGGCAGTCTCAGCCGACATCCCTTTGTGCTCCCGGAGCCGCAAAATCTCATCGGCGTATCGCTGTCGCTGGACGTCCTGCACCGGATCAACCAGATTCACACCGGCCAGATCAATACCGAGTCGATCGGCCCGGGACTGTATGTCGTCGACATTGCCCAACACCGTGAGCCTGGCTGCTTCGCGCAACCTGATGCGGTGAGCTGCGGTGAGAACTCGATCATCGCTACCCTCCGGCAACACAATGTGCTGGGGCTGGGTCTTAGCCTGTGCCACCAACTGCCGCTCGAACATAACCGGGGTGATCTGATCTGGCCGGGTAGCGATGAGCCGGTCAGCCAACTCGTCGACAGTCACGTGCTCGGCAAAGGTTCGCAGTGCTAGGTCAATCCTGCTGTCACCACCGCTTTCCAGTGTTCCCCGCACCTGCGACACGATGTCGGCGGTCTGGAAGGTGCCTCGCTCGGTGAGCAGGACCGGTACTGACTCAGCACCCAACTGCTGGATGAACTCCATCATGATGGGGTCTGGGGCGTAACCACCGGTGAGCAGTACCCCGGCGATTGCCGGCAGACTCGTTTCCAGTCGCGAGGCTTGCGCAAGCAGCAGTACATCGGCCCGGTCGCCGGGGGTGATGATCAAGGTATCCGGCGTTATCCGCTCCATCAGATGCGGCAGAGTCATCGCACCGATGACGTTGCCGGCGATACCGCGATCGAGTACCTCTGGCTCCCCCACGATTTGCTCAGCACCCACCGCCGCGGCAATATCTCGCAGCGATGGCCGATCCAACCCAGGTTCATCCGGCAGTAGCCAGACCGGGGTCCCGTCAGGCTGGGCGACAGTCGACGCAATCGAGTCTCGATCCGTCGGCGACACCCGATTGATGACCAGGCCAAAGAGCGTCACCCGATGCTGCGCCAAACTACTGCGGGCAGCGGTGACCGCGGCCGAGACCTGTTCGGCATTATGGTGCGCTGCGGAGAGCACCACCACGGTGGCCGCCGCCAAGTTCTCCGCGATTTCTGCGTTCAACTCGAATTCGAAGGCAGCAGAGGCTCCGGTGAAGTCACTACCTTCGACGATCACCACGTCGCAGTTACGAGCCAACTCTTCGTAGCGAGCCAAAATGCGGTGCACCAGACTGGGCGGGACACGTTGACCCAATACTCGAGTTTCCGCCGTGGTGACCCCATAGGAGCTCTCATAGTCCTGCTGAAGTTGATAGCGGCGTCGCATCAACTCGATCTGAGCATCCGGGTGATGACCACCAGAAATCACTGGCCGGAAATATCCCACTCTTGCTGTGCGGGTAGCAGCTGCCTCCATCGCTCCCAGGCTGACCAGCGACTTGCCGCTGCCGGGGGCTAGCGAGGTGATGTAGATCGCGGCAGTCATCAGGGCAACACTCCGGCATGAGCCAACGCCATGCGCAGCAACCGATCTCGGCCACCGATCATCTCGACCAGAACATCCGGACTGATAGCTTCCTCCGGCGAAAGCCAAGCCAATTCCAGTGCCGACTGGGTGGGCTCACAGTCCCCAAATACCGGCACGATGAACGCCAACGAAACGGCTTGGTGGCGGGAGTCATAGAACCCGGTCACACCGGGATCGGGAAAATACTCGACCACCGTGAACGGCTGCGGTGACACCGGCACCCGAGGCAGCGCCATCGGCCCGAGGTCCTTTTCCAAATGACGCAACAGCGCATCTCGGATCCGTTCCCCTTTATGCACTCGACCGGACACCAGGGTGCGGTTCAACATTCCGTCTTGAGTAGCGCGCAGTAGGAGCCCCACCTGGGTGAGCACCCCCGATTCGTCCACTCGGACGGGGACAGCATCCAAGTACACCAGCGGCACCTGGTCGCGTGCCTCTTGCATGGCGGCGGGCGACAGCCAGCCGCCCTGCGGCTGGGTGAGGTCGGCGGACATAGTCTTCCTCTCCACGATCACCGCTACTGCTATCTGACCGAACGACAAGATAAGCAGGCGGGCGAGCACTAGGTTAGTGGCAAACGAGACGTTCGGTGCTCGTCCCGCGGAATGTGGAGGATACCGATTCATGACCGCCATCGACGACAAGCCAGCTAATGCGGATGCCAATCCGCGGGGAATGACGCTGTGGCCGGCGACAGCGCTGGTCACGGGAACGATCATCGGCGCGGGTATTTTTACCCAGCCCACCTGGCTCGCCCAGTACGGGCCCATCAGTTTGGTGGGCTTTGCTCTGACCGCGCTAGGCAGCATCGCGCTGGCGTTGGTCTTTGCCCGACTAGCCCGTCGGTCTCCAGACGTTGGTGGACCCTACGCGTTCGCACGTAGCGGTTTCGGTGACTTCGTTGGCTTCCAATCGGCCTGGACCTACTGGATTGGAGCCTGGGTTGCCGTCGGAGCGATCGCCTCATCCATGGTGATTTACCTCGGGGTATTGATTCCACCGGTAGTGGAGAACAAGTGGCTCAGTGCAGGCACGGCGATTGCCGTGATCGCGTTACTGACCTGGGTCAACGGCAAAGGTGCCGTGACCGGCGCGAAGACCTCACTGGTGCTCACTGTTCTCAAGGTTGTACCGCTGCTCTTGATCGGCACCCTAGGTTTCATCGCTTTCAACCCGGACAATCTCGGTCCCTTCAATGGCAGCGAACTACCCACGGTGGAGGTCATTGCCGCTGTCATGGCCTACACCTTGTTCAGCTTTATCGGCGTCGAGGCCGCCACGATTCCGGCCGGGGATGTGCACGAACCGGACAAGACCATCCCCCGAGCGACGATGATCGGCACCATCGGTGCGGCAGTCGTGTATCTGTTGAGTACCGCAGCCGTCTTCGGCGCAGTGCCCAACGAAGAACTGCAAAGTAACGATGCGGCGTTCAGCATCGCCGCAGAGAACATGTTTGGCAGTTGGGCCGGCCCGGTAGTGGCGCTACTTGCGGTGATCTCCTGCCTCGGCGCCATGAACGGACTACTGCTGCTGTCCGGCCAGATTCCGATGGCCGCCGAGTTTGATGGTCTGGCACCCAAGGTCTTCGGCAAACTCAACATCAATCGTGCGCCAGCCACCGGACTGCTCATTTCGTCAACTCTCGCTGCCGGCATCCTCATCCTGCAGTTCTCCGGGGTATCGGTGTGTAACGCAGTCGCGGTGCTGGTGCTGGTCTCAGCGGTGGCCACCATGATTTCCTACAGTTTCTCCGCAGCCGCACAGATTAAATGGTTGCTCATCGACCGGGGCCAAATGGATGTCAAACATCTAGTGCGACAGATGACGGTAGCGGTCATCGCGTTGGCCTTCTGCATCTTCGCGCTCTACGGTGGCGGCACCCAAGAGATTTACTGGCTGTTCATGATCATCATGATCGGAGTGCCGCTGTATGTGTTCATCCTGTGGCGCCGACAGAAACAAGACGGCCAGGCCAATGAGGAACCCGCTGAGCCCTACAGCATCTAGTTCCGGCTGTTGCTGACTGCACTGGACTAGCTGCGCGACTGCGCTACCGCAAAACAGGCCACCGCAACTGCCGCAGCAACGTTCAGCGAATCCACTCCACCACTCATCGGAATCCGCGCCTGGAGTTCCGCCGCCTGGCGAGCACCCGCAGCTAAGCCAGGACCTTCGCTTCCCACCACCAGTGCCAGCCGTTGGTCCGCGTTATCGGCGAGAAGTTGCGTCAGTTCCGGCGCGGCCGGATCTGGGGTCAGCGCTACCGTGACCACTCCGGGTAGACCCGACTCCCATTCAGCGCGGGTCCAGGGCACTTGGAAAACCGTACCCATCGACACGCGCACACTGCGGCGATAGAGCGGGTCAGCACAAGTGGGGGTCACCAGCACCGCCCCCGCACCGAACGCCGCTGCCGAACGAAAGGCCGCTCCCACGTTGGTGTGATCGACCAAACCGTCGAGAACGACCACCCAGTCAGCATGAGCAAGTACCGCTGTGGGGGTCGGCAACGGCAGTCGCGCCATCGCAGCCATCGGCCCGCGGTGCATGCGAAAGCCGGTGGTGGCGGTGATGACTTCTTGGCTGGCTACGTAGATCGGCAACTGCGGTTGATCGACCAGAATCGGGCGTAACTGCTCCAACCATTTCTCTTCAGTCAGCACCGATCTGACCGGATAGCCAGCGGCAGCAGCCCGGGTGATCACCGGGACTGACTCAGCCATGAACAACCCCTCGGCAGGTTCCCGGACGGAACGTAGCCGCACGTCGGTGAGGTTCGTGTACGCCGTGATTCGCTCGTCAGCAGCATCATCGACAGCGACCAGGTTCAACTCAGCCATGGTCTCGGCTTAGCTGGGCCATGATCGACAACCCGATCCAGCCGGTCGAACTAATCCTCTTTCCCGCCACTACTGCGGAAGGCCTGGCCTAAGCCCGCCATGGCCGAACTCAACTCGGCGGGCACCACCCAGACCTTGTTGGCAGTTCCGTTAGCGATGTTGGGCAGTTGCTGCAAGTACTGATACGCCATAACTTGCTCGTCGGCGTCGGCAGCATGAATTGCGCCGAAGACCCGGGCGATGGCTTCCGCCTCAGCCTCCGCCCGCAGAACTCTGGCCCGCGCATCACCTTCTGCCGACAGAATCTGCGACTCACGCTCACCTTCGGCGGTGAGGATGGCCGATCTCTTGGAGCCTTCCGCACTGAGGATCGCGGCTCGTTTGTCTCGCTCGGCCCGCATCTGCTTCTCCATCGAGTCCTGCACTGACGGCGGCGGGTCGATCGCCTTGAGTTCCACCCGGTTGACCCGGATTCCCCATTTGCCAGTGGCCTCGTCTAGCACCCCTCGCAGCGCTAGGTTGATTTCTTCGCGGGAGGTCAGGGTTTCCTCAAGATCCATGCCCCCTACGACATTTCGCAGCGTGGTGACAGTCAACTGCTCGACGCCATGAATGTAATCATTGATCTCATACGTAGCAGCCTGCGGGTCGGTCACCTGGAAGTAAATGACGGAGTCGATCTGTACCACCAGATTGTCTTCGGTAATGACCGGTTGCGGCGGGAAACTCACCACCTGCTCACGCATGTCGACGAGGGTCCGCATCCGATCCACAAACGGAATGATGATGCTTAAGCCCGGCATCAGCGTGCGCTGGTAGCGCCCGAGCCGCTCAACGATGCCAGCGTGTGCCTGGCGAACGATCTTGACGGTCCGGCTCAAAATGATCAACACCAGAATGGCGACAAGAAGCCCAACAATTGCTCCGATGGTCATGATTCCTACTTCCTGCGCCCGATCAACCGATCAGCGCCGTTGCACCTTCAATATCTAGGACCTGGACCGACTCACCCACTGGGTAGACCGTGTCACCGTCGAAACTGCGCGCTGACCATAGTTCGCCGCGCAGTTTCACCCGACCATCGTGACCATCAACCTCGGCCACCACCTCGGCATCAGCCCCCACCAGGGCTGCGGTTCCAGAACGAGTTTCAATCGGTTGTCGGATGTGGCGCCGCGCGACCGGTCGGACGAAGCCAACCATAGCCGCACTTGTACCGGCGAAAACCAGCCAAGGAAGCCAATCCGAACCAGTGACCGCCGCGGTACCCGCACCTGCGAGCGAACCGACAGCCAGCATTCCCAGAATGAGCGTGCCACCGGTGGAAAACTCCGCGATGCCGAGCACGATTGCCCCAATCGTCCACCACACCCATGCATCCATACCTTCAGCCTACGGGTATCACACCGCTGCGGCACGCCATCTAGCGGCGAGAACGCGGTTCTCCTCGATCAGCGAACACGCAACGTCTACCACCAGACGGGTAGCCGCAGCTAGTTACCGAACGCCCAGAATCGGGAGAACACCTTGCTCACGAGAAGTGGGGTATCGAATGCTGCGGTCAGATGCTCTTCGGTGATGACCTCATCGATGGGCCCCTGGGCCAGCATTCGTCCCTCCCGGAGCAGCAGTGCGTGGGTGAAGCCGGCGGGAATTTCCTCCACATGGTGGGTAATCATGACCTGCACGGGCGCGGTTTCGTCCCGCGCAACGGCAGACAGCCGATCTAGCAGGTTCTCCCGCGCCCCAACATCTAGGCCAGCTGCTGGTTCATCCATCAACAGCAGTTCCGGATTGGGAAACAACGCCCGCGCCAACAGCACCTTCTTGCGTTCGCCATCTGACAGCGTGCCCAACCGGCGATCCGCTAGGTGCTCCAAGCCCATGAAATACAACAGCTCGTCGCAGCGCTTCAGATCGACGTCGTCATACTCTTCCAGGTAACGGCCCGAAACCGACCAACCGGCGGTGATGATCGTGTCGATAACGCTTTCGTGGGCGGGAATGCTATCCGTGGCGCGCGCGGACAGCAGCCCAATCCGGGGCCGGAGGTCAAAGACATCCACCAGACCCAACGGCTCCCCCAAAACTGAGATGGCACCAGTGGTGGGATGAACCCGGGTAGCCATCAGGTCCAACAGCGTGGTCTTTCCCGCACCATTGGGACCCAGAATCGCCCAGCGCTGGCCAGCCGTCACCTCCAGGCTGATCTCGGACAGGATGGGCTTACCTTCGCGCTGAACGGAGGCTGCTTCCACCCGGATCACCGTGGTCACGCTCCGCACCATACCTGGCGAATTCGCCGGGATCGCTGATTGAACCGCGGCGGCTAGTCATCGTGACCATGACCTACTGTCGCGATCGGCCCTGGTGTGTCAAAGTGACGCCGTGATACCGATTTCTCGTGGCACCGGTGCCGAGTTGACTTGGTGCAAAACCACCATCGTCAACCCCACCGGACTCACCGCTGGGAGGAAACGGTGACCAGTCAGGTGCGCCGGATTGCCGCCAGCGGTCAAATGGTGTGGTGGCTGAATGCGGTGCTGGCTCAAATCTGTTCACCAGATGATGCCGCTGGCAAGATCCTCGGCACCTGCCATGGACTCGCTGAAGCTCCAGTCGCCGGGCCTGCGTTGGTCGGCGCGTTGCGAGGTCGTGGGGTCGATCGAGCAGTGCTGGCGGTGGTCGAGGCGGGCGATCCACTGGGACTACCCGGACCGGCACCCATCACCAAAGCAGCGGTAGGGGCCGGGGTGGCTATTGTCGCCGGCGATGGCTCGATAACGATGATTCCCGCCGATGGCGAACCACCGCTGGACTGGTTGGTGTTACCAAGTTCGCAGCGGATTGATCCCATCGCCCAGCTGGGCTCTCTCGGTGAGGCGCACTCGTTGATGCGGGAGGGCATGTTGCAGATCTCCGCCAGCATGACCGGGCTAGAACCCGATGAGGTCGCGATGGCCGAGTTGTCTCGCTACCGCGACTGGCGACCACCCGACCCACCACCTGGACTGCCACCACGCGCCGCGCAGCTGGCCGAGTCTGCCCTGCGGGTCTGGTGGCTGACTGGCGTGGCGCAGGAACTGGCCCAGCGCCGGGGGGCGAATCCCCCGCAGCAGATTCGGGAACTCCGACCACTGGCTCGTCGGGCCAGCGCTGCCGCTTTCAGCGTGCCATTGCTCGCACCGGCTTGACCCAGTCAGCGAACACCTGAACGGGAGTCAGCCGACACGATGGCGAAGTCCGGCGGGTAACCGATGAGCTGCCGGACCAAACAGCGGCGATGCCGCTAGGTTCAGCATATGAGTGGATTCCGAGTCGGGGGAAACCATTTCGGTGGGGTCCCGCGCGACTACTGGCGGCGGCGAAATGCGGCACTCGATCCACAGCGCGACTATGCGGAGATCTACCGCAATATTGCGCAGTACGAGTTCCCGTGGGAGATTCTGCAGTCGCTGAGTTTGGCTCTTTTTCGCACTTTTGCAGTACCCACCATCGGCGAGTTACTAGATCGCACTCAAGAGTTCCAACGGCACACCCAAAAGCGGTATGACGACACCACGCTGCTCTTGGAGCAACCGACCACCGCTGGCTTCGATAGCGATGCTGGCCGAACAGCAATCCGACGGATCAACCAGATGCATCGGGCCTACGACATCAGTAACAACGACCTGCGCTACGTTCTCAGCACTTTCGTCGTGGTTCCGATTCGGTGGATTGCCGACTACGGCAAGCGCCCGTTGGATCCGGGTGAGGTGCGGGCGACAGTGGCCTTCTATCAGCACCTCGGGCGCATGATGGGGATCAAGGACATCCCTGCTGACTATCAGGAGTTCGGCGACTTGATGGATGACTACGAGGGGCAGCACTTCCGAACAAATCCCGCATCACGCCGCGTTGCTGACGCCACCCTCAACTTGCTAACTAGCTTCTATCCGCGGCCACTGATGCCGCTGGTACAGGCTGCGGCACGGTCGATGATGGATCCGCCACTACTGGCGGCGCTGGCCTACCAGCGCCCACCAACGGCTTTCTATCGCGCCACTCATGCGCTTCTGGCGGCACGGGGCCGAATCTTGCGCCTCTTCCCTGCTCGCCGGACCGGAGCGCTGGCGGAGAACTACGCGCGGATGCGTAGTTATCCCGGTGGATTTGCACTGCAGGACCTCGGTACTTTCCCGGAGCGGGACCACGCGGGGTAAGTCCACGGGTCAATCGCCGAGGGCTAGCCATTCCCGGGTTGCCGAGTCGGTATCGTGGGCGTGCCATGGCTGACACATCGAATGTTCCTCAGGATTCACTGCTGATCACTGTCAGCGGCCGAGATCGTCCTGGGCTGACTGCACGTATCTTCCAACAGTTGCGGGGTGAGGTACTCGATGTAGAGCAGACTGTGGTGTCCGGCCGGTTAGTGCAGCTGGTGCTCCTCGTCCCAGATCAGCCAGACCAGATTCGACAACACCTAGCCCAACTCGCCGAGGAACTGGCACTCGACGTGGAAATCGCCGCTACCCGAGACCTGCCCAACGATCGGCAACTGGGCCGGCAACAGGTCGTGGTCTTAGCCGCCCCGCTGCCACCGGGTGCCATAGCCGCCATCGCCGAGGCGATTCGCGATAGCGGCGGAAACATCGAACGAATCTCCCGCATCGCGGCGTATCCGGTCACTGCCCTAGAGATCACTGTGGTTGACGCGGACCCAGAACAACTGCGCCGCACCACCGCAGCGGCAGCCAGCGCTCATAACGTCGACGTGAGTTCACAGCCGTTATCGATCAACCGATTTGGGCGCCGACTGATCGTGCTCGATGTCGACTCCACTCTGATTCAAGACGAAGTCATCGAGTTGCTCGCCGCTCATTCCGGCACGCTTGCCCAGGTGGCTGAAATCACCGAGCGCGCGATGCGTGGCGAACTAGACTTCGCCGAGTCGCTCGCAGAACGAGCTGCACTACTTGCGGGCTCGCCAGCGACAGTACTCGACGAAGTGCGCGAGCAAATCCGCCTCACCCCAGGCGCACGAACGCTGTGCCGCACCTTGACGGGGTTGGGACATCAGGTGGCGCTAGTCAGTGGCGGTTTCACGGCAGTCATCCAACCGCTCGCTGACGAGTTAGGAGTGCACCACGTTCGGGCTAACACCTTGGAGGTGGCTGACGGGGTGCTCACTGGTCGGGTGATCGATCCAATCGTTGACCGGGCGGGCAAGGCCGCTGCGCTCCAGGAGTTCGCGGCCGAAGCTAACATTCCGCTGTCGCGGACGGTGGCGATCGGCGATGGTGCCAATGACCTAGACATGTTGGCGGCAGCTGGCCTAGGGGTGGCCTTCAACGCCAAGCCGGTGTTGCGGGAGGCAGCCGATACCGCAATCAACGTGCCCTTCTTGGACTCAGTGCTCTTTCTGATGGGATTGTCACGCGAGGAAATTGAGGCTGCGCATAGCGGCGCAGAGTCGTAGCCTTTCGCGCGGATATCCCGTTGTGGGCCATCAGCCCCGGGGGATGTGAAACTCCACGAGTTCCGCACTCCCCGTTGTGGTCTGCGCCCACGGCTCGACAAGCCGCAATACCGCAATGCCGCATGTCGGATACTTGCGGGCCATGGCAGTGCGGGCAGTCATGCTCCCGCTACCTGCCAGCGAAGTGGCTAGTTCTTCACAACCTGGGTTGTGCCCCACCAAAGCTGCAGTGCGACAGTCCTCCGGGAACTCCTGCACCACCGCCAGCAGTTCCTGCCAACTGGCGGCATACACCCGGTCTTCACTGAACGAGTCCGGTGCCACAGGAAACTGTTCCGCCAGCAATTGCCACGTTTGAAGAGTACGCGTGGCGGTGGAGACCGCCACGATATCCGGGGTGAGGTCGTGCTTCTGCAACCACTGACCAGCAGCCGGTGCATCCCGCCGACCACGTTCGCCGAGTGGACGGCCGTGGTCCGGAACACCCTCCGGCCAGTCGGATTTCGCATGGCGAATCACGATGAGTCGGTGCATGGAGTCAGCCTAGGTCCGTAGCAGGTCGCTAGCGCGCCAACTGCCCAAATAGGGCAAGATGCTGCTGTGGCAACGTCTCCAGACTTCGATGAACTTGCCGCCGCAGTCCTATCGGCCACCGACTCCTGTGATCATGCTGACCTGCGCCTCGTTAGCACCCGCACGTCGTTTCAGACCAGACGAGACCGGGACGCCCGCGCTGATGTAGACGGGAGCGAGCGGTCACTCGGAGTTCGGGTCCTGCAGGACGGTTGTTGGGGCTTCGCAGCCACCGATGACCTGGCCATACCGGAAGCCACTGCCGCCGCCCGGCAGGCAATGGAGTTGGCGGCGGCCACTGCGGCAACGGTGGATCAGCCGGTGGAACTCGCGGCGGAACCGACGCACCAGGGCAGTTGGCGCAGCGATTTTTCCATTGACCCGTTCGAGATTTCCGCAGCAGAACGCATGGAGTTCTTACAATGGGGATGTGAGCAGCTGCTGGCTGATGCTCGGGTGCAGCACGTGGACGCGACGGCCAACGCAGTGCGGGAGGAGACGCTCTACGCGGATAGCCAGGGAACCCACACCTCCCAACTTCGCGTCCGACTGCAGGCAGCATTCACCGCAGTACAACTAGACGATGCCGGCGGATTTACACAGCTGAGTACGCTGGCGCCACCAGTTGGCCAAGGTTGGGAGTTTCTCACCGACGAACAATCCACGTGGCCATGGGCCAACGAGTTGGCAGAGTTACCAGAACTGCTGTCTGCCAAGGCGGCTGCCCCGTCAGTCCAGCCCGGCAAGTACACGCTGGTGATTCACCCCAGCAATCTCTGGCTCACCATTCACGAATCCATCGCCCATGCCACCGAACTGGATCGGATCAAAGGCTACGAAGCGAACTATGCTGGCACTTCTTTCGTCACGCCATCGGACATTGGGGAGTTGCAGTACGGCTCCCCACTGATGAATGTGCAAGCCGATCGCACCACTCCGCACGGCCTGGCAACTGTGGCCTGGGATGACGAGGGAGTGGCAGCACAAACATGGCCACTGATCAGCAATGGGATTCTGGTCGGGATGCAACTCGATCGGGCGATGGCTGCGGCTGCCGGCCTCCCGCGCAGCAACGGCTGCGCCTACGCCGATTCCGCAAGTCACATCCCGTTGCAGCGCATGCCCAACATCACTCTGCAACCGCAACCGGAGGGTGGCAGTGTGGCGGATCTGATCGCCGGAGTTGAGGATGGCATCTACGTGGTGGGTGACGATTCCTGGTCCATCGACATGCAGCGATACAACTTTCAATTCACCGGGCAGCAGTTTCATCGGATCAAGTCGGGTCGCTTGGTGGGTCAGTTGCAGGACGTGGTCTACCAAGGCCGCACGACAGATTTCTGGAACTCGATGGTCGCTGTCGGCGGCGAGGAGACCGTGGAACTCGGTGGCACCTTGAACTGTGGCAAAGGCCAACCAGGCCAATCCGCCCCGGTGTCCCATGGCAGCCCGGCGGCAGTCTTTGCCGAGGTCAACGTCCTTAACAGCCGACAGGAGTCAGGCGCGTGATGCAGCCGCAACAGATCGTAGACCGGGCGCTGCGCGGCGCTGCTGGCGAAACCATGGTGGTCTTAGTCGAAGACACCGACCAAATCAATCTGCGGTGGGCCAACAGCACTCTGACCACCAATGGACATGTCCACGGTCAGACCGTGGACATCATCGCCTGCCACCGTGACCGGGCGGGCACCCGTACCGCCACGGTTTCCGGACAGGTGGCGGACGCGGCTGACGTCGACCAGCTTGTGGCGCGGGCACGTGAGGCCGCCCAAACGGCCGCAGTGGCAGCGGACGCGGCAGAGTTACCCACCCAGTCACAGCCAACTTCCCCCGACTGGGACCACGATTCACCAGGTACCGGTCCCCACGAGATTAGGGACCTGGCCGTCGATCTCGGCGAGATGTTTCGAGCGGGTGCCGCCCGCGACACCTGCTACTTCGGCTACGCCGAGCACGATGTGACGACCACCCACTTGGGATCCACTGCTGGAGCCCGACTGCGCTGGACGCAACACAGCAGCAGATTGGAGACCACCGCTCGAGACAGCGCCGGAGCCCGATCGGCCTGGCACGGTGAGGCAGGCAACTCGCTGCGCTCCGTCGATCTCGCCACTGTTGCTGACACGTTGGCAACCCAGTTGTCCTGGCAGCAGCGACAGGTGAAGGTGCCGCCAGGACGCCATACCGTTTTGTTGTCACCTAGTGCAGTTGCGGACCTGATGGTGGAGTTCTATTGGTACGCCGATGCGGAGTCGGCTGCAGCGGGCCGCAGCGTCTTTAGTGGCAGTAACGGCGGGACTCGAGTCGGTGAACCGTTGGGCGAAGGTATTACCTTGGCCAGCGATCCCCACCACCCGGACCCCACTATGCGCTGCGCTGATTTCGTCGCCGTCACTGGCGGCAGCCCGACCACGTCAGTCTTTGACAATGGTGGCCCCAAGCCAGCCACGGAGTGGATCGCCGACGGGGTACTGAATCAGTTGGTAACTACTCGCGCTAGTGCGGCTACTACCGGTCTGGGCTACGCCCCAACGGTTGACAACCTGAGCATGAGCACCACAGTGGGCCACGGCGACCTGATGGAGGTGGCAGGCCGACTTGAGAACGGTTTGCTGATCACCTGCCTGTGGTACAACCGCGTCGTTGATCCCGAAACCTTGCTACTCACCGGCCTCACCCGAGACGGGGTTTACCTCGTGGCGGATGGCGAAGTAGTGGGCAGTTGTGGCAACTATCGGTTCAACGAATCGCCGGTTGGCCTACTCCGCCGTATTGTGGACAGTGGGAGCCCGGAACGGACCCTCGCCCGAGAACTGGGCGACTACTTCGCCCGGGCTACTGTGCCGCCGCTGGTGGTGGCCGATTACAACTTGTCCACCAGTAGCGACGCCCGGTAGACGCTTGGAGGCAACGGAATGACAGTTCCGGCAGAGTCCGCTCAACCGCAGCCGATCGACCGGCAAAGCGATGAGTCGGTTCACCGCATCACTACGGCCCAGACTGGATTGAGTCAGGAGCAGAAAGCCCGGACTCGGCGGTACTTGATATCGATGAGTATCCGCACCATCTGTTTCATCGCAGCTGTGGTTGCAACCGGCTGGATGCGTTGGGTGTTCCTGGCTGGGGCCGTGTTCTTGCCGTACATGGCAGTGGTCATGGCCAATGCGGGTCGGGAAAATGACACCTTCGCCGGGCCGGAACAAGTCACACCACAGCCCATGGGGCAACTACCAGCCGGTGACATCGTCGTCGATGAGCCACGGCAGTAATCCATCCCAACAGTGCAGTGGCATCAGACCGTCACCAGCGTCCTCGCCCCCAGCAGCGCTGCCGTCACTGCTGCGGCCGTTCCCCAACGTCATCTAGGCTGATCTCATGTTCTCCCTGCTGCGATCCCCACGTTGGCAGGCATTTACCGCCGCCGCGCTGATTGCGATTATCGCGTTTGGGCTGCTGAGTTACTGGCAATACAACCGGGCCGAGGAAGAGCGCCAGGAGTTCGCCACCATTTCTGCGCAGATGACGGCCGACCCGACGGTCTTGCCGCAGCAGGCGAGCGGACCAGAAGTTGACTGGCGACACGTGGAACTCACTGGCGAGTACGATCCCGACGCACAACTGTTGATCCGAAACCGGCCACAGGACGGCAGAAACGGCTACTGGGTCACCACATTGCTGCGCACCGACCTCGGTGTGGTGTGGGTGGTGCGCGGGTGGTATCCCGCGCAAGTAGCCGCAGGTAGTGAAACCAGCGCACCGGCACCGCCAACCGGTACCGTCGTGGTAGATGGTTACGCCCGAGCCCCAGATGGCGAGCCCGCCCGCCGCGCCGATGACATCCCGGCCGGACAGGCCACTGCAGTGAATCCAACCGGCCTCTCCGAAATAGTGGCGGCGCCAGCACCCGCTGCTTGGTACGTGATTGCTACTAATGACCCGGAACTAGCAGCGGTGCCACCCCCGGAAGCCACCGACAGTCGCAATCTGTCTTACGCCGGACAGTGGCTACTATTTGCCGCGGTGGTGATTGGCGGCTGGTTCTTCTTCCTCCGGCGCGAGGCGGCAGAAACTGCCGCCGCGGAACCGGAACGGACTCCTACCACCACGGGGTAGCAAGACCCCACCGGACAGCAGACTGGCAGCAGCGACGCCAGCAGACTAGGACGACTACGCGCTAATCAGGCTGCGAGAATTGGGTGCGGTATAGCTCGGCGTACAGTCCGCCCGCTGCCAGCAGATCAGCGTGGCTGCCCCGCTCAACGATTCGGCCGCTGTCGACCACCAGGATTTCGTCTGCTTCCCGGATCGTGCTCAGCCGGTGGGCAATGACGAGCGAAGTCCTGCCAGACAAGGCTCGGGCTAAAGCTCGCTGTACCGCGGCTTCGCTGTCACTGTCGAGGTGCGCGGTAGCTTCGTCCAAGACCACCAACTGCGGCTGTTTCAGCAACAGTCGGGCAATGGCCAACCGCTGCTTTTCGCCGCCCGACAGCCGATGACCGCGGTCCCCCACCATCGTGTCCATCCCGTCCGGCAGCGAACGAATCAGTTCAGCGATTCGGGCATCTTCACAGGCAGCCCACACCTCGTCGATATTCGCCGATGGGTTGGCATAACGCAGGTTGGCAAGAATGGTGTCGTGGAATAAGTGGGCATCTTGAGTTACAACGCCGACCGCGTCGTGGACAGATTGCTGGGTCATCTCCCGCAGATCGTGTCCGCCGATTGTCACCGCACCTGCGTCTGGGTCATAGAGCCGGGACACCAAGGCGGTGATGGTGGTCTTACCCGCACCGGACGGTCCCACCAACGCAGTCATAGTTCCCGGCGCTACGGTGAAGTCGATCTCGTGGAGTGCTGGTGCCGTTGCACTCGCCTCTTTCGTGGAGCGTGCGACCCCCTCCAGCGAGGCCAATGACACTTCGCTGGCTCGTGGATAGGTAAAACCGACGTCTCGGAACTCTAACCGGGCCTCGATGCCGGCGGGTAGCGGTCGCGCATCAGGCTCGTCTGCGACGAGGGGTTTAAGATCCAGTACCTCGAAGACCCGATCAAACGAGACCAGCGCGGTCATGACGTCCACCCGGACATTAGACAGCGCGGTCAGCGGACCATAGAGCTGCGCTAATAGGGCAACGATGGCGAGCAAAGTTCCCAACGTGATGGTTTCGCCGATGACAAGATTGCCGCCGACGCCGTAGGCGATCGCAGTGGCTAGCGCCGCTACCAACGTCAGTGCGGTGAAGAAGTAGCGGTTCGCCATCGCAATCCGGACTCCCAGATCCCGAACGCCGGCGGCCTTGCCCTGATACAGCTCATCCTCTTCTTGCGGGCGCCCATAGAGTTTCACCAACAGGGCGCCAGCGACGTTGAATCGCTCCGTCATCTGCGCACTCAGATCAGCGTTGAGTTGCATTTGTTCTCGGGTGAGCACTTGCAGACGGCGACCCAGCCACCGGGCGGGTAACAGGAAGAGTGGCACCAGCACCAACGCGAGCACGGTGATCTGCCAACTCAGGATCAACATCGTGACTAGCACGACGACCACCGAGATCAGATTGCCGACCACACCGCTGAGGGTGGAGGTGAAAGCTTGCTGGGCCCCGATGACATCGGAGTTCAATCGGGACACCAACGCGCCCGTCTGGGCCCGGGTGAAGAACGCCAACGACTGTCGTTGCACGTGATCGAATACCTCGGCACGCAGGTTGAAGATCAGACCTTCACCGATTCGCGCCGACAGATAGCGGCCGTACAGTCCAATGCCGGCATCGATGATGGCCACCACTCCGACAGCGATCGCGGTGAAGCTGACGATGCTCGCGTTTCCCGGGGTGATGCCATCATCCACAATCCTGCGAAAGAGTAGCGGCTGCGCCACGGTGAGCAGTGAGCCGATGACTAGCGTGATGAGGAACAGCACCACTAGCGGTCGAAACGGCCGGCCATACCGAAGCACTCGCCGCCACAGGTCTCGTGGCAAAGTTTCGTTCAATACCCCACGGTCGCGCGAATAGGAACGCCAAGCGGTCAAACGGCTGCCGCCCATAGGGCCCATGCTCATATGGCACTCCTTCTTCGGCTAGCGCTGCTACTTCTGCGGGTGCTCTCGCGGCCCAAACTGATTACCCCCTGGATATTGTGACTACGATCCCGCCGCTGCCGCCAGTTCGGCAAGCGTGCGCAGTCGCCGGATCTGGGTGAGCCGCTCCATATCGCGCTGCTCTCGGGGCGAACGGATCTCGGCTGCTCGCAGCAGCGACTTCATGTCCCGAGCAGTGCCGGGTACCGCGCCGGCCAGGCCAGCAGCCAACTCATCCCCCGCTGCAGCTAGTTCAGCCACCGGTCGAACGTCCACCGCCAAGCCGAGATTGCGTACCTCCTCGGCGACGACCCAGCGGGTAGTGAGACAAATATCCATGGCCCGCTGATAACCAACCGTGCGAGTCAACCGAGATGTTCCAGTCAAATCCGGCACCAGACCGTAGGACGCCTCGCGCATGCTGAATTGTGCGTCATCAGCGCACAGAATCAGATCACAGGCGAGTGCCAACTGAAATCCAGCCCCGACGGCGTGCCCCTGCACGAGCGCGATACTGACAAAGGGACCATCGGTGAACACGGAGAAACCGTGCTGATACTGCGCGATGACGGCATCGATCTCAGCATCGGGTGCCGCCGTCAGTTCCACCAGCGACCCCTCCCCCGGAATCCCCTCGGGAGTGAACATTCGACGATCCAGGCCGGCGGAGAAAGAGGGGCCTTCCGCCGCAAGGAGCACGACGTCAATACCCGTCTCAGCGGCGAACTCCCCCGCCTGGGCTAACCGACGCCATAGCGCTGGGGTTTGCGCGTTGCGATTGTCCGGGGAACACAAGGTAATCCGCATTACGCGGTCACTAGTTTCTACCCGGACTCCGTCAGCGATCTGTGGCAGTTCATCCATAACGGCCATTCTGCCCTAGCGCTTGCCCGTTGCCTTCCCCCTGGTCGCGCCACCGCGGCCACGCAGTTTGACACCGCTGTCACTGAGCAACCGATGGATGAAGCCGTAGGAGCGACCGGTTTCATTCGCAAGTTCACGAATACTGGCGCCAGCCTGGTACTGCTTCTTCAAATCCTTCGCCAATTTGTCTCGATCAGATCCGGTAATTCGTTTACCTTTGGCGAGTGTCGGCACGGGTCCTCCCTGATCTGCTGAGCGACGTCGGGCTCTTCTGTCACAGGATGCTGTAATGGTGCCCGCGATGCGCGGCGAGCGCCCGGTTCCCCCATTTAGGCCAGCGCAACCAGGTCGGCGTAGTCCGCTCCCCAGTGATCCTCAACACCATCGGGCAGCAGCAATACCCGCTCTGGATTCAGCGCAGTCACCGCTCCCTCGTCGTGGCTGACCA
>Ga0055584_100002007_pt1 | contig 19994 bp, 14 predicted proteins | sample OSDHelmetaG_FD_58716 | JGI IMG/M metagenome (GOLD analysis project Ga0055584, IMG submission 58716) | Pelagic marine sediment microbial communities from the LTER site Helgoland, North Sea, for post-phytoplankton bloom and carbon turnover... | ecosystem: Environmental > Aquatic > Marine >... | reverse complement strand
CATAGGAAAGTACCTCGATCGTGTCAGAAGCCAATCCACAAGCATTGGATTGGGTGAACCAATACGTTCCGGTTTGATCGGAAAGCGTCAAGGTCGGACCTACACTTCCATCGCTCCAAGTCACTGACTGAGAATCTGGTGAAGAGAGTAAAATGAGTGCGTTCGATGGATCGTTGGCACACACTACTTCTCGGTCAACAAGGGTACTGAAGATCGGGGTGTCGATGTGAATGTTGATCGTGTCGCTTACCGTGTCGCATGAATTTCCCACGCGTACCCAATAAGTGCCGGATTCGGTAATCGTTCGGATCGATGTGGTTTCGCCGTCATTCCATGTGTATACAGCTCCTTCGAACGTTACGTCCAGTATAATGCCAATCGTGTCGCAACCGGTCGTGTCTCCAGGGAAGTTGAGCACGGGTTGTGCTGCTTCGTTCAAAATCACGTTGAGCGTATCCGTCGTTGATCCGCAAGCATTGCTCGCCTGCAACCAGTACGTTCCCGTTGTACTCACCGTGAAAGTGGTATCGTGCGATCCGTCGTGCCAAGTGTAGAAAGCGTTCTGGAGATCAGGGTCGATGACAAAATTTACGTCGGCACAGACCGAGGTGTCATTTCCGAGGTTGAATTGGGGTGGCTGGGAAACGATGGTAACGTTGACAGAGTCGGTCCATACACAACTCTGGTGATAGATTTCAACGCTGTGCCATCCTTCCTGATTGGTGGTAAATGTATTGTTCGTCGATCCATCTTCCCACAACACGCAGGCGTCATACCAGGTCGCATCCAAGGTGATCGATTGGCCAGAGCAAAGCGTCGTATCCCGCCCAATAAGATCTACGGCAGTATCCCAAACAATCACGTTGCGGGTGAACGTATCTCCAACCGATCCTCGATAGGCACGCAGTGTGACGAGGAAGGTGTCTGGCGCATTACTAAACCCGTGTGCAGCATTGACAAGGGTGCTGACATTTGCGGCCCCTGTTGTTGGATCCCCAAAATTCCAGCGGACGCTGTCCAATCCAATGGTGTCCTCCGGCATGAACCAAGTAGAGTCGTCCTCGCAGTTGGTGCCGAAGGTATACGTGATGCCGTCGCTCAGAAAACTTGAAACGAAATTCGTAACTCCTGAAAAGATCACATTGTCTACCAGCAGGTGGTTGTCTGTATAGTCGCAATCCGGACACATCACATCGGGTTGGTCGATCAGACCTAAGGTATCGGCATTGAAAGGCGAAGGCTTAAAATACGACACGTAAATTTTCTTGTTGTTCGCCAGCTGCAGGTCGGTGTAAAGCTTGAAAGGATTGTTGTTCGAAATGACCGTTTCACTCGCCAATAAACAATCCACAGAAGCATGGTCTAGATCAAATTGGTGAATGCCTGCGGGATTGCTGCCATTGGAGACTCGGCGACCGTAAAAGAGTTTCTTGCTATCTGCACTGAATTCCAAACCAAAGGGAAATACGCTGTTGCCCGACGTGAGGGTGATTGGATCAGATACAATCCCAGTTGTATTGTCGAAACGAAACAGCTGTACATAGCCGGACGAGAAATTGCAAGTAGCCAGCCAGCGCCCGTCCGGCGAGATTTTCATCTGACCCGTTTCTTCTCCTGAACCCGCGCTGTTGAGGTGCTCTATTCCAACAGCACTGATCACGGGACTCGAGTTCACCCCATTGTCATCGATCAAAAAGGCATGAAACTCATCCGACTCCCACTTATGGGCAACAATCCAGTAACCCCAATCATCGCCGTGGCGTGTTGCGGCCATTTTTTCTGTGGTTGAATCCAAGAGCATGGTCGGACCTACCACTCCACCGTTTCCACCGTTGAGTGTCATCTCAACATCGTAGTACTGAAACCCATTTGGGCCAGTGTTGGCATCGTTGACAAAGAGATAGTAGCGCGTATTGCTGAGGGTAGCGGGTACGATCAATGAAGACTGCGTGGCTTGGGGGTCGCCGACGAGGTTGTTTCCGCCTGACATGATCGCGCCGCCTGCTTCCCAGACTTTGTTGCCATTGCTGTAAAATAACAGGTCTCCATCCTCATCTGAGATGGCGGACACTCCCATCTCACCTGTCATGGCAGTGCTGTAGGACGTAGGATTTCCAGCACTAAAGTCTAAACCATTCAGCGATGGAAAGGCCCAGTGATTGGCCCTGAAACCTTGTCCGGCGACGGGAAATACAATGGCCAGCAGCAAAACACATGAAAACAGCCGAAGAAGCGTTTTCTTTGTCATTAAACTCTTTGCCTTATGCACTTTTCTCATCGAATGAATAGGTCCTTTTTGCTTTTTACCATCTTCATGACGGCGCTACTGTTTACGGGATGTGAATTTAAGGATGTTGAGCTTGACCGCGTAGACCGATTTGAAATAAACCGATTTGAACAAGGAAAGCTCGATGCTACCATAACATTGGTGTTGACAAACCCCAATTCCTTTCCCATTACGGTAAAATCAGGGGAGTTTGAAATCTATTCTGGTAAGACGCATTTGGGCGACGCACAGCTTGCAAAATCTTTCAAGATCAACGCGAATTCAACGGAGAATTACGAAGTAGATGTGAAAGGAACGGTTGGCGACGCGATTTCCGCTGGCATCTCAGGACTCGCAAGCCTACTCACGGGTAAGAAGCCTGAGATGACAATCAAGGGAGAGTTAATAGCAGGCAACTTCTTTTACTCAAAGAAGGTGCCCGTAGAGTTGAAAACAGATATGCCGTTTAGTTTGTAAAAGGGCCGTACACCATTCCCAAACAAAGCTTTAGTCGAATCACGCGCTTGATCGACGCTTCAACTTGGCGCCTAAAGGATGGGTCCGTTGCCATGGCATGCACGATGTCCGAAATCGTTCCTGCCTCATCGGGTGGCATCAGGATCATATCGCAACCTGCCTTAGCGGCTAAAAGTGTTGATTGAGGAATCTCCGCCACGGCCCCCATGTTCATCGCATCTGTGATGATGAGGCCTTTGAACCCTAATTCGTTTCTCAAAAGATCGGTCACCACTGCCGGACTCAGCGTGGAGGGCATGCCCTGGGTTCCATATTTTTCATTGTTCTCAATCGCAATATGGGCGACCATGATTGAAAGTACACCGGCATCGATCACAGGTTTGTAGAGCGAAACTTCCGTAAGCTCTCCGTCGATGTAGACCAGTTTCTTATGCGTATCGCCGCTCACCCTTCCGTGACCCGGAAAATGCTTGGCCGTGGCCACAATCTGGTCGGCCTGGGTTTGAAGGATGAATGCATTGGCTAGGGGAATAATGGCGTTAGAATCGCTGCCTAGGGTGCGGTTGCCAATTGCCTCATTATCAGGTGACACATCGATTACGGGAGCGTAGTTGTGGTGGAATCCAATGTTGGTCAGTGTGCTGTCGATCACTTGAACGGCCCCTTCTATCGCCTCAATGGTCTTTAGTTCGTTGGTGGCAGGCATTGGAGGAGTCCCCGGCAAACGTCGATTGAAGAGGCTGGGTTCGGCGTCCATGCTCATGAGCAGTGGATAGCCGACGGACATGTCTCCGAGCCTGCGTATGTCTTCCTTGAACTGCCCGGGATCTCCACTCAAGAAGATCACGCCACCTACCATGTGGTTGGCTACCAAGGGCTCAACGACATTCATGGGCTTTCCCAGTTTTCCCAATGAGGTGATGATCATTTGCGCAACCCGTTGATCAGGCATTAATTGCTCAAACACCATATCAACCTGAGCGTCCAGCTTTGGGTTGGTGGAGTAGAAGTCTTCTAATTGGAAGCGAGCGTTATTTGGTTGACTGCACGCGCTCTGGGTGATCCCGACGATGAATAGGATCGAAAGGGTGAAAAATCTTTGCATGGGTCAAACCTATCCCATTATCATGCTGACAGCTGGCTTGATTCCAATATTTTTGAACTTTATTGTATTGATGGCGAAACACACCCATAACTGGCTACCCAAATACATTCACCAACGCATTTGGGGCGTGAGGTTGCAAGATAGAAATGCTCCAACGGCTTTCTTAATTAAGCAACTCAGGATCATTTTGATCGTGCTGCGGAACTATGCAAAAGACAACCTCCAGCTCCAGGCGGCTGGGTTGACGTTCTACACCCTACTTTCGGTGGTGCCCCTAGTAGCATTGGCTTTTGCAGTGGCGAAAGGATTTGGTTTTCAAGCAACTTTGGAGGCGCAATTGAGTTCAGCATTGAGCGAACATCAAGAGATCGTTGAACAAGTGATGACCTTCTCTGAACGCATGCTTGAAAACACCCAAGGTGGTTTGTTGGCTGGTATTGGTGTGGTGATTTTGCTGGGGACGGTCATGCGGCTATTGGTGCGGATTGAAATGTCGTTTAACGATATCTGGAAGGTGGCTAAAGGGCGTCCGTGGCTCAGGAGGTTCACAGAATACTTCAGTATCATGCTATTTGCCCCCATCATTATCATACTGGCGGGAAGCATTACGGTGGTCATTTCTCAGGAATTGGAGAACTTCTTAGCTGGATATGATTTGCTGCAATCCATTGGGCCTTTCTTACACTTCCTCATCAAGATTATCCCGTACACCTTGATTTGGTTGCTCTTCACGTTTGTCTACGTCGTCATGCCCAACACTAAGGTGAAGTTGAAGTCGGCATTGATCGCGGGAATCATCGCGGGAACGTCTTTCCAATTATTGGAATGGGGCTACATCAATTTCCAAGTCGGAGTGAGCAAGTACAATGCTATATACGGAAGTTTTGCAGCCCTGCCCTTGTTTTTGATTTGGGTAAATATTTCTTGGTTGATCACACTCATCGGCGCGGAAATCGCCTATGCGAACCAATATGTTGCGGAGATTGAAAATGAGGTGGATGGGGATCGATTGAGCAATTCACAAAGGCATGTAATTGCCTTGCTGTTAATGCGAAAAGTCGCAGAAGCCTTTGACCGTGGAGAGGACCCTTACTCAGCAAAGGTGATGAGCGCTGAGCTTGACTTGCCTTATGGTGTTACCTCCCGGGTTTTGGATCTCATGGTTGAAGCGAAACTCTTGAGCGAGTTAGAAAATTCCAATAAAGATGCTTCGTCTTATTTGCCCCACCGTTCCCTCGAGCGACTGTACGTTGATGACGTTGTGCGCGCTATTGATTTGGTGGGTTTTACGGAAATTCCTCAGTTAAAGGATCCAGTGTACAATGACTATTTTGTCAAGTACAGTGAGCTTCGTGAGGCCATGAAGGATGCCGGTGAAAACCTTTTGGTCAGGGATCTGCCCGAAGTTGAGGTCGAAAGGAAGTAGCACCTTCCTTTTCCATTTATTTCATGCCGCTAGCGTAGCACGAATTTTCGCTCTGAGTCGAGTTTGATGTACGTAAAAAGCAGCAAGGTGAATGACCATAGTGAAGAACCACCATAACTGAAGAAGGGCAAGGGTATTCCGATCACTGGAGCGAGGCCTATGGCCATGCCGATGTTGATGGCGAAATGAATGAAGAGGATAGAAGCTACGCTGTAACCGTAGATTCGCGTAAACGCACTGCGCTGATTCTCGGCGTTCCAAATGATTCTTCCCAATAGGAATAGAAAGAGAGAAATGACAATGAAGCTTCCGATAAAGCCCCATTCTTCGCCTACGGTGCAGAAGATGAAATCGGTGCTTTGCTCAGGAACAAAGTGAAACTTGGTCTGGGTGCCTTGCAGAAAACCCTTCCCACTGAAGCCGCCAGAGCCAATCGCAATCTTGGATTGATGTACGTTGTACCCAGCGCCCAGTGGATCTGAAACGATGCCCAAAAGTTCGTTGATTCGGTTTTGATGGTGGGGTTGAAGCAGGTTGTCGAAAAGCCAGTTGACGCTCAAAAAATAGCCAAGAGATATGGCATAGCCGCCTCCCACTACCAGTCTGCTTCCTTTGCGCTTTCGCAGAAGGTACAGAATCAATCCAGCCAAAAGCGTGAGCCCAACAATGAAGGCCATCTTCCCTTGGACTACCTGTTCGAAGAGGGTCCATTCGTATTGCTTGAGGTAGAGGGCTATGATGAAGAGACTCGCCGCAATGAACCCCAAGCCGAAGATCCACCCGCTCAAACCTTGACGGTAAAGTACAATGAGCAGCGCCGCGAAAACGAGCGTTGATCCAACATCGGGCTGGAGCATGATCAAGGCGGCAGGGAAGAAGATGATGCCAAGGGCGTACATTTTCGTCTTGAATTGGTCGAACCGCTTTCCTTCGCTGCTCAGGTACTTGGCCAAGGCGAGGGCTGTTCCAAATTTGGCAATCTCACTCGGTTGAAAGCTGATTGAACCGATGACGAACCACGATTGGGCCCCTTTGATTTCCGTTCCAAACACGAGGACTGCCAACAGCAAGAGCATGGCGCCACCATAGATCAAATACGCAAACGTCTCAAAGAAGCGGTGGTCGAAGAATAGTATGGTAATCGCTATGATGCTAGCCAATCCAATCCACAGGGCTTGCTTTCCATGATTTTTAGCCAAGTCGAAAATGGAAGGGTGCGTCTCGTCATAGGTGGCTGCATAAATGCTGATCCAACCAAAGAGAACCAGTGCGGCATAGGTGACAACCATCACCCAATCGATGTCTTCGAATATGCTGCGTTTAGTCCTCATCCTTGATCACGTTCAATAAGTTGGCTTCCAATACACGTGCTTCTTTCAATGAATCACTTATGCTTCCTCTAATATAGCGCTCGATCATCAGGCTGGCGATAGGTGCGGCCCACGTTCCGCCGAAGCCGGCATTCTCTACATAGACCGCTATTGCGATCTGAGGATTTTCTCGAGGTGCGAAAGCTATGAAGACGGAATGGTCTTCGCCGTGCGGATTTTCTGCTGTACCTGTTTTTCCACAGACAATTATGCTGTCGATGCGCGCGCGGCGAGCCGTTCCGCCCGGCCGATCAACCACGCGCTGCATGGCATCGATCACAGGCTCAAAAAACGCCGCGTCAATCTCAGTGCTATGGGTTTCGTAGTGCAGAGATGAATCGCGCTGCCCGTCTAACTCCTTGACGATGTGCGGATCTACGTAATAACCACGATTGGCAATGATAGCTGCTAGATTGGCCATCTGAATCGGGACGACTTCCACTTCTCCTTGTCCGATGCTCACAGAGTAAATCGTACTGAAGGCCCATCGACGTGTCCCGTAAATTCCATCGTAAAGTGCTACATCAGGGATGCTGCCGCTCTTTAAGCTCGGCAAATCCAGACCAAGGCGATTGCCCAAGCCAAATTTCTTCACTCGTTTCTCCCAAGCCTCTAATCCGATCGAAGAATCTTCAAAATAATTCGACGTCGTGCCACGGTTGATCATGCGCTTGAATACTTGGTGGAAGTATGGATTGCAAGACATCTGGATGGCTTCCCGCAAGTTTTGGGCAGAAGGGTGATTGTGGCAGCCAACCAAGGCTTTGTTACATGCAATCGCGGTGCTTTCATTGATGACCCGTTCGTCCAAGGCTATTAGCGCTTGTACAATCTTAAAGATGGAACCAGGTGGATACTTTGCCATCAAAGCCCGATTGAAAAGTGGGTCAAGGGAGTCGTTTTGAACCAGCAGTTGATAGTTGCTGGCCCTTTTTACCCCAACCAAAAGGTTGGGATCGTAGGTTGGGCTCGAGATCAGGCAGAGCACTTCCCCCGTTCCAGGTTCGATGGCTACGATGCTACCTTTTTTGTTTTGCATCAGGCGTTCTCCATAGTGCTGGAGATCGAGGTCTAGCCCGGTGATCAGATTGGTTCCCGCATGCGCTGGAATGTCGAGTTCTCCTTCTCGGTATCTTCCTTGAACGGTGTTGTGCACGTCCACCATCAACACCTCTCGTCCACGGTCTCCTCGCAACACCTTCTCATACTGCCGTTCCAAACCACTGATGCCAATAAAGTCGCCCGATTTGTATACGCTGTCCTCCTCCATGTCTTTGCCGCTGACCTCGCCGATATACCCTAGCACGTGGGCAGCTACCGAGTCAGGATAGATTCTCAAACTCCGCTTCTGGCCATAAAATCCACTGAACCGATAAAGGCGCTCTGCAATCTTGGCGTATTCGTCGGCGGTAAGTTGTTTTTGAAAGATACTCGCCCGGTAGTTCGAATATTCCTTTGCCTTGTCTAAGCGTCGATTGAATTCAACGGTATCGATGTCGAGCAAAAGGCAAAATGCCTCGGTGTCGATGCCCGCAATTTGTCGGGGTACAACCATTAAATCGAACGCGGCTTGGTTTTGCACGAGGATCTTCCCGTGCCGATCATAGACGATTCCGCGGGAGGGGTATTGCGTGACAAAACGCAGGGCCTGGTTATCGGCAGAGGAGGAGTAGGAGTCATCCAACACTTGGATCACAAAGAGTCGACCGAGGAAGATCAAGGCCACCACTGCAAAGAGGGTGATTACAAAGATCTTTCGGCTCTCAAGGTTATTCATAGCCCAAGCTCGACTTAGGAGGTCGTGTGAACAAGAGTTGTATAATGACGATCAAGAACAAGGTAATGGCCGTGCTCCCGATAGACTTCCCAAACGTAAACCCTAATCCGCTCATTCGGAACGTCTCAATAAAGAAGAGGACAAAGTGATGTAGGAAGATCATGATGGTTGAAAAGGTCAGAAACCAAAGCCAGCCCATCTGGCGAATGCTGATGGTTCGGGTAAACTCATATCCGTCTCTCGGCGCCATGTACCTCAGTATGTAAGGCCTTCCGTAGGCAAAGAAGACAGACGCGATGGTGTGCATGCCCAAGGTGTGTGAAAAAAGATCGATCGTAAGGCCCAAGACAAAGGCAAGCAACAAACCCGCGTTCGGAGAAAAGTCGACCGGCAATACCAACAAGAAGTAGAGGTAGATGTAAGGGTTGATCATACCAGAGAAATGGACATTGTTGAGCAAGAACACCTGGACGCCAATCAATAATACAAAGCGAACAATATGTGAGATCAATTCCCTGTTCATTCCGCCATGATTTGAATGAGGCTGTCGACCTCTGGTTTCGCCTTGTTTTCCAATACGTATACGTTGTAAACCTTCCTAAAATCCGTGGCCAATTCAACCGTCACCGCTTGGAAACCGGTGGCTTCATTCTTTTCAGAGCTCACGGCCTTTCCGACAAGGGTATTGGATGGAAAGATGCCTTCTCCACCGCGCGTCACAATCGTATCGCCTGTGAATACGCCGATGTGATTAGGTATGTCTTCAAGAACGGCTAGGCGATCGTCGTTGCCGCGCCACTTCAACAATCCGAAGTAGTTGTTCTTCTTCAGTTTGCAACTGACGGTAGACTGGGAATGAATGATAGGCATCACCGTACTGTAGTGATCGCTTACGCTGTGCACAACACCAATAATTCCTTGTGGGCCTACTACCGCCTGCTGCGCAGTAACGCCCTCTGACGCCCCCTTGTCTAAGATGAGAAAATTATTCCCCAAGCTATAGGTACTGTTGATCGCGTGGGCCGTTTGATAAATGAAAGGGAGCTTTTGATTCCGGTTTTTTCCTTCCCGAAGGCTGATGCGTTCCTTCAAGCGTTTGTTCTCTTCGAGTAGTTTTTCATTTTCCTCCTTCAAACCGAGGTATTGGGCATATGAATCTCGGATGTCAGCAACGTTTCCAGAAATGGAAGTGGATGCAGTCTGGATCTTGCTATTGTGAAATCCGTTGTTGGTCGTGAGCAGGGCAAAGCCAATGAATTCCAACAGGAAGAATAGCAACGTGAATTGGTTGTTCCAAATGAACTGAAGGAAGTTTCTCATACTCAGTCATACGCTTTTCCAGCCAGCGAGGCCAATTACCTCATCAAGAATGGGAAGCGGTGTGCATTCTTCAATGCGATTCCGGTTCCTCGAGCCACTGCGCGCAGCGGATCCTCGGCAACGTGCACGGGAAGCTTGGTCTTCATGCTTATACGCTTGTCCAGACCGCGAAGCATTGATCCTCCTCCAGCAAGGTATATACCCGTACGGTAGATGTCTGCCGAAAGTTCGGGTGGGGTCATTTCAAGCGCACTCAAAATCGCTTCTTCAATCTTGGAAATAGACTTGTCCAAGGCGTGTCCGATCTCAACATAGGAAACGGTAATCTCCTTAGGAATTCCCGTCATTAAGTCCCTGCCATGTACAGCCATGTCTTCGGGCGGATCATCGAGCTCCGTGATGGCAGCTCCAACTTCAATCTTGATGCGCTCAGCAGTGCGTTCTCCGATAAGGATGTTGTGCTGGCGTCGCATGTAATCTTCAATGTCGCTGGTGAATTCATCCCCAGCGACGCGAATCGATTTGTCACAAACAATTCCACCTAAGGCGATAACAGCGATCTCGCTGGTACCTCCTCCGATGTCAATGATCATGTTACCCATCGGCTCCTCCACATCGATTCCAATACCAATCGCAGCAGCCATTGGTTCGTGGATCAGGTAGACCTCTTTTGCTCCTGCGTGCTCAGCCGAATCCTTTACCGCACGCTTCTCCACCTCCGTAATTCCGGATGGGATACAAATCACCATCTTGAGACTAGGTGTGAAAAGACGGTTGCCGTAATTGATCATCTTGATCATGCCACGAATCATCTGCTCCGCAGCGTGAAAATCCGCAATCACACCGTCCTTCAGCGGCCGGATGGTGCGAATATTTTCGTGGGTCTTTCCATGCATCTGCATGGCTTGACGACCGACGGCGATGATTTTTTTGGTGGACCGATCTTCTGCGACAATAGACGGCTCATCCACCACAACTTTATCGTTGTGAATGATGATCGTATTCGCCGTTCCTAGGTCGATCGCAATCTCTTCTGTAAATATGTTGAACAAGCCCATAGTTATCTACCTCCGTTCAAAGTCAAAGTTTGCTAAAAGTACTTTTAATTCTCATCGCTTCAACGGGCCCTTAATGACGGAAATGGCGTATGCCGGTCATTACCATGGCCATGTTGTGGTTGTTGCAATAGTCTATTGATTCCTGATCTCGCATGGATCCTCCGGGTTGAATGACGGCCTTGATGCCTTCATTGTTTCCGATCTCCACACAGTCTGGGAATGGAAAGAATGCATCGCTCGCCATTACGGACCCTTTGACTTCGAAGCCAAAGTTTTTCGCTTTGGTAATCGCTTGCTTCAAGGCGTCAACCCGTGAGGTTTGTCCCACACCACTTGCCACCAATTGCTTGTTCTTGGCGATGACGATGGTGTTTGACTTCGTGTGCTTCACCAACTTATTGGCAAACAAAAGGTCTTCTACTTCTTCGGCCGTAGCTTGCCGCTTGGTTACGTTTCGAAGCTCTGTTGACTGCACAATCTTTCCGTCGATGTCTTGTTCGAGCACCCCGTGAAGGACCGAACGAACCGATTTCGTCGGGAAGTCCTGCAATTTATCCACGAGAATGATGCGATTCTTTTTGCTTTTCAAGAGGGTTAATGCATCGTCGTCATACCCCGGAGCGATTACTACCTCACAAAACAGCTTGTTGATCTCTTCCGCAGAGGCCATGTCGATGGTCGTGTTGGTGACAATGATGCCTCCAAAGGCGCTGACCGGATCCCCTGCAAGTGCGTCGAGGTAAGCAGTTTTGGTATCGCCGCGCGTGGCAAATCCACATGCGTTGTTGTGCTTGATCACCGCGAAGGATGGATCCTCATTTTTAAAATCGCGGATCAATCGAATTGCCGAGTCGACATCGAGTAGGTTGTTGTAAGACAACTCCTTTCCATGTAATTGCTCCACAAATGTGTTGATGTTCCCTACAAATGAACCCTGTTGATGAGGGTTTTCGCCGTAGCGAAGCGCCTTGCGTTCATTGCTCCAATCCTCCCCTAAGAAGTAGGAAGAGATGGCGCTATCATACAGTTTCGTAACCTCAAAAGCTTTGGATGCAAGGTTCTTTCGCGTGCTGAGACCTGTTGCTCCTCCATTCTTCAGTATGCTGACCAAGTCGGCATACTGGTGCTTGGAAGGAATGATGCACACATCGTTGAAATTCTTGGCGCCAGCTCGGATCAAGGAAATGCCTCCGATGTCGATCTTCTCGATGATGTCCGCATCGCTGGCTCCGGAACGCACCGTGTCTTCAAAGGGGTACAAATCCACCACAACAAGGTCGAGGGTGGGTATGGCGTATTCTTTTAATTCGGCTTGATCAGAGGCCACAGAAGACCTGCCTAGGATGCCTCCAAACACCTTCGGGTGGAGCGTCTTAACGCGACCTCCAAGGATGGATGGGTAATCGGTAATGGATTCTACTTCTACGACTGGAATGCCCTTGTCCGTAAAGAATTTGGCGGTGCCACCTGTTGAGTAAATGGTGACCCCACGTTCGTGCAGGAGTTGAGCGATCTCATCCAGGCCGTCTTTGCTAAATACAGATACTAAGGCCGTGCGGATCTCTTTCATACTGGATTGGGAAATTGGCTTTGCTGAATAAGGTGCAATATTACCCAATCAGATTGGGCTGGCGAGGAATTTTTATCCTCGTTTATTCACATTCAACTGGACGTGGAAACTTCCTTTTTCAGCTGCTGCATGCGGTCTTGAAACCTGCCTTTCTTGAAGACATTGCGTGCATCTTTCTTCGGTTGCTTATGCTTCCTGCGTTCCCGTTGTTCCTCCTCTGGGAGGTGAATCACCTCTTGGCATTCAGGAGAGCAACAACGCTCGTATTTCGCTTTACATGCATCGCATTGAATGAAGAGAATGTGGCATTCGAGGTTCTCACAGTTGGTGTGTGCATCGCACGGCTCCCCGCACTGATGGCAATGGGCGATGACCTCATCTGAAATGCGCTCACCGAGCCGTTCGTCAAAGACAAAATTCTTGCCGACGTAGTTGTTTTGCAGTCCTTGCTCCTCTACTTGATGCGCGTACTCAATGATGCCGCCTTTGAGTTGGTTTACATCCTTGAAGCCGAGGTGCTTGAAGTAAGCGCTGGCTTTTTCACAGCGTATGCCGCCGGTACAGTACATTAAAATCTTCTTCTCCTCTTTTCCTTCGAGCATTTTTTCTACCATCTTCAATTCTTGACGGAAGGTATCTGCATCTGGGGTGATGGCTCCTTTGAAATGACCTACTTCACTTTCGTAGTGATTCCGCATATCGATCACGATGGCGCCATTCTCAAGGGCCTCGTTGAATTCGACCGCGGAGAGGTGGTTTCCTGTATCCCAAGGGTTAAAGGTGTTGTCGTCGAGCCCATCGGCCACGATTTTCTTTCGGACCTTGATTTTCAGCTTATAAAAGGATTTGTTGTCATCCTCAACCGCGATCTTGAGCGGAATGTTGTTTAGTTTCTCATCGGCGCTTAAGTGCTCAATGAAAATGTTCCACTGATCAATCGGTACGTTCATTTGGGCGTTGATGCCTTCCTTGGCCAAATAAATGCGACCTAGGCATCCCATCGATTCCCAAGCGCGATAAAGCTCATCGCGGTACGTGTGGGGGTCATCGATCTGAACGTAGCGATAGAACGAAAGGGTCCGTCGCTGTGTCGGGTCCTTCTCGATCATGTCCTTCAGGACACGCTTGTCAATTCTGTTGTGCAAAGGCATGGTGCAAAAATAACGTCAATTCCGCTCGAAAAATCTGATCATCATCACCCTTCTTTCGAACGGTGGAAACGCTTTAAATGCCGCTTTATATCTACCTCGGGTAGAAGCGGTGTTCCGTCTAATAGGTGGGAGGCAAGATGCTGGGAGAAATAAGGTGCCAACATCACCCCTTTTGACCCCAGGCCATTAAAGATGGCCAGCGACGCGTACTCTGGGTGCCGGCCGAGGTAGGGGCGTCGATCAGAGACGGTCGGTCTCAACGCTGCTCGGTGCTCTACTAGAGTATAGGGCACATCAAATAATTCTTCGAATCCTTTTAGCAACTCTTCCTTGGCCTCATCATGGGGCTGCCAGTCCAGCGTTTTCCAACTGTATGAGCTAGAGAGTTTATACCGATTCTCTCCCATTGGGATGATATTGACCTTGTTGTTCAGCACGCGCTTCGTCAAAGGAGCATCGGTTTGAAGGGTGATCCATTCTCCTTGGCAAAGGTTGAAAGGCAGCCAATTGAAATAAGGGTTTTGCACGGCGTAAGGACCGTCACAGAACACGGCCAAGTCATAGTCCCCTTCTGCAAGGCACACTTGGCCATCTTTAAAGGAGAGCTCATCGAAAGAAAAGGGTCTGTCGATCAGTCGATGGTTTGATAGCAGGTATTGCTCGTATTGTGTTTTGAGCAGGGAACAATCGACCATTCCAGCATGCTTAACGCTTCCATATCCATTTAAGATGGGTCCAATGAAGGTTGAGTAGGATGGTTCGGATCTTCGAGTTTCCCATAAATGATGATAGTCATCGCTCGGAATTCTCCTTGCAAAATCGATGGGACCTTTTAGCGATATTGCCAACTTTTCTTCGAGGCTTGAGAAGAAAGAATGCATTTCGGGAAGCAAATCTTCCACCATCCAGCTCAAGTTCAAACGGCGAAAAACAACGGGGTTATACATCCCAGTAGCGATTCCCGTGCTTGAGGCTTGTGTCGTATTTGTCCATACGGTTACGTCGCAATGCGCGGCGATGAACCGCTCAGCAATCGCAATTCCTGCTAAACCAGAGCCTATGATTATTATCTTCACCGCCCCAAAGTTGTACATAAATGAGATTTTTTATGAACCGAGGCAACTTTTGGGCGCTTTCACTAATCTATGAAGTAGTCCATAAATAATCATGAAAAAGATAACACTAATACTCGGCCTCATTCTAACATCCATTGTTGGATTACAACAAAAGGCTCAGGCAACGCACATCATGGGTATGAATATATCCTATGAGCACATCGTTGCTGATACTTATGTCGTTACGTTAGATTTCTGGCGTTACTGCGGTGGTTCGGCGTTTAACGGTTCCCCTACCAACGCTTCAACCGGAGTCCCTACTTCATATCAGGTTATTTGTCCTGATTTAGGATTTTCAGTCAATAGATCTACGCAGACGGATACCCTAATCGATGTGTCCCCTATTTGTGCGCCCATGGCACCCTTCATGAATTCATGCGTTGCCGGTTGGCAAACGGGCCTTCTTGGTATCGAATGGACGATCATGCGCGACACGCTTGTACTGAGCGAATTGACGCAGACAACTTGTTCGGAATTCATTCTATTGTACGCCAGCGGAGCGAGAAATACAGGTGTAAACTACGTGAGCCAGCCTTCCGTGGCGGCTTGGACTACACTTAAGGAGCAATCATTTGGTAACAACAGTTCACCCTTGTTCACTACGAACAAGCCAATTCCGTTTTTCTGTGATGGTCAGGAAGTAACCTATAACTGGGGTATTGTTGAGCAGGATGGCGACAGCTTGTATTGGGAGTTGGATACTGCAATGGGAAGTTATAATACTACTACAGGTTTTACTCCTATCAATTACCAAACGCCTTGGTATGGTGCTGAGCCAATGACCGGCGTTACGATCAACAACGAAACGGGTGAACTTCAGTTTACTGCGTTTAAGCCAGCATCCGTAATTGCTGCGAACTACGCGATTGCCGTTAAGGTTTCTGAGTACGACCCTGAATCGGGTGTCCGCATCAGTACCACGCAACGAGACGTGCAGTTCATCGTGATTGATTCATGTGCGAACCTTGCTCCCATGCAAGACACCAATGGGGTATTGAACCTCAGTGGAACCGGTGCTCAAGTAGGACCGAATGAAATCGAGGTATGTGTTGGACAAAACTTTGCCTTTGATGTGGCCGTCTTTGACTTAGATACATCGGGAGGCTATTCAAACGATAGTTTGACCATTCAGTGTAACATCGATCAAGTGCTTCCAGGAGCTACTTGGTCTGTCAACGGAACCAACCCTGACACGGTGCATATTGAGTGGAACGCGGTTCCTGTGAATCAAACCTTCGTCCCGTTCAACATTACGGTAGAAGACGACTTTTGTCCTGTTACAGGCTTCAACATCTTTAACTACATCATTCGGATTGTGCCGACTACCTACTTAGGTCCGGATACTGCGATATGTAGTATGGATACGATTACGCTCGATGCGCATGGTGGAGATACGTTTTACTGGTCGGTATTGTACGGAGATCCGATTTCCGTGGGTACGAACTTTGGATGTGTACAATGCCAACAACCTTGGATCAATCCGCAACAAACCACGGCTTATGTAGTAACGAGTAATCTCAGCTCTACATGTGGTAATACTGATACGATAGTAGTTGAGGTCTTTGATCAATTCAACGTGACGTTTGAACCAGCTAATGGTGGAACTGTAGATACAGTAGTATACTGTGCAACCGATCCACTAGATACATTGGTCCCCTATACGCCTGGAGGAACATTCTTAGGCCCAGGTATTGTGAATACAGTAGATGGTGTATTTGCCCCAGATATCTTAGATCCAGGCTTTGGTCGTGATAGTACAATCATTGTTACCTACATCTTAGAAGGTGTTTGTGCGAATACATCGCAGCGTGTGATCCGCGTGAAGGGTCTGCCAGATGCACGTGTATTGACCGAAGGTCCTTTTTGTAAGTTCAGCAACTCCGAACAATTGGAAGGCTACACTGCTGGAGGAACATGGAGCGGTCCGAACGTGACAAGCAGCGGTATATTCGATCCAAGTGCCTACGCAAGTTCAGCACCTGATACAGTGTTGATTTTCCATACCATCAACGATAGTGGATGTGTATTCACAGATTCAGCGGCCTTCAGGATCATCAACGAATACAAATCAGATATTGACAGCCTTCCAAAGATTTGCTCGGGTGAGCAGGTGTTGATTCACTTGAACAACTACGAAGCCGATCCATTCGGAGAGTGGACAGGTAAGAATGTTGAAGAGGATCCGAACAACCCAGGTCAATATTACTTCAATACGGCTGGATTGAAAGCGGGTAAGTATAGCATAACCTACTCGATCGATGGTCAGTGCGGAACCAGTTCTACAGAGGACCTGGTGATCAACCTACTTCCAGATGCTTCCATCTTCGGAGCAGACAGTGTGTACTGTGACAATATCGTTGATAGTGTGATATTGACAACTGCCCGACCAGATGGTATCTGGGGAGGATCAATGGTTGAACTGCACGACGGTTACTTCATTCCAAACGATTTGGGCGAGGGTCTGTACACGATCAGCTATGAGTTGTACGACACATTGACAACTTGCTACAACAAGGAGGTTGTAGACGTACGTATCGCTCGCACACCAGTGAAGCCAACGCTCTTCGGTGGCGGTCCTTACTGCCAAGGCGAAGGATGGACGGTTCGCGGAGATGGACTCTTGAGCAACACCTACAAGTGGTATGCTTGGGATGGAACATACAGCAACCCTGACAGTATCTTAACTTTTGACGACCTCGAAGTGTTGGGTGCAGGAAACCCATTCTACTACGGTGAGTTGGTGGATATGCCAACCGTAATCTTCGGAACGCAAGTAAGTGAGTACGGTTGCGAAAGCGAGTGGTCACGGGTTGAAACAGAAGTTCGTCCTAGTCCAAATGCATTCTTCGCTGCAGACAGCACAGATTCAGACATCAAGATCGCTGCAGACCGAACGGTTACGGGTAGCGTTCCATTGGAAGTGAAGTTCTTCAACTTGAGTGGTCCTGATACCAGCAAGCTAACCTTCACATGGACCTTTGATCGATACACTACGTATGGTGAGGAGACGGGTGAATCGCAGTCTTGGACCTTTGAGGACATCGGAACGTACTTCGTGACGTTGATCGCGGACAACGGAAGATGTATTGACTCTCACGTTGTGAAGATCAGGGCTGACCGTATCACCAACTTCTTTGTACCAAACGTCTTCACACCAAACGGCGACAACAACAACGACCTGTTTGCATGGACGATCGAGGGCATTGAAGAGTTCAACATCAAGATCTATAACAGATGGGGAACCAAGGTCTTCGAGACCGATGATGTCACCCAGTTCTGGGATGGAGGCAAAGAGCCGGACGGCACTTATTACTACGTAGTAACAGGGCGTGAAAGTACCCTCGATGCGGAAGAGGTAGAGTGGCGAGGCGACTTGACCTTGATCAGGAACAAACAGTAAAACTGAAAACGATGAACCCCGATCCTAGGATCGGGGTTTTTTTTGTGCCAATGGAATCAAAGTGCATGCTAAGTTTGCAGCGTGATTTGCGTAGCTGATAGTGGTTCCACTAAGACCGATTGGAGGGTTGTTGACCTAGCGAATGAGGAGCGAATCGATTTCAGCACCATCGGACTCAATCCTTTTTTTGTCAGTGAGAACTTGATCGCCCAGACGGTCGCTGAAGCGAAGCCGGATGGAATCGGAGTGCAAGTAAAAGCCGTTTACTTCTACGGGGCTGGATGCTCCAGTCCTCGGAGAAATGTCGTGATCGAGAAAGGACTTCGAGATGTGTTTCCAAATGCTACTATTGAAGTATATCATGATCTTTTGGGTGCGGCACGTGCGTGTTGCCAACACAGTGAAGGCATTGCGAGTATTTTAGGGACAGGCTCCAACTCATGTCGCTACGACGGAGAGAAAATCGTGGACAATGTCACCAACCTGGGATATGTGCTAGGCGATGAAGGAAGTGGCGGCCATATAGGAAAAGAATTGATCCGCGCGCGTTCTTATCGTGAGATGCCAAAAGAGATCGAAGCTGATTTTGATGCCGCCTTCAGGTATGAGCATGAAGACATGCTGCAGTCGGTATACCACAACCCCCTTCCCAATAGATTCCTTGCATCCTTTGCTCCTTTTTGTGGAAAGCATCGTGCCCATCCTTTTATTCAAGGATTGCTTAGGCAAGTCTTCCAGAGCTTTGTCACAAAGCATCTCCTGAAATACAATGCTTCTGACTTGCCGCACCATTTTCTTGGATCCATCGCCCAGGAATTTGAATCAGAACTCGCCCAAGTCTTGAAGGAGCACGGCCTTACAATAGGTACTGTGATCAAAAAACCCATTGAATTGTTGACGCAGTTTCACAGGGATTCACATGGAATTTGAACATTTCCTAAAGAGATTGGATGCCGTTAAATCCGCGCAAGCAGATGGGGATGAGGCGCACGATGAACTTTTGCCCATCATGGCGAAGGCGAGAAAGGCTGCATTTCGTGCAGATCCATCTCCTAAGGTGAGTGCGGTAGCAGCGACTATATTTCCAAAAGACGACCAAGCCCATATTCTCCTGATCGAGCGTGAATCGTATGAGGGAGTGCACAGTGCCCAAGTGGGTTTTCCAGGGGGAAAGGTCGAACCTGATGACATTGATTTGTACGAGACGGCTCTGCGTGAAATGGAAGAGGAGGTAGGGATCCAACGAGACGTGCCCGTGCTTGTGCGAGCCTTGACCCAGGTATATATTCCTCCGAGTCGGTTTCTTGTGCATCCTTTCATTTATTATTTGCCATCTACTCCCTCGATGGTTCGAGATGAACGAGAAGTCAAACAAATCATACAGATGCCCTTGGCCCATTTATTGGATCAAGCGAACGTTGTGGAGGGAAAGATTACCATGAGTCATGGTGTTGCGATCAAAACTCCGTACTTTGAATTTGAAGAATTCAAAATCTGGGGGGCGACCGCCATGATGTTGAGCGAAATGAAGCGAATATTTCTTACCTCTTTATGAGACAGTACTTTTCCATATGCATTTTTCTCTGCCTTTCATTCGGATTGGTGGCTCAACCTCCCCTAAGTAAAAAAGACCAACAAAAAAAGGCGGAATTCGAAGCCCTGATAGAGCGAGAGCAAAGATACGAGGAGACGTTGCAAAGCGCCGACGCTGCATTTGAAAAGAAGCAATACGTCGTCGCTCGGATGGCCTATCAGGAGGCCATTCAGTACAATGCTGAGCAAGAACAATGGCTCATCTCCAAAGTCAACGACCTCGACATTCTCATGGCCCGCACCGCAGCCCGTTCCGTAGATTCCATTATGGTAGTTGTACCCAAGTTGGATGCCGCGAAACTGCCCACGGCTGCTTCTAAACAAATGGAAGGCAGAACCATGGACGACGTGTCCCCAGAAGTAGTA
>Ga0055584_100002006_pt1 | contig 19995 bp, 14 predicted proteins | sample OSDHelmetaG_FD_58716 | JGI IMG/M metagenome (GOLD analysis project Ga0055584, IMG submission 58716) | Pelagic marine sediment microbial communities from the LTER site Helgoland, North Sea, for post-phytoplankton bloom and carbon turnover... | ecosystem: Environmental > Aquatic > Marine >... | reverse complement strand
CTTCACCCTACAACGATTCTGGTTCACGCCGACGAAAGCGCATCCTCATACTTCGACAACTTTGGGCGCCCCCTCCCCTCTCATTGGCTGGAGGCCGAGATCGAAATTCCAGATCCCGAGTCCAGCATCCGCGACGCCGCGACCCCTTCCGCCCAGGCCGAGCTAGCCTGCGAACTGATTGGGGAAAGCTCCTCTCCGGCAGCTCTCAGCGCGATCGGAGTGCCTGATTCTGAAGTCGTCTCTCCCATGGAGCAAAGCGCGATTGCTCGCGGGTGGAACACGCACGATCCCGCCGGGCTGCCCGTGTCCCGGCATGGCGTCCACTACCTGCTTGCCCAGACCGGAGACCTTCTCAGCTCGCGATCTTTTGACGCTGTGACTCGACTCTTTCGCTGTCCCGACATCGGCTCTGCCCTCGCCCGCCATTTGCAGGAGGAGGAAAAAATCGAAGTCGGGACCACCCAGATCCTGCGAGGCCTCGACGACCTGCGCGAATACTGTCTGCCCGACCGCCTCGACGATGCCATTATCGGAGCGAAACGTAATTTTGCGAAGCACCCAGAGATCGAGGCCAGCCTCAAATGGATCGATCGCTGGTTGAAGAGCTTTCAAAAAAAGAACTTCGGAGAAACGCTCGGAGCTTACCTCGCCGAAATTTTTGCAAACCGCCGTTTCACTCCCGGCGAAGCCTCTCACGGCGCCTTCCCCGAAGTCGCATCCGCCATCCTTGAAGCCGAGCGCGCCCTCGGACTCACCAACTCGGAATTCCCTAACAAAATCACACCCGCCGAGCGATTTCAGCTTTTGCTGGAGTTGATCCGCGAACGCAAACTCTATGACGAACGCGAACCAGACGACATCGATCTGCAAGGCTGGCTCGAGCTTCTCTGGGAGGACGCACCTCACCTCGTCGTTACCGGAATGAATGATAACGTCGTTCCCGAGGCGATCATCGGTCACGCCTTTCTACCTGACTCCGCCCGACGCGTCCTCGGAATTCCCAACAACGATGATCGTTTTTCTCGCGACGCCTATCTGCTCGACTCGCTGATCCATACGAGAAAAGACCAGGGCGGCCGAGTCGATCTCATTTTCGGAAGACAAAGCGAAAGCGGTGATCCGCTGCGTCCCTCGCGTCTCCTGTTCCAATGTCCAGACGAGGAACTCCCCCGTCGTACCCTTCAATTTTTCAATGGCGAAACCCCAGCCCGGACTCCGCTCCCATGGCAACTTCCGTGGCAGCTAAAACCATCTCCCCTTCCAGAGGATTCGAGAGTTTTCCGGCGTCTCAGCGTGACCCAGTTCCGCAGCTACCTCACTTGCCCGTTCCGCTTTTACCTCTCTCACGGGCTCGGCATGAACGAAGTTGATTCGGAGAAAAGCGAAATGGACCCCCGTGATTTCGGCAACCTCCTCCATGACGCCCTCGAGCAATACGGACGAGATCCCGAAGCCGCGCAATCTGCCGATACGAAGGAAATAACCGATTTTCTCGAGTCCGAAGTCGACGCAATTCTCTACCGGAAATACGGATCCAACCTGACCACACCCGTTCTCATTCAACGCGAAGCAGCACATCGGAGGCTTGGTTGGTGGGCAGAAATCGAAGCAGCCGAGCGCGCCGACGGATGGCGCATTCTTGAACCCGAGATCAGCATTTCCACAGACGAACATCCCTTTGAGATTGCCGGGCTTCCCATCTCCGGGCGTATCGACAGAATCGAACAGCACGAAGACGGAAGGCTCCGGGTATTCGATTTCAAGACCCATTCCATCTACAACTCGGCAACCAGAAAAAACAAACTCGTCGCCGAGTATCATCACACCGCGATCAAGCGCACCGAAGATCCCGATCAATTTCCCGATTGGCAGAAATTCGAATGCGACGGCAAAACTCACCGCTGGCTCGATCTACAGATCCCGCTCTACCTTCTATCTCTGACAAAACGCTATCCCGACCGCGAAATTGAAGTCGGACACGTTGCCCTTGGACCGACCCGTGCCGAAATCGTTCTCGATCTCTGGCTCGACCTCGATCAGGAACTGCTCGATTCCGCCTTTCGCTGCGCCGAAGGCGTCGTCGAGGCAGTGCAAAGCTGCACCTTCTGGCCACCCGCGAGCCGCCTCCCCTGGAGTGATCCATTTGAAGAAATCCTATTCGGCGAAGCCGAAGAATCCGTCGACCCAACCCTGTTGAGTCAGGCACCTAACCCCTTTGAGTCAGCGACCTGACCCTGTTGAATCTCCGAAATGCCAACCAACGAAATCATTCTCGCCTCGGCTGGTTCTGGGAAAACTTACCAGCTTACGAACCGCTACATTGGTTTGATGGCGCTGCAGCTTCGGGCGGGGCATAATGTCGCACCGGAGCGAATCATTGCGGTCACATTCACACGCAAGGCCGCCGGGGAGTTCTTCGAATCAATCCTCGAGAAGCTTGCCAAAGCTGCCACAGATCCTGACAAAGCTCCCAACATCAGCGGAGAGAGCCTTCTTGCGGAATCGCTGGAGTCGATGAAGCAGGACGACTACACCCTGCTTCTGCGAACTTTCATCAGCCACATGCCGCGGCTGTTTCTCGGCACGCTAGACAGCTTCTACTCGAATATTCTTCGTTCCTTTCCCGGTGAGTTCGGACTTTCGGGTGATTTCGAAATCATTGATCCCCATCTCGAAGCGATTGCGAAAAAGGAAGTCTATCGCTCTGTCTTTCAACGGCGTTTTTCCCGCGAGGAAGTTGACCCTGCGCAGCGCGAATTTCTCAAAGCCTTTCGCCGGGCTACTTTCGGCAAGGAGGAGTCACGCATTCTCCGGGAACTCGATCAATTTGTAGACGATCTGCATGGACTCTACCTCGAAGCTCCTTCGGCAAAACGATGGGGAAATGAGAAAACGATCTGGCCAGACGGTTGCAATTTTCTCGGAGTAGAAACGGACCTTCAAAAGGACTTCGCCGAGCTCTTTGAATTGTTCAGCCTCGCCGATGATCCCGACGGGGGGAAGGAAGCGAAGACAAAAGTGAACTGGGCCTATTGGGAGGAATTTCGCGATCAGGCTCCGGCGCATCGCCCCGGGGCAAAAATGACGAATCGCATTTCCTATATGTTTAAGACGCTGCTTCCGCATTGGAGCGATCTCAGATCGGGGTATGCAGAACTGAAGTTCAACCGCATGCCTCACGAACTCGGTCCGGAGGAGTGCTCCATTGTCCTGCGCATCCTTCGACATCTCGCCGGCGCGGAAATCGAGACCTGCCTTCGCCGCACCCAGGGCGTCTGGCAATTGCTCGACCGCTACGAGTCGACCTACGCAGAGCGCGTCCGGCGACAGGGAAAACTGACCTTTCAGGATCTCGCCCTGCTGCTCGCAGGTCAGGGCGACGACAAGGAGGAAGCTCCGATTCTCAGCCAGGTTCCAGGCGACGACAATCGGCTCCGCATCGACTATCGGCTCGACGCTCGCTACGATCACTGGCTGCTTGATGAGTTCCAGGATACCAGCTTTCTCCAGTGGAAGGTTATCGCCAATCTCATCGACGAAACGATTCAGGATGAATCCGGAGAACGCTCCCTCTTTCAGGTTGGTGACGCCAAGCAATCCATCTACGCCTGGCGCGGCGGAGACCCGACGCTCTCACGCGACATTCTCAATCACTACAATAAATACGAGGAACGCATTCAGAAACGCAACCTCGACGAGTCATGGCGTTCTGGTCGCGATGTGATCGATCCAGTGAATCAGATTTTCGGAAACCGGGATGTCCTTGAGTCCCTTAAAATCCCGGAAGCCTCACTCGCGCAATGGGAATGGCATGATCACAAAGTCTGCGCGCAAAATGAAAAACTCCCCGGCTACACCGCGCTAATCAATCCAGTCCCGCCGGAAGGTGAGAAGGCGGTCGAGGAAGATCGTTTTGCCATCGCAGTTGCCCTTCTCGAAGAAATCAATCCCATCGAGCGTGGGCTGGAGTGCGCCATTCTCGTCCAGACCAACAAAGTCGGTCGCTCTCTCGTAAATTACATCCGGGCCAAGTCGGATATTCCCGTGATGAGCGAGGCCGACATGCCGGTCGCGACAGACAACGCGCTGAACCGCGCCATCCTCAGCTACCTGAAACTTGCTGCACACCCCGGCGACACCTTTTCCTGCGAACACCTCCGCATGACTCCGTTTGGTGAAGTGATGGAAAAAGAAGATTGGTCAGCCGGCAAACTCTCCTCGCAGGTTCGTGGCGACGTTTTCGAAAAAGGCTTTGAGCATGTCGTGCGGAATTTCATCCTGACACTGCAGCAATCAGCGCAATTTTCACTGGATGACTTCAGCCAGAAACGTGGCGAAGAACTCGCCCTGACCGCTCGACTCTTCGACGAAAACGGTTCCCGTGATATTGACGAGTTTCTTTCCTTTGCCCGAAACCGAACCGTCCGCGAGCCCGATACCCGCAGCGCCGTCCAGGTCATGACGATTCACAAGTCGAAGGGCCTGACTTTTGACGCCGTAATTCTTCCCGACCTCGAAGGCAACGCCCTGACCACCGCCCGAAACGAAATCGGAGCGCGGAAGAATGCTGCCCGTGAAGTCGAGTGGGTCTTTGACTTACCCAAAAAGGAAATCTACGACGCCGACGAAACGCTCAGTGAATTTCACGCTCAACGCGAAGCCGATGCCGCCTACGAAAACCTCTGCAAACTCTACGTCGCCCTGACCCGGGCCCGCTATGCAAATTACCTCATTACCCAGCCGCGCGGGAAAGGTGCGCGCTCAAACAACGGGATCAAGTTGCTGATGGAATCACTCTGCAACGGCGATCCCGTTGAATCCCAGATCGGTGAACGACCCGTATCCCTGCTTTTTGAATCGGACGGAGAAAATACGGACCGCAGCTGGTTCACGTCCATCGAGAAAAAATCCAAAAGTGAAACCCGCGACCTCGCCTCCAGTGCTCCAGTCTCCGTTGAGCTCGCGCGCCCCCGGCCCGCCCGCCGAACGCCGAGCGGTTCCGAAGCCGGGATGGTGAGTGCCGCACAAATCTTCAGCCGCGATGGCAAATACGCTCGCGAGCTCGGAACGCTCGTTCACGGCTTGTTTGAAGAAATCGAGTGGCTCGAAAGCGACACCCTGACCAAACTCGAAGAGCGACTTCAGTCTCGTGCCTATGCCGATGAAAAACTGAAGAACGATGCAATCCAACAGCTCCGCAACGCACTGGAGAATTCCGAAATTGCCTCCGCACTGAGCCAACCCGAGACATCCGCAGAAGTCTGGCGGGAAAAAAGTTTCGAGATCCTCCTCGACGGCGAGTGGCTTTCCGGAACCTTCGACCGCGCTGTGATTGATCTCGACGAAGACGGAAAGCCAAATGGAGCGACTATCATCGACTTCAAAACCAACCGGGCCGAAACCGATCAGGATATTGATTTCCTCGTCGAAAAATACCACCCGCAGTTGGAGACCTATCGAAAAGTGCTATCGCAAATTACCGGGCTCAACGAATCAGCGATCGAGACTCAGTTGCTGTTCACGAGAACGGCGAGACTTGTGGGGTGTTGAAATGGAGACTTGTTCTCTCCACCCCACTCAAAAAAGAAGAGAAAAGCGGTTGAATCGTATCTGGCCATGCTTAATTGGATAGTGATAATTTTAAGATTTTCACAAGAAACACAAACCTGGCTTTTTTGACTGCTTGATCTGAAAGTTTATCTTTCGAACCCTGAGAAGATTTCACATCGGCCATCGAGTCCAACGCGCTCGACATAAATAATCTTCCATTCCGCTAGGCAGAGAAATCAGGCGATCAAATCTTCGATCACCGTTCCGCCGAACTGCGACAATTGCTTGTGCCGTCCTGCGTGGTAGTAGGTCAACTTATTGTCATCAAGCCCCAACAAGTGCAGTAAAGTCACATGCACATCGCGGATGTGGTGCACGCACTCCACCGCTTCGCCACCGATCTCATCGGTCGCTCCGATCGTATGGCCGGCATTCACCCCACCACCGGCAAACCACATTGACATCGCTTTAGCGTTATGGTCACGGCCGTAGCTCTGACCACCCCCGCGGATGCCGTTATCGGGAGTCCTGCCAAATTCACCGCACCAGACAACCAGAGTATCCTCTAAAAGTCCTCGCTCTTTTAAATCTTGGAGCAAGGCCGCAATCGGCTTGTCGACGGACTGAATCAGTGAACCGTGAGCTCGCGCAATGTAATCGTGGCTGTCCCAGTTTCCGGCATAGGCCTGAACAAAGCGCACTCCCTTCTCAATAAGACGACGAGCAAGGAGGCACTTCCGGCCAAAGGCATCTGTCTTTGCATTACCGATCCCGTAATCTTCCAAGGTCGATTCTTTCTCCCCATCCAAGTCGATCACTCCGGGCACTTCTGTCTGCATCCGGTAGGCCAACTCATAGGAAGACATCCGGGCATCGAGGTCATCGCGATCGGGCCGCTGATCGCGATGCAATTGGTTAAGTTCGCCCAGCAAATCAAGATTCTTGCGTTGGCGTTTAGCCGTAATTCCCTTCGGAGGATTCAGATCAAGAATGGGGCTTCCCGTTGGACGAAGCGGAGTCCCCTGAAAGTCCGCCGGAAGAAAACCATTCGACCAGTTCCCGGCTCCGCCTTGCGGATAACTGGATCGAGGAAGAACAACAAAACCGGGAAGATTATCATTCATCGAGCCAAGACCATAAGTAACCCAGGAACCAACGGCGGGATCGCCACCAAAACGATTTCCTGTATTCAACTGGAAACAAGCTGTGGGGTGATTGACCGACTCCACCTGGGCACCACGATAGAAACAAATGTCATCGACACGCTCCTTGAGATGCACCCACTCCGTTGCGATGTCAGCACCACTCTTCCCCGCTTTGACGAATTCGAAGGGACTTTTCACATAGTACCGTTCCCCGGAAGACATTGCACTTTCCATGTCTCCTTTTCGGGAAAACTTCTTGAGATGCAGCTGCGTAAGTTTTGGCTTCGGGTCGAAGGTGTCTATATGCGACGGCCCGCCCTCCATCATCAGGAAGATGCAGCGCTTCGCCATTGACGGGTGATGGGCGCGACCAACTCCACCAACAGAATTAGCTCCCTTCAAAAGTGATGTCAGGGCCACCGAACCGATCCCCGCTCCCATGCCGTAGAGGAAGTCCCGTCGATTCGGGGATGCGATAAAATGATTGTCTCCGTGTTTCATTCTCAATCGAGGTAGGCAAATTCGTTGGAGTTAAAAAGGGCAACGCAGAGGTGAGCGAGCGCCCGAGTCGATGCGTCGACATCGGCGAGTTGCTTGTCTGGTTGGTAGCTTTCAAATGCGGGCATGAACTCAATAAAATCATACGGCTCGCCCGTTTTTTCTGCCATTACGGTGCGGGTGATCTTTGCAGGCAATTCCACTGTTTCGTATTTCGCAGCTTTCTCGCCAGCCAATGCTTCATCCCAATGCGCAAGGCAAAGTGCCTTCTCCTGATCAGAGGGCGGACGCCCGAGAGTCAATGAAAAGGCCCGTTCGATCGTTTCCGCTTTTCCCTGCCTCTCTTTTTGCAGACGATCAGCCATAGCAATCGCACGCTCCAATACCTCGACGGAATTGAATAGTGTCAGGGCCTGGGGAGCAACCGTCGACGTTTCTCGAAGCTCACAGGAATTGTCCGGCCCGGGCTGGTTGAACGTTTCCAGAAAAGGATCCCGCAGCCCTCGGATTTTTTCTGCGTAGAGACTCCGGCGGTTCCGGGCTTTCGGGTCAGAATCCGGCTCATAGACCGAGGCCGTTCCTCCCATGATTTGGCGTGGTTGCACCGCTACTTCGGAATTCATATCAGGACGGGCCGGGATACCGCCGATTTGAGGATTCAGTTCTCCACTCACTGCCAGCATCGCATCGCGCAATTCCTCCGCGACAAGACGGCGCGACGGGAAGGTCGCGTAGAGATCATCCTGCGCGTCTTTTTCCCGAACGAGCGAAGCATTCGGATGGCGGGAGCTTCGGCGATAGGCCTCCGAACTGGCAATGAGTTCGTTCAGCTTCCGGATCGACCACCCATTTTCCATGAACCAGTTCGCAAGGTAGTCGAGAAGCTCAGGATGGGTCGGCAATTCTCCGGTTCCCCCAAAGTTACTCGGGTTTCCTGCAATCCCTTTTCCAAAATGCCACGACCACACCCGGTTCACAATGACACGGGAAGTCAGAGGATTCTTTTCATCGACAATCCATTCTGCGAGCGCGAGTCGACGATTGCCTTTTCCAGTGGGAAATTCCCTTTTCTCCATCCCTCCTACGGACTCGGCCGCGCTCAAAGCCCCGGGGCGGACTGCATCAGCTGGGGAATAGACGCTGCCACCCGTGAGGATCGCATCGGTTTCCATTTCGCCTTCTCCCCATGGACCTTTCTTCGGAAGAACGGTCCTGCCATACACTCCCCGCTTCTGGATCGTCTTCCCCGTATAAACGGAGTAGGCAATCGGCAACGTGCGATCCAGTTCCCACTTGTGGCGGGAAATGTTTTTCCCCATCCGTGCAGACGAGGCTTCGTCACCAGGGTCGAGACCGTTGTCACCGACCTTGGCATCGCCAGTCTCCTTCTTTTTCTGCGCCTCCATCTTTTTCTTCAGGCGTCCCAACTGCTGATTGTAGCCTTTCAGCTTCGCTTTCACCCAGGCTTCGGATTCCGCGAACCCTGCTTTCTGCTCCTCATGTAAAAACGGGGCGTTTCGCTCAGCAAATTGCGTCGTCGAAAAGACAGCCATCATCTTGTAATAGTCACGCGTCGGAATGGGATCAAACTTGTGATCGTGACACTTTGCACACTGCATCGCATGGGCGAGAAAGGTCTGCCCAACAGAGTCCGTGACATCGTCGAGCCACATTTGACGTGTTTCTTTGAAAACGCTCATCCCCGTGTGCTCCCAAGGCCCCATGCGAAGAAAACCAGTTGCGATGAGATTTTCCGAATCTTTGACGTCGATCTCGTCACCCGCGATCTGCTCCTTCACAAATTCCGGAAAAGGCTTGTCATCATTGAAAGCACGAATCACGTAGTCCCGATACCGCCAGGCATTCGGACGAGTGTAGTCATTCGCAAATCCGGCCGAGTCGGCGTAGCGAACCACATCGAGCCAGTGCCGTGCAAAGTGCTCCCCATAGTGAGGCGTATCCATTAGACGCTTGGCATAATTCAAAACGGCGGAACCGGCATCGGATCGAAATTCTTTTTCGAAATTCTCCACCTCATGCGGAGTCGGTGGCAATCCCGTGAATCCAAAACTCATCCGCCGGGCCAGTTCACGTGGATCCCCAACAGAGGCGGGCTCCAGGCCGGCATCCTTGAGCTTTCGACCGATGAACCAATCTACAGGATGCTTACCCTCCGGCACCTTGGTGACTTTAATCGGACGATAGGCCCAGAGCTTTTTCTCCTCGTAACGTCGATTCTGCCAATCTTCGGAAAGTGCTTTCGAGGTAGCGACCCACTCCCCCTCTGCATATTTCTTCTGAATCATGGCAACCCGATCATCAGCCACCCAGGGTGCGCCTTCACTGATCCAGTCCCGAATCCACCATTGCTGTTCCTCCGTCAGCCGGTCCGCTTCCTTCGGCGGCATTTCGTAATCCTCCTCCGTTCGCGTCGTCGTGATGTAGAGAAAGCTCTCTTCACCCTTTCCGGGAAGGAGGACGTCTTCGGCAAAGTACTCTCCGCCTTTCAGCATCGCCTCCCGCGTTCGCATATCAAAGTCGCCCTTGATCTTATCCGGCTCATCACCATGACATGCATTGCACTTCTCTGCGAAAAGCGGCTTCACACGAAGCGCGAACAACTTTTCGCCTTCACTGATTTCCTCCGCAATGGAAATGCTCGATGCCAGCATTGTGGCAATCAGCAGGCTTTGAAAAATTTTCCTCATGGCTTTCCAATTACGTACAATTTACGGATTTCCTCCGCAATGAGAGCTTCCTGAAAGATAGCAAATTCATCGATGCGACCGTTCAACGTTCGGATGGCGGCTTCAGGCCAGATAGGGTCGCTCCAATTCCCAAGATCCGCTTTTCCGATTTGAAAATGTGTGAGCGGCTTTTCCCGATTGGTTCCACCACTGAATCCGACGGGCTCGCCATTGATGTAATGCTGAACGGCATTCGTTTCGCAATCGACGGTAGTGGCCAGGAAAAACCAGCGACCACTCATTTTCGGATTCCAGAAAATATCCGAGTAAAAACGCCGATTGTGCTTTGGAATGTCAATCACCCCTTCCGGACTCGTTGCAAAGTGAAGGGCTCCTTTCGAAGAAATTTGCCAATGAAACTCATTGGGATCAAAAAAGTCGGTCAGGAAAAGCGAACTCAAATGGCGATCAAGAGCATCAATCCGAACCCAGGCAAACAGCGTCACCGCGTTCCATTCGCCAGGAATTTCGAACCGAACCCGGTCCCCCTCCCCTCGGAAGTCGAGCGCAGTCTTGCCTGCCCAACGTCCTTCCGACATTCGCGCGCCAACGATGCCGCCGTCAAGTTCGCTTGCCTTGTCGATCTGCGCTCGATTCTTGAGTCGTCGAGTTTGGGCAGAAAGGTTTTCAAAATCGTAATAGGCGATGAGACGCGGATCCTGCCGAAGTTCCAGACTTGCTTCACGCCAATTGGAGTATCGGTCTCTTTCCTCAGAGCCGGCACCTTCATAGACCTGCGATATGTCGGGATATTTCCCTGTTTTCGTCGAATCCTGAGGAATGGCCTTACCATTCTTGAGTTCCATCCCCTCTCCTCCTGCCACGAGGATTGAATCACCGCTGACTCCGGTTGCTCGAACCTCGCCATCGAATACATACAACTCTGCTTCGCTGTCACTCGCGGCGGACAAGCCAAAGCGAGTCCCGAGGTCTTCCAGAAAAATTTCGCCCGTCCTGACTTCGAATCCCCGGGCAGCCGGAGGCACATCCGCAGTCAATACGCCTGCATGAAGAATCGCACTTTCATGGCTCACCAACTCTAATTCTGCCGGACCAGATAGGCTTACACTAGCTCCACCAAAAAAATCGATCTGAACCAAACCCGATTCCAAGGCAATGACCCCGGTACCAATCGCTCCCCCTTCTGCTGGCGAGTGCTGAGAGGATTCGCTCCAAACCGCCTCAGCGAGCTTCGATAGAACAGCTACTGGATGATCTCCCTCCTGGGTTTCGTCAATACCCGCAAAGTCATCTTCCGTGTTTAAATCATTTGGATCAAGAGAGGACATCACAATGGCAGCCACGCCTATCAAAGCAGCGACAGCCCATCCAATGACGGCTGTCTTAGACCACTGGGCAGTTTTGGCAAAAGGAACCGCAGCAACCTCCTCAGTGCCAGAGCCCAGATCACGTAGGCCGACTTCCAAATTCGTCAGCCGCAAGAAAGCGCTGCGAAATTTGGAATTCTCCTTCAGGATTTTTTCCAACGCTGCGGACTCCTCATCGGAGCACTGCCCATTAAGCCAACGATTCGCCAATTCGAAAAACTCCGCTTCGCTCATTGTGCTCCCCCTCCGGCTCGTAAGTCTCCACTCACCGACTCAATGCAATCCAGCAGACTCTTCCGTGTGCGATTAAGCATTTTGTAAAACGCAGTCGCCGATTTACCAAGCGTTTCCGCAACTCGGTTGAGCCGAACCCCAGGCTCATAAGCAGCCATGACAATTTTCCGCTGCTTGTCGGATAGCTTTGCGAGGCATACCTCCAGTGCCTTTCGCTCGGCGGCGAGAGACTCTTCTTCGCGCATCGCGTCATCCGCGAGCATGCCGACCAGATCCTCGTCAAAAATATGCCGGTCCCGTGCTTTGTCGCGACGCCAGGCCAACACTTCGAAGCGCGCCACAACGCAGGCCCAACGGAAGAAGTCCGTTTGCGGATCGTTTTCCGACGTAAAATCAGAAAATTTCCGCCAGAGGACGAGCCCCGTATTCTGCATCACCTCATCCGCTTCGTCCCAGGAAGGAACAAGCGAACGAACGAACGATCGCAAGCCCGGCTCGTTGCGGGTGAACAAGGCTACGAACTGCTCGTAGCGATCATCTGGTGTGGCATCTGGCATTTCCCTTTACCCTGTATACTCCAGGAGAAGGAAAAATTGCCCAGAAAATCGCTGTTTTTTAGCGTAACACGCAAGACGCGCGTAGCGAAAATCAGAGACGACGACGGCGTCTCCGCTTCACGTGCAACTTCGCGAGTTGCTTCTGGATCAGCACTTGAGCCGCCGCGACATCCTCTGGCTCGGATTTTTCTTCCATTGCCTTCTGCGCTCTTTCGAGTGCCTGTTCAATGACGTCTTCTTCGTCCAGCTCGTGCTCTCCAAGTGCCATGTCGGTCAAAACCGAAACACGGTCCTTGGAAATTTCGACAATGCCGGTTCCAACTGCGAGGTGGTATTCTTCGTCTTCCTTTTTGTAGACGAGTTCACCAGGACGCAGGGTGCCGACGATCGGAGCGTGCGCTGGAAGAATTCCCATGTCACCTTCGCTACCGGGCACCACGACGTTGTCCACCTCATCGGAGAACGCTTTCTTTTCGGGGGTGACGATATCGAGACGCATGAGATGGAGATATTCTCTGAGTGGAGAGTCGGCTTATTTCTCGACGGAGTCGATGCCACCCTTCATGTAGAAGTTGTTTTCCGGCACTGCGTCGTGAGTTCCATCGAGGATTTCTTTGAATCCTTTCACGGTGTCAGCAACGGAGACGTAGACGCCATCAATACCAGTAAAGACCTTACCAACAAAGAATGGCTGGCTGAGGAACTTCTGGATCTTACGGGCACGGAACACAGACAGCTTATCCTCAGGACTAAGCTCGTCCATTCCGAGAATTGCGATGATGTCCTGCAAATCTTTGTAGCGCTGGAGCACGTTCTGCACCCCGCGAGCCACTTCGTAGTGCTCTTCGCCAACCACATCAGGAGCAAGCGCATTGGAGTTGGAAGCGAGAGGATCCACAGCGGGATAAATACCAAGCTCAGCAAGAGAACGCTCCAGAACGACAGTCGAGTCGAGGTGAGCGAACGTGTTTGCCGGCGCCGGGTCAGTCAAGTCATCTGCAGGGACGTAGACCGCTTGGAAAGAAGTAATCGATCCTTTGTTCGTCGATGTGATTCGCTCCTGAAGTTGAGCCATCTCAGATGCCAGCGTTGGCTGATAACCCACCGCAGAAGGAGTTCGGCCAAGAAGCGCGGACACCTCGGAACCTGCCTGAGAGAATCGGAAAACGTTGTCGACGAAGAGAAGAACGTCCTGGTTTTTCTCGTCACGGAAATACTCCGCCATCGCAAGAGCAGAAAGAGCAACACGAAGACGAGCGCCGGGAGGCTCGTTCATCTGACCGTATACGAGGGCCACTTTCGACTTGGAAAGATCATCCTGGTCGATAACGCCAGCCTCGCTCATTTCCCAGTAAAGGTCGTTTCCTTCACGAGTTCGCTCACCAACACCAGCGAAGAGCGAGTAACCACCATGCTCTTTCGCAATGTTGTTAATCAGCTCCATGATAACAACTGTCTTTCCGACACCTGCACCACCGAACGCACCCACTTTACCACCCTTGGTGAAAGGACAAATCAGGTCGATCACCTTAATTCCCGTTTCGAGAATCTCAGCCGATGTGGCCTGCTCGGTGAGACGAGGAGCCGGACGGTGAATTGGATAGGTCTTCGTTGCGTTGACGGGACCGCGCTCGTCTACGACGTCTCCGGTCACATTGAAGATACGTCCGAGGACACCCTCTCCAACCGGCACGGAAATTGGTGCTCCGGTGCCGACAATGTCGAGACCTCGCTTCAAGCCCTCGGTGCTGGACATGGCCACGGCACGAACCCAGCCATCACCGAGGTGCTGCTGAACTTCGAGAACCAGTTTGGTATTTTCTCCATTCACATCGTAATCCACCTGGAGGGCGTCATAGATGGCGGGAAGGTTTTCAGCTTCGGAGAAGTCGGCGTCGATCACCGGACCGATCACTTGAACGATTTTACCTACGTTACTCATGAGATTTTTGTCCTGCTCGTTGAGGTCTTGCTTTGTTTATTGCGATTAAAATTCTGTATCTGCGGCCTTGTTATTCTAGGGCGCGCATTGCGGTAGTGATTTCAAGAAGCTCGGCAGTGATGGCTGCCTGACGCTGCTTGTTGTAATCCAAAGTGAGATCTTTGATCATGTCGTTGGCGTTGTCGGTCGCCGCCTTCATCGCCACCATACGAGAACTATGCTCGGAAGCGCGAGATTCGAGGATCATCTGATAAAGCTGGTAGTTCACATATTGCGGAACTACCGAATCGAGAACACCCGAAGGGCTCGGTTCGAAAATGTAGCCACCATATTCCGGGCCAGAGCTCGCATCGACAGCCCCAGGATCACGTCCAACTCCGACGAAACTGCGATCGCGTCCCAAATCGATTGGGCGGATTGGAAGAAGCGTCTCCAGCATCGCTTCCTGCGAAATCGTATTGATGAAGTTGGTGAAAGCAATTTTCACCGTTGCATACTCACCGCTAAGGAATTTCTCCATCGCGAACTCGGAAATTCTCTTTGACTCGAGAAATTGTACTGGATCATCGATTGTAAAATCAGCGAGAAGCTCACGATCCAAACGAGCAAGCGCCTGACGGCCCTTATTCCCGATCGTAACGAAATTTGCATCGAGTTCAGACTTTTCTGATACCAACCGCACAACGTTCGTGTTGAGAGCTCCGCAAAGTCCTTTGTCGGTGGTAACAACGATGACGAGCTCTTTGCCGCTTTCGTGCTCTTGAAGAAGAGGGTGATCCTCCTCGGTAGTTTGCTCCTTGAGGTTAACGAGCACCTTGTTCAGCAAATCAGCGTAATGACGACCGGACATGGCCTGATCCTGCGCCTTCTTCATCTTCGAAGCCGCGACTAGCTGCATGGCCTTGGTAATCTGGGCCGTGTTTTTGACCGACTTAATGCGTCGGCGAATGTCGCGAAGGTTTGCCATGTCTCGTTATCTCAATCTATCGGAAAGCGCTCTTTCAGGCGCTAAGTTCAGGGAGCTTTGTAGGTCGACTTGAAGTCTTCCACTGCCTGCTCAAGTTCTCCGGTAATTTTTTCGTTTAGAGCTTTCTCGTCACGGATCATGCCAAGGAGGCTGTCCTTCCGTGTCTCGAGATACTCCTGAAACTTCGTCTGAAAATCTTTCACGTGCTCGACCTCAATCGAATCGAAGTGACCATTCTGCATCGCCCAGAGCAAGCAGACCTGAACCTCAACCGGAAGCGGCTGATACTGCGTCTGTTTGAAGAGCTCAACAATGCGCTCACCACGCTGAATCTGCGCTTTCGTCTTCTCGTCGAGGTCAGAACCGAACTGAGCAAACGCCTGGAGTTCGCGGAACTGCGCCAAGTCGAGCTTAATTGTTCCGGCCACTTTCTTGATCGCTTTGGTCTGCGCAGCAGAACCAACTCGACTCACAGAAAGACCGACCGAAATCGCGGGGCGGATACCCTGATAGAACAAGTCCGTCTCAAGGAAAATCTGACCATCCGTAATCGAAATCACGTTCGTCGGAATGTAAGCCGAAACGTCACCGGCCTGCGTCTCAATGATCGGAAGAGCAGTGAGCGAGCCACCGCCATTTTCCTCACTGAGACGAGCCGAACGCTCGAGAAGGCGGCTGTGAAGATAGAAAACGTCACCCGGATAGGCCTCACGACCTGATGGGCGACGAAGAACGAGTGACACCTGACGATAAGCAACAGCGTGCTTGGACAAGTCATCGAATACGATCAGCGCATCCATTCCGTTATCCATGAACCACTCACCCATCGCTGCACCAGCGTAAGGAGCGAGATACTGGTTCGTCGCGGAGTCGGAAGCGGTTGCGGAAACGATAGTGGTGTATTCCATCGCACCCTCAGCTTCGAGAGTAGCGATCGTCCTTGCGACGTTCGCCTGCTTCTGGCCGATCACGACGTAAATACAGTGGAGAGGCTTGTGATCCTTGAGCTTTCCTTCTTCAGCAGCCTTGTTCTGGCGAGCCTGGGAAATGATCGTATCAATCGCTACCGTGGTCTTACCGGTAGAACGGTCACCAATGATAAGCTCGCGCTGACCACGACCGATAGGAATCATCGCATCAACCGCCATGATACCAGTCTGGACCGGCACACTCACCGACTGACGAGGAATAATACCAGGGGCGATTTTCTCAACTGGATATGTCTCGCTGGAATCAACTTCACCTTTTCCGTCTTCGGGCTGACCGAGAGCGTTAACAACACGTCCGAGAAGACCTTTACCAACAGGCACCGAGAGAAGGCGTCCTGTAGATTTCACTTCGTCACCCTCTTTCACGTGAAGACCTTCACCAAGAAGAATGCAACCGACTTCGGTTTCCTCGAGGTTGAGAGCGAGACCGTAGAGCCCGCCGGGGAACTCAATCATCTCGTTCAGCATAACATCGCTGAGACCCTCTACTTTGGCGACACCATCACCGATCTCACGGACGATACCCACATTGGATTTCGACACAGAGGTCTTAAGAGATGCGATTTCTGATTCCAGTTCCTGGAGAATATTACTCATGACAGTTTGTCAGGTGATTCGTTGCAGTCGGTTGGTTTCTAAAAAGGTTACTAGGCAAATTTATCGTTGAGTCGCTCGAGGCGATTTTTGACACTTCCGTCCCAAACATCACTGCCGACACGGATCCGCATTCCACCTATCAAATCGGGGTTTACGGAAAAACTGGCTTCGATCTGATCGCCATAACGCTTTTTCAGATCAGCTACGACGCCATCTTTCGTTCCGGCGTCGAGTTCTTCGGCACTCTCAATGAGCGCACTGTTTTTTTCAATTTCGAGGCGAACCAGCTTCCAATATGCCTGAATCAAAGTCAGGTATCCCCGCGGCTTCTCGTCAGACAACTTACCGATCACTTTCCGGAACACGCCGATATCAACTCTCCCGTCGACTACCGTCGCCGAGAAAAGCTTCTTCGCGATTCGTGCTGCTTCTTTTCCGGATTTCATGAGGAAGCGGGGAGACTGACGCTACAGCGAGACCTGCCCTGCGGTTTCCTGGTTGATTCGAGTTTGATCATCTTCGTCGAGCACCTTGCCGGTGACCTTCGAAGTGGCGTCGATCACGAGACGTCCAAAATCTTTCTTGAGTTCGCTCATGGCGGACTCGTGCTCGAGACGAGAAGCTTCGCGTGCCTTCTCGATAATTCCCTGAGCTTCTTTAATCGCTTCCTGTGTTTTCTGACCGCGAACAGCTTCCGCGCTCTCGCGAGCCTCAGCGATCATGCGCTCTGCATCACTGTTGGCTTCATCGAGCATAGCCTGAACCTTCTCTTCCGCCTTGGCGAGCTCAGTCTCGATCTTTTTGACATTCTCCTCACCATCTTCGATACGCTTGCGGCGCGCTTCGAGCATGCCAAGAACAGGACCAAATGCATACTTGGCCAAAATAAAATAGACGACCAAAACGATGATGATCTGGGCGATGAATTTCGGCCAATCAAAGCCAAACTGGTCAAGAATTTCCATGGTGGAGTCAGTTTGAGTTACGTGAGGGTGTCAGTATCGAAATAAAAGGAAGTCCTGGAGAGCGAGTCGCAGCGGCGAACCGCCGCGACCCACCAAAACCGTTCCGTGGAATTATCCACGGAATGCCATAATCAAGGCGTAAATCGCAATAGCCTCAGCAAGGGCCATTCCGATAATGCCGATCGTAAGAATGTTGCCGAACGCACCGGGGTTACGACCCACAGCTTGTGCAGCACCCATTCCGATCAGTCCGATTCCGATACCGGCACCAGCACCGGCAACACCGAGTGCGAAGTTTCCGTTAAAAGAACCGGCAGCCTCAGCTGCAGCAGGCGCCGCAGCGGCAAGAGTTGTCAGAACATCAATCATGATACTTGTATTTGTTTTATTGTTTCTTCGCCACCGCCCACTGACTATGCATGGTCGCAGTGACAAAATTGGTTTCGGTCAGTGATCCTCTCCTTCGTGAGTCGTGGACAACTTGATATAAACTGCACAGAGCAGCGTGAAAACGGTAGCCTGGAGAGCTCCAACGAGGATCTCCATAAAGTAGAACGGAATAGGGAAAATGACGGACGTGAGGAAAGCGAAAAATCCGGTCGCACCGAAGACATCTTTTCCAAGCCCGCCCATCACCGCAAGCAAAGTCTCGCCAGCGAAAACGTTTCCGAAGAGTCGGAGCGAAAGGGAAACGGGGCGGAAGACGATCGAGATCACCTCAATAATTCCGACAAAGAAGAAGATCGGCATGAGGGCGTATTTCAAAAAGCCACCCAAACCGCCCTTGGGCCCGAAGATGTGAACCAGAGAACCCCATACACCGAGTTCCTTCACCGAAATCCAGAACCAGACTACCATAAAGACCAGCGCGAGAGCAAGAGTCATGTTGAGGTCAGCTGTAGCCGGGCGGAGGATCGGGACTTTCACTGCTCCAACCGAGATAGGTCCTGCACTCGAACCCCAACCGATTGTTCCCACACCGGGAATCAATCCAAACCAGTTCGCGGTAATGACAAAAATGAAAATCGTCGCGAGAAGCGGAAACGCTTTCGGCGCGACATGCTTTCCAACAATTCCCTCAACCTGGCCATAAAGAAACTCGACGATGAACTCGACGAAGTTCTGCTTTTTGCTCGGAATCATCTGCATCTGCTTCGTCGCCATGCGAGTGAAAAGCAGGACCGCAACCGTGACAATGATAGCGACGAGGATTGAGTTCGTGAACCAACCCAATGCAGGAAGCCCTGGGGCTGCGATTCCACCCGCTGCGATGAGCGGGCTGATCGAGTCGAGCGCGAGATTAGGCAGGTTGAAATCCATCAGGATGAATCAGTCGGCGAAGGCGGCCAACACAAGGGGTTTTGAGCCAGTTTCACCTTCGTTCCCCGCGCACCGTAAGCAAAGCATTCAGACTCGCAACACGATTTTGTGAAAAATTTCACAAAGTCTGTGTCGGGTTCGCCAATCGAGCCAATTTCGCACGGAATTGTGATGGTTTTCAGGACTGACTATACCCTCTTGGGTGAGAGCGCTGACAGGGTTGGGTCATCGGGCAAACAGGGTTGAGTGACTTCGGGGAAAAATCACGCAAAGGCGCGGAGGCGCAAAGTTGGATTTGGGGCGGGGCGGGGCGGGGCGGGGCGGGGCGAAGCAAAACCGTAGAGCGGGATTTCGTCGCGTTTTGGCAGTCGACCCGCTCCAGCTGATAGGCTTCGCCAGACGGGATGGAATCCCGCTCTACACCCTCACCTGCTTTGCGCCTCTACGCCTCTGCTTGCGCCCCACTACTTCAAAAAGGGCGTGATCAGGTCGAGGAGCGGTTTACCCTGCTCGATCAATCCTCCGGGCGTAGTTTTCTGCCCTTCGCCAAAGTTTAGCAATTTTTGCGCTTCTTTCAAAACGCCGGCGGGAAGGCCTTTCAGGATTTCTTCTCCTGCTGCGACGATCAACCGCGCCGACAAATCCTCTTTCGGCTCGCTGACGGTTCCCGACAGCGACATCGGCGTCCAGAGAAAGCCCTCGCGCTGCTCGGTGAAAATCTGGCGCTCTGCTCCGGGGATCCAGCGAAGAGTTCCCGGAGCCACACCCACCTGGAACTGGCCAGCGATCATTTCTCCCTGGATCACCATATCGCCCTCGACGCGGACGAGCCCGTCGGACTGCAGCACGATATTTTCCAAATTCGTTTTGCCTCCCACTTTGGTGAAGTCGGTCTTCGCTTCGCTGAGCACGAGATGCTTGAACTGATCGTTCCGTGTGTACTCGGCCACCACCGTTAAAACAGGGATGGCCTCGATCTTCGCCTCCGCGACATTCATTGTGCCCTCGTAGACAAACGCTCCCGGACGTCCTGTAATTGTAAACGGACCTGAAATCGTTCCGCCAAGACGCTCTTTCCACTCGCCTTCGGCCAACTCGTCGACATCGATAGAGGAAATCTCGAGTTCGAGATTGAAATTTCCCTCACCGGAAAAAT
>Ga0055584_100002005_pt1 | contig 19995 bp, 7 predicted proteins | sample OSDHelmetaG_FD_58716 | JGI IMG/M metagenome (GOLD analysis project Ga0055584, IMG submission 58716) | Pelagic marine sediment microbial communities from the LTER site Helgoland, North Sea, for post-phytoplankton bloom and carbon turnover... | ecosystem: Environmental > Aquatic > Marine >... | reverse complement strand
AGGTTGATTTACCCGAACATGGTGGGCCTACTAGAACGGTTACTATTTTAGACATGTAGATTTCATAATTTTGGTTAAACTACAAGTAAATATAAACTAATTCTTATAAGCATTAATTACTGTATTTAATTCTGCTAACAAGTATTTACAAGCTTTACGTGTAACTTTTCTTTGGTTTTGTAAATAGTTCCTCGGGTGAATTAAATTGCGCATTTTTCTGATATTATGTGCAGAATCCAGAACATTCGAGTCTATTTCTCCTAAATTGCTTAATAAGGAGAGTGCTTTATTTAAACTGATTTCTGTTTCATCTCTATAATAATCATGCTTTTCCGTTTCTGATAACCAATCTAAGATAACAGCCTCTAAAATTGATCCACTGATTACCATAGTTGCTTTAAATAAGTTTTTATCAATACATACTCGTAACTCCTTCAAGTCCTCTTTAATTAAGCGTTCAATCATTACCCTTTTAGAAATACGTAATTTTTCTAACCCTTCAAGTAAAAAGCTATCTTCTAATTTTTTATTATCCTGCTTGCTTGCTAATAAGTGATTAATTTTATCAATTGCAGGCACTTCATCAGCCAACTGTGCATAAAGTTGCATGCTCTTATCAATAGCTGATTTACTTGGTATTAAAATTGGTAAGTTATTCAAATCGGTTAAACGTAATCTCTTAATTATTGCTCCTGTCGCTACCTTAAGCGAATATTTTTTAGCAAAATCACTTTTGAAATATAAGCTGATATATTCTGCTGAAATCACCTGATTAAGCTTACTAAGAACAAAACTATTAGCAGGTGCATATACTCCTTCCATAGCTTTAGTGACAACAAAATTGCTTGTTAAGTTGGGAGTAATTACCACATCACCATCAATTAACTTATAATTAGTAGCCTGACTTTTTTGAATTGGTAAGTTATTTGCCTCTATGTCTTTAAGAAGTCTCCAACTAAAAACATTCACTTCTTCAGAACTTTTCACTTTCCTAACATTGATAATTGAACAAACTTTATCAAGCGATTTAAAGTTAGCTGCTTTATAGCGTTTAAAATCTATTTGATTATCTGGATGATAAAAAGAAACCTGTAGCCTAGAAAAATCAATATCACTATAAGGCACTTTAAACAAAGTACTTTTAACGTTTACATTTTCTTCTAAAGCTTTCTCTACTTCACTTAAAAAGTAAACAAATTGGCGCTTGTATTTAAAATTAGGAATATTTCCTGCTGTATGGTTAATATCACCGTATACCTTACGTTCAACGGGGTTACCTTCATAAGATGCCATAACAACATGAGAAGTTTTTGTACTATCCAAGACCAGTAAGCTAAACGAAATAGATGATACAGGAGACCAAATAGCGCTTAAATCAATAAGCGCTATTAATTTAAAGCTTTCAAGCAATACATCGAGTTGAGCTTTATATTTTGTACCTTCAAGCCAATTACTTGGGATTACAATAATATTTCTAGACGCATTAATATCAAACGCGTAATTTAAATATTCATCTAGATTACTTTTGTCATTTGGCTTAATCGCTAATAACTGTCTATCAATCACAGCATCAAATAAGGTACCCATATACTTCCTGCTCAAGTTTATTAATTTGTATAGTTACAAAAACGATAACGACTTAACGCGATTAGTACTACAAACTATCATTTAATGAATCACTTATGAACTAATAGTAATCCATGTTTCCCAATCAGCGCTATTACTAACCCGAGCTTTTTTAAATGCCTCTAATAACCTAACTACCTGTTCTGCTGGCGCTTGATGGAAATCTAGCTTATGTAATCCACGCTCAACTTCAACTCGCCAATAACCAAAACCTTGATCAAAGGTAACATATGCTTCCTCGCCGGTTTTAAATTTAAGCATTAAACTTCTTCTATGAGGAACTTTATTCTTCTGAATGAGTTTAAGCCGTGCTTTTTCAGAACAAGTGTTCTGTAACCAAGCATTAAAAATCTCTTTATAGTCATCCTCATAAACCCAATCATGCTGAATGGCGTAACCTGGAGGTGACTTTTTATCAGTAAACAAAGAAAGTACTTCAATATCTGTATTGTCGTCGAAAGGTATTGCAGTTAAAAACTCACACAACATCATCATGCTTATCGGGCTTTGGATATATCGATCTGTATAAGTTATCGATTGCAAAGAACCTTCTTCTAAAAGTTTTTTCAAATTTGCATTAGCATCAGTTAAACGAGTTAATAACCTCTGACCAAAACCAATGAGTGAACCATTTAATTCATTGAGTACCGGAACCTCAGTAATGCCAGTTCCCTTTTCAACTTCAAATAAGGCACGTGTGCCTGTTATCTCAGAAAATGAATTTGTTTGTACCGTTATATCACTACTAACTAACCAGTCTTCACCTGGCAATCTAGCTCTTGTATTAAGGTTACCTATGGTTAGGCATTGCTCATCCTGAATAACTTGAAAAACAACAGGATAACTAACTTGTACAGAAAACATTTCAACACCAATATTTTCTAATTCGGATAAGAAAGCAGTGATATCGTCATTAAATTGGACATCAGGAACCAAAATTTGCACTTGAATTTGATTCGCCAAATAACTATGAAAAAGAGATTTAAATTGAGCAACTGAAGTGTCCCATTCATCAACATTATTCGCTAAAACGAATTTAACAGTTGTTGGCTTGTTTCTAATTACTTCACTTAATTTTTCTTTTAATGTGCATGCAACATATTTAACAGGAATATCCTGCCCCAACATTTGTCTGCACACATCAGGCAAACCTATATATTTTTGTATATTACTATCCAACCACTTCAAAGCGGCTTTTCGATCTAATAAATCAATATCATGACGAGAGTCTGATTCTAAAAGACATTTATGACAAAAGCGGTCACAACTTTCATCACAATCTAAAATATTCCTCGTTTTTAAAAGTAAAGCTTCAATACTATCTGTAGCTGAAGTTGCAAAACCTGCACCACCACTAACCATATCAAATAATTGTATTGCTTGAGCTTGAGCACTTTTATCTATCAAAGTAGGACGACTACCATACCCTACCTCGTTAACAGCAATGCCCAATTCATTCACAAGCGCTTTTCGCAGTGCCACAGCAATTGTTGTGGCGATAGACGTGTTATCAAGATATTCATTAGTGATTGGACTACGTAAAACTAACTCAAACACATCAGTCGTTGTGTTATAACCTAAATGTATTTTTTCTAAAATTTTTCCTGTAGCGGTACATTCGGGCTTACCATTCTCATCGCGTTGAAATCTATTAGGCATAGGTGGTCTATGAGGTTTATCTAACGATAGAGTTTTAGGTAATTCAGATGTAATAGTCATCGACTCAGCTTTACCACAACTTAAACAAACCCCATATCCTGTGCCATGTAACCCTGAACTATGGTGAAAAACATTACCTGATGAATCATTCACCATAAAACCAATACCAGGGTTAGGTAATGGAATATGTGGCCCTTTACCAATCACCCACGGTTTCACTACAGGTATATAATGCGTATTAGCAATATTATTGGAAGGCTCTCGATAAAAGTCGACGACAAACCCTGTTGGTTGAATCACCTTTCGTTGGTTTTCGTCTTTAATACGTTGTCCGCACCTTACATTAGAGCAAACAATATCATTTTGTTTACTCAAATCAGCTTCATATCCTGTTTGCCCACAGCAATCACAACGCCATGCCACATCAAATTTTTGAGACTCTTTAGCGCCATCTACATGTATATTTTGCCAATTCAGAGAAATACCTGCAGATTGATGAACTCGACCATCTAACACTAGCTCAGTACCAGGTGCAAACTCACGAATAGCTACAGCTAAATTACGACTTGGCATACCTCGACTAATCGAAACATTATCTTCTCGTGCAGTGCCTTTACCTTTATCTTCGTTAGTACGTTTCCAATCTATCCACGAATCAACTTTTATATTAACAACGTCTGTCGGAAACCCATAACCAGGTAAAAACCCACGAGTTGCTAAATCCCTTAATAAATATTCCCCTACCAGCCTATTCTTATCATTATTTAATCTGTAACCATATGGTCCTTCAGGATCTGTATTGTCTAATTCATTCTCGATATATCTATATTCGTTCAACCAGCGAGCGGCTAAGTCTTCGATTTTTATAACGGTATCATTACATATAGTTTTATAAGAACATCCCTCCAGCACAGTACCTTTTATCAGTAGCTCAATACCCGCTGTTAACTCTGAATTAAGATTATTAATCCAGTCAACAAACTGTTCAAATACAGACTTTTCAGTTTCCACTTTTAAATAAAACCATTTAAGGTTTAATAACAGTTTTTCTTTATTAGTTGTTCCTACTTCTTCACGTAAAAAAGTACCTAATAGAAATGAATTTACATGACGTTGAACTATTTTTTTAGAACTGAAGGTTACACTCGGTGCCGCTATTGTCGTAATAAACGGCCATGTAGGTTCGTTAAATACAGACTGGTCATGAGGATTGTTTTTACATATTGTAAAACCAATAGCTCTTGATTCGCTTGAACGACCGGCACGACCAGCTCTTTGTAAATAATTGGCAGGATGTGGAGGAACATTATTCATTACAACCGCACTAATACCACCAATATCAACACCCATCTCCATTGTTGTTGAACAGTTTAAAACATTCTTCTGACCGTTTTTAAAGCGCTCTTCGTAACGCTCTAGGTTTTCCGATGATTGCTGTGCGGAATGTTCAGCAGTGGTGTAATAAAAACCACCTTCTACTGCGCTATCATTAATATCTGTCCAAAGCCCTTGTTCTCGTAAAATTTTTATTTTTTCATCTTTAGCAATATTTTCGCGGACTTCAGTTATATACCGTGAATTATCCGAACTAGTATCAAACTCCCAAATTGAAGGTAAAGACACTGGTTTACATAAATAATCTTCAGGATCTTTATTAGCAGGCAAATAAGGTGAAAGTCCTGCAAACACGGTATCTATGAGCTTGTTTGTTACAGGGCAAATATGTGCATCGGTTAATAAACTAAATTGAACACTACTTAAATTGAGCTGGTATTGCTTATTAGCATATTCATTTAGTATTTTTGAATTAACCAAAGTAGACCATGCAGCTCTTAACCACGTATTAATCTGGTCTTCTTCATTTTTACCTATATTCTTAAAGTTAGCAGCTTTAGCGAGCAAATTAACAATACGTGTTTGCCGCTTTTTACCTGTTTTAACGAGTGGCCAACGCTTTACTCTCTTTTCATCATCATCATTTGAATCTGGGCTAATTAAAAATTTAGGATAAAAATGCATACCAACCCAACGAGATATTTCATCAGGAATACCTACAAAGGTATTCTCACGTACGTGAAAATCCATGCACACTTTTAAATAATTCTTCCAATCATGAAGTGATAGGTTATTAGCAGCCCAATATTCAGGCACTTGTTTAATTGCTTCAATGCCCGGATAAACCAACTTGACCAAACCTTGAGTCTCAATGTTATTTCTATTTTTAGGACGGCGGGCAACCTCTCGGGTTAATATCATTTCAGAAAGTTTGGTTGCATCATTTATCGCAAACACTTCACGAGCAAGATAATGGTTTTCGTAGGTCATTGAATGCGCGATGTTAGGATCCCGCTTTAACACATCGACTAACTCTTTCCATGACAACGACATAGGAATAAGCTTTGATTGCGCGTCGGACTCCAAAAATCTAATATACGAATCTAACGCTTCTGAATCACTTGGTTTTAACTTTTTTAGCTGTGGTAAAAGACTACGAAGCATATCTAAAGGTAGGCCTTGAACTTCTTTAACTTTTTCTAACAGTTCGGGGGCAATATCCATTTTTTCTTCTAGATGCTTTTTAAGCTCTCTAACAAGAGCCCCTCTAACATAAGATCGCTCTGCTTCTTGTTGCATACTTATTGAGATTTTTGCTGTACCTTGTCGACTATCAGTAAAAGTAATTAACCTACGACCTCGAGCTGGAAGTTCATTTGGTCCAAGTTGCTTAGTGTCGCTATCTTTATCAGCTTCAAAATCAGGACAGTATTCTAAAATTGTCGGTACTGCGTTGGTTGTGTAAAATGGCGCGCCTAACATAGCTCGTCTAAATGCTTTCGCGTGTCTGTTTTTTCCTGTATATCCACAAGTTGCACACTCTTGAGTATCTTCTGCTCTTGCAAATAAGGTCATATCGCCATCATCAAAAACAATCTGCCCTTGTTTGTTTACATCTATTTTTTCATAGCAAGAGTCTTCACTTTTATGAGCGCTAAATACTACTGCTTCTGACGTTTTGTATTTTGCGTTTTCATCATCATTAATATCTTCAGAGAGTTCATCTTCTCTTTCACCTTCAGAAAGTGCGAATTCGTCTACCTGACTATTTACCCATTGCTGAATATGAGAACTATTATCGTAAACCCCTAATAAATGGGGTTCATTACAATCTTCACAAAATGACAATTCAAGCACTGGTGCACCACATTCACAGCGCATTCTATGTTGAGAGTACACATACCCAAAATCCCAATTTTCTGTCAATTCTGAGTTTTGTTTGTGGTTACAATTTTTATCTATACATGCCCATAAGCCATTTAATGTACGCTGAAAGTAATGAGCTCTTAGTTTTAAAAATGCTTCATCATTAGCACTTGGTTTAGTCGCAGTACAAATATCAACCCATTGATAAATTTCATTTTCACTTAAACCTAAATGGCTTAGACTATGTTTAACTTCATTAATTGTTTTAGGCGGAGTGTTTGGCTCGGTCAAAAGCGTTCGTAACTCAACAGCTATCTTACTAGCCTCTAATGCCTGATACCTCAATTTTGAAATCTCAGGATCTCGCTTGTCTTTTTTCTTTTCCGGTACCACTCCTTCAGGTTCTATTTGTTTTATTTCAGCTAAAGATAACGCTTGGTAAGCTTTTGCTTCTAGAGGTGGTACAACACGTTGCCCACCAATTACATCTACTTGTTCTACTGGAATATTGGCTAAATTGGCAAGATATTGTTTTAATTTATCTTCTGCTTCAGCCCCGGCAATTGTTGCAGAGGTGGCGACAAAGCGTATATTTTCTGGTTTAACTTCAAAAGCTTGCATTACACGTCTTAATTGCAACGCTAATTCAGCCGCTTGAGAACCTACGTAGGTATGAGCTTCATCTAACACTATCCAACGTAGTTTCCCCTTAGACTTTTCAATAATAGGAGCATCAGTTTGCCTTACAAGCATATACTCAAGCATGGTGCCATTAGTAACAAGAATTGGAGCCGGACTTTCACGCAAACCCTCCCTACTCATAACTTCTTGTGGTGTTTTCTTTTGTATTTGTTTTTGTTTGCTATCTAAATACTCGGGGGTTTTACCATTAAACAAACAAAAACGAATATCACCATTAAAATGCTGAGTCCATGCATTAAGTCGCTCACGTTGTGAGTTGATTAAGGCATTAAGTGGGTATAAAAATATTGCGCTAACGCCTTCTAACTGTTGCTTTGTGTTATTAAGTTCTTGATATAAATCTTGCAACACTGGCACCATAAAACATTCTGTTTTACCTGAGCCTGTACCGCTGGTAATAATTCTTGATTGCACATTTTCATTTAACAGTTCATTCCAAGCTTTGTATTGGTGTGCGAATGGACTCCAAGTTTTCTTAAACGCATAGCGCTTATTCTTATCGGAATCTAAAGCATCCACCAAAGCTTGTGACAATAACCCTTCTTTGACGAGATCCTGCATCTGAAATTGTGTATTTCTTTCCCAGCCAAACATCTGCTCAAAAACAGGGCCTTGAATAAAGGGCTCGTCACTTTCCATTTTATTGGTTAAGTGGTTTCTTAAGTTAGGATTATTAATCCCTAGTACACTTAATGTAGCCTCTTTAGCACGTGAATTAGCTTGTTTTTTAAGAGATGAAAAAAATGCGGTCATAACGTTATTCCGTAATAAAAAAGCACAAAGAACCCTGAAAAACTTGATTGAACCAAGTTCTGTCAAAATCCATTAACTGGCGCAAGAAAAAATAATTAACAGTGTCACATTCGAGTACCTGCTCCCACGTCACCTCTAAAGAAGCAACAGCCGCAGCTACAATAGGAAAGTACATCACAGCAGTTTGAAAGTTATGGGGGATATTAAACGCGACTAAATTAGGGTGATTCACCTCCAGCCAAGTTTTTAACTTGTAACTATAGTGTTCATGCCATCTTATTGATTCATCGGAGTTTTTTCGCAATAACTCTAATTTAAAAAACTCGGTCATTTGTAAAAACTTTTTATTCGTTAAAGTTTCTAGCGTAAACAAACTCGGCAAAGATAAAAATGAACTAATTTCATCTTGTTTCCCTTTTAAATATTTATCAATTAATATTTCCGGCAAGCCTATATTTGATAAATGATTTTTATATAAAGTAAAACTCTTATTCCACATTTTTAGCGGTAAAAGTTCCCAAACAATATTAAATTCCGTTTGTAAAATTTGCATCACATTTGCTAAATTCAGCTTTGTTGCAAATGGTAATAAAGCTAAACATCCAGGGTGCTTAGCTAATGCTTTCCATGCTTCAAAAGTTAGCATAGGCAAATGCGAATACTTCTCTAATAAACAATCTAAATAACGCCACCCAGAATGCTCAATATCATTCGCCATCATATTAAGCACACTTAAAAACGCATCCTTGTTATATAAAGGATGAAATACTTCAGCAGCCTTACTTAATGACTTTACGGGTTTTGAATCAATAGCTCCATCGGTAGGCGGTAAAAATACTGGACGAAATTTAACTAGCGATTCTTTTTGAGGAACCGCAAGTTTTGGAAAATCATTAGTCCAAGGTAAATCGAAACTACCTATATAGGTCTCGCTCGATTTTCGTTGTGTAAGTGGGGCTGAATTTTGTTCAGGGTTTGCTAAATTAATTAACTCTACTTTTAACTTAGCAAAATCAATAGTCGCACTTGCGTCAAACGTTAATAAATTATCTTGTTTATTAGCAAATAGCGCATACCAACCAATTGTATATTGCTTCGTATGCATACCTGAACTGCTAACTGTCAAACGCACAACTTCGTCTAATTCTGATGATTTTGCTGTAGCAAGTAACTCCTTAATGCTTTCTCGTAAATCAAAAAGATTAACTTCTTCCATAAACTTCGTAACTTGGTAATCAAATACATACGAAGCATTACCTTCAGCACTTGTTGGAGCTCTAAGCTCTATTTGAAATGACGTTCTAACTTTACCAGACTCTTTAAATAAAATTGCACGAGCACCTAATAACTCATTTAGTGATAAATTATAAGGTAACTCACAACCATCACCATTAAATAACAATGCTCCACGACTTGGAAATGGTACTCTTAACGATATTGGTTCAGACAATAAATTTGCTTGAATATCTATATTGAAATAAGCAGGAGGAACATCATCAGCAATTAAATCTATTCGTTTACCACCGTCAATAGATATTGCTTGAGTTTTAAGACTGTTATCTACTTTATAAATAAAAGTTTTATCGCTAAGGAGTAAAATACTGCCTAAATTAGGTTTTTGTCCTGCTTGTAACGTTACCTCAAAGCTGCCAGGTAGAATGGCAAATTTACGTCTGTAAAGTGTTTTGTTGCCTTCTTTTACTCGTAAAACCTGTCTGCCATATAAGCTCGTTACATGACTAGTTTTTCCTAATTCACTATCTCCAATAAAAATAGTCGTTTGTGGAAAATCACAAGTGATCTTCGGTAACCCTTTATATACGGGGTAACCTTTATCGGTTTCAAAATCAAAAACATCACCCGTAATATTAAGCAAGTTTTTGTTAAAACTATCCTCTTTAGTAGATAAGATGTACGAATCTTCAAGGTCATCAAATTGGTATTGAAGACTAAGCTCACCAGAGAAGGTAATAATTCTGTAGTTATCCCTTTGGAGATCTTCTGATATTAAAGCATTACTTGCGCACACCTCTGCTTGCTCTATAACTACAGCTTGTAACTTTTCGGCTTTTTTACTTGCACTACCACTACCAACAACAACACTTTTTCCATTTTGTTCGTTTAATAAAATGGGCATTTCATTGCATTGAAGCGCTGACAATGGAATTTCTTCAATCAGGTGAACACGACCAGCTTGCATAACCACAATTTTTAGTGGCAATTCATTAACAAACCTTCTAAAAGACGTTGTTAACTTACGCATATGTAAAATAGCGTTATCGTTGAAAAACTCGGCTCTCGCCATACCTAAATCAGCTACTTGTACATTACCTTCATAAACTAAAACCTCTACTACCGGAGCTGTTAAGTCTTGTTTTTTTAGAGGCACTGAAAACTTATTACTTACAGTGATACTTGCTGAAAATAACAAATCATTACTTTCGGTTAACCACTGCATAAGGTTGAGTCGTGCTTGATTCTTTTTAGACTCTTTACGTTGTTGCGCCGCAGAATTTAGTAATCCGGCTAAAAATACGTCACCAGTTTTATTATCTAGCGGAATAGGAAAACTAATACGCCATTTAGGCATCATAGAATCAAGGTGAATAGTTGGGTTACTTTTATTATCCAGCTCATAAGTATCAATCAACCCATACAAGTTACTTACCATATCGTGCAGTAGGTTTACGGTACTCTCAACTTTAAATGCATCAGGCATTCGCTCTAACTGGCGTTCAATCAATGGAATTGGAGATTGACCAAAGGTTTTTGCTTTATCAAATTCAATTAAAAGCTTTTTAAATAATGTTTGAAAACGACTCCCTTCTGAAGCTAACAAACCAAAAGGTAAACCTCCTTCAGAATATACAGAGCCTAAATAATCATTTCGTTCACTACTATGTTTATTTATAGGTCTTTGCCAAAAAGTTAACCCTTTAACAACAACACTAGCTCTTTGGTTTGCATCAAACTCATAACCAAGTTGTTCGAATATTCCAGACCAAGCCCACCCTGACTGATATTCTCTTCGGTACCATTCGGCACAAAACAAACAAAAAGCAGCGCACCATAGCTTATCGCTAGCAGTAATTTTAAGTGGTTTACGGGCGACTAGCAGTGACTTTAATTGAATGTACTCATCTAATGTCACATGGTATGTGTACAAAGGGCTACTACTGGGAGTTTTTAAGCCTCTTTTGTTAAGTATTTCATTGATAAAAACAATGCTGCTTGACGTATTGTCATTCGAGATAAAGGTAGTGTTTTCTGAAAATTCTGACATTAATGCGTCCTTGTAATTCTTACTATAATTAAATAATTGCTTATTTCTTGCTGTCAATTTCAAGTCGAGCGATTTTGATGTGTTGTAGGTCGGGCTTTAGCCTGATAAATCATGGTTACTATAAAAATTAATCATAAACATGACGGCATGAATGCCGACCTACATAACCGCTATTTCTTTTTAGCCTTGCTTGCTTTTGCTGCTTTTTTAGCTGCCTTTTCTAGTTTTTCTGCTTCAAGTCGGGCGGTTTTAATACGTTCAAGCAATTTTTCGGCGGGTTCGTCATTTGGATCTTGTGGAACTAATTCACCACGAAAGGCTTTGGCTAATATCGATTGCGTTAAGTTATCAACGCGCTGTTTGGCATTGGCAAGGTTCTTTTCTAAGGTGTCAGCTAAGGCGAAGTATTGCTCGACGAGACGGACGATTTCCGTTTGCTCTTCGAGTGGAGGTACGACAAATGGGGCTTTTTTACCGTCATTAGTTCCTAATCTAGGCATATTTACTCCGTAAGTAATTTCATCTACGTATGCATAGAAAAATGGACTTTTTAACCAATAAAATAAGTATTCCGATAAAATATTTGAAGGGGATGATATTGGAATTATTTCTGTAGTACATACACCATCGTCATCTGCTATTACTATTTTATTTAAGTAAGGTCTAAGCTTTCCGTAAAGTACATCACCTGTAGTAAAAGTATTTTTTATACTTTTCGTTTGGCGCTCTCCAAAATTTATACGTTTTAAAATTTTAGAAGTTTCTTTCTCAATGTCTTCTAGCTCTAAGACCCAAGTTTCATCTTCTATTTCACCGGCACCAACTTTTGAGCATTTTCCATAATTTACAGCTTTGCCTAATGTTGTAAAGCTCCATTCTTTAGGGAAAACAACACTTTTAATAACTCCCGTTGTATATTCAGAATTATCACGCCATTGTTCGGTGAGTTTACCGGAGACGGCGGCGGCGAGGACGGATTGGCGGAAGCGTTTGATGATGTCCGGTAAGTTGTTGAGGCGTTGTTGTATGGTGTCGACCTGCGCCAATAAGCTATCTAGCTTTTCAACAATGCGCTTTTGCTCTAGGAGTGGAGCAATAGGTAAACTAATTGTTTTTAATTCTTTAACGGCCGCTAGGTTTTGTATTGCTCCACCAACCGTTTTATTTAATACACTATGTTGTATTAGAGGCGAACGGAATAACTTAAGAAAATAATCAGGAAATATAAATTCACCTTGAAGGCGAATTCTCAATAAAGCTTGGTTTATAACGCCATTAGGCGAACCAATAGGTACATGAGTTATTCGCCCCATGGTTCCTGAACAACTAATCAAAAAGTCACCTTCATTTACATGAAAACTCTTTAATTCTTGATACTTTTCTTCATCAACGAAATATCTGAAACTTGTACAATCATCATTGATCGGCGCATACTGTTCGTATACCGAGTACCCCTCTTCTACAAAACATGATTTTTTTAAGTTTCCACCAAAAGGACCCCTTCTAAATCCATCAAGTGCTGTAATTTCACCCCATTCTATATTTATCCAACTATTCGGCAATTTTGTTACTTCCTGTTGAGCCATTATTCTGAACCCTCAACGATCTTTTTCTCTAAGCCAAACTGTTCCGCTAACAATGACACCTGCCCTTCGGCTTGTTCAGTTGCACCTAGTTCTATCATCAGTTGGTTCATTTCTCGTAGGGCTTCGGTTAACTCTGTCATGGCCTCAGTGGCTAATACGTCTGGCTCTGGTAAGTTAGCGGCGTCGGTAACTGTATTATCTTTAAGCCAAGTAATGTCTAAACTGTCACCTTTGTCTTTGATGTATTGGCGAGAGAATTTACGCCATCTTGCGCTGGTTTCTACAAGTTCAACACTGTCTGCAGTTTTTTCCGCATAACCTACAGGTGTTGTACAACCTAAGATATTGTAAACACCTTCAGTTCGGGCACTTTGGCCATTGGCATCATCACCATAAACAGCTTCAAAGTTTTCAAGGTATTTATGAGTGAATGGGCTACGTTTACCAAATGTTTGCATGTTGGTACGTAAGTCGTACACCCAGGTTTCAGTAGTACAGTCTTTATCTTGGTGTGGGTTTTCTGGTGTGCCTTTTTGGAAAAACAAGACGTTGGTTTTAACCCCTGCGGCATAAAATATGCCGGTGGGTAAACGTAAAATAGTGTGTAGGTTACATTTGTGCATTAAGTCGTTACGAATACTGGTGCCAACTCCGCCTTCAAACAATACGTTGTCTGGAATAACCACGGCGGCTCGGCCACCTGGCTCTAAACCATTATAAATATGCTGCATAAAACACAGTTGTTTGTTTGAGGTTGGGTATACAAAGGTACGAGTAATGTTGGTGCTACTGGCTGAGCCAAACGGTGGGTTGGTTAATATTACGTTGGCTTTAGGTAGGTTTTCACCATCGTTACCTAAACTGTTACCCAGGCGAATAGCACCGCCTAACTCTTCATTACCTTCAATATCGTGTAATAAACAGTTCATTAACGCTAAACGGCGGGTTTCAGGCACTAGCTCTAAACCCACAAAAGCGCGTTGCATTTGAAACTCTACATCAACATCACTTAAGGTGTCTAAGTCATTGGTGTTACTTTTAATGTACTTATCGGCCTCAATTAAAAAGCCAGCGGTACCTGCTGCGGGATCTTGAATGATTTCGCGTGGTTGTGGTTGTAATAAACGCACCATGCTTTCAATGAGTGGTCTTGGGGTAAAGTATTGTCCTGCACCCGATTTTGTTTCGTTTGCGTTTTTTTGTAAAAGCCCTTCGTACATATCACCAAAGTCGTCACGGGTTTTTACAACATTGCCACCCTCACCGCTTTCATACCAATCAAGCCCATCCATCGTGGTAACTAATTCGGTTAGTTGGCCTGCATTAGTAATGGTAGTGTTTACGTTGTGGAAAATAGCGCGCACGATGGCGTGTTTATCTTCACCTAGTTGAACTAACATTTTGCGGTAAAACTGTAATTGCTCTAAGCCAATTTTTTCTTTTAAATCACTCCAACGCATTCCTTGTGGTAGTAGATCATCTTCTTGACCTGTTTCTTCGGTCATTTTTAAAAACAGTAACGAGGCAAGTTCGTTTACATAGTTTTGGTAAGACACACCACCATCACGCAGGTTGTCACACATTTTCCACAGTTTTGCGACTAAATCGTTGTTATTCATAATTTCTCTTATTTATTAGTAGGTTAGCCTTTGGGTTAACGCTTTAAATTGTTTCTTTGTTTGTCAGGCTAAAGCCTGACCTACAGGTAAATATATTCTTGTAGGTTAGCTGTTAGTAAACGCTTTAACTTACGCAGGTTGTTCCCACATGTAGTCATTAAAAAGCGTTAATACTTGCTCAAGCTCGCCATTAAATACTGCCTCGAGTTTTCTTTTACCGCCTCGACGTTTGTAGTTGCCTGTTTTAAATGTATCTTCGTCTAGGGCGACCTGTTCTTTTAAACTATTAGCAAGACGCTCTAACCAGCTTATTTGCTCTGTAGTCCATGTCTTTTGTTTTAGTATTTTACCTAACGCGTTATCAACCCGTTGATCAAATGGTAATAGCGCATCACCTAATGATGCTCTTCTAATGTGACCAATTAAGCGTGCAGCAATATCTTGGTTGGTGGTTTTCTTCCATGCTTCTCGTAAGGTTGATTCGTTAAACGATTGTGCGTCGAACCATTCTTGCAATTGTATTAATGCTTTTCGAGTTAAATCTTTTGGTTTGGTAATTACCGTATGTAGTGCCGCTTGGCTGTTTTCACTTTGTGACACTAGGTTGTCAAACGCGTCTAAAAAGTCTTCGGGGTTATCAAACTCACCATAACCTGGTTTCATTTCAAGAAGTTCGTCTTCTATGTCGGTGAATATAGGCTCGTTACGCAGTTCATTAATTTGTGTTTTTAACTTTTCAAGGTTAGTCACTAACTTTGGTAGTTCTACAAATATTTCAGCGGTTTGTTGTGGCCCTTTGTCTTTTAGTGTTTTAGGGAGACTAGCAAAATCACAACCTGCACTTTGCTGTAATACATCGTCAAACGTTTTAATGGTTTGCTCAATCTCAGCAGATTTGTCTTTATTAAACATGCCTTGCCCGACAATGCGCTGCACTTTTGCAATTAATTGTTCATGGCTGTGTTCTGCAAAGCTTCTTCCGTCTGCTTCTGTCGTTTGATAGGTTTTAGGATCTGATATTTCGCTAACCAAGGTGTTAAGCGATACTTTTGGCCTAACAACAACGGGCTTCATTGTATCTACAGACTCTAAGGTGCTGTATAGATCAACGGCATCGTATATTTTAAAGCTCGTTTTGCCAATTTCTGGGCAAAGCCTAGTAGCTCGACCTTTCATTTGTTCGTATAAAATACGGCTTTTAACTTTACGTAAAAAAACTAAGTTACAAATACTTGGTACGTCTATTCCTGTAGACAGAAGATCAACTGTTACCACAATGTTAGGTAAGCGCTCTTTGTTATAACGGGTGATCATGCTTTGGATTTTTTTAGGATCTTTGTCGCTGTTGCCCGTTATTTTGATAATGGCATCGTGCTCTAAGTTTGGATAGCGCTCTTTAAGTGCTTCTTTTAATTGAAACACCATGCTGTCGGCATGCATATTGTTTACACAGAAAATTAAGGTTTTTTTATTACCCGTTGGATCTAATTCTTCTGATAATGCTTGGGCAACAACTTTGTTAAAGTTTGATGCAATGATATCGCGGTTAAAGTTAGCGACTTCAAAATCTTGCTCATCTTCTAGCGTATCTTCGATTAATTCACCTTGGTTGGTTAAACGTGTTACGTCTGTACCTTGACCTAAGTAAATACCTTCTTGTACGAGTTTAGTTACTATTTTAATTGGTGGTTCTTGATCGATAAGGTAACCGTCTAATACGGCTTTACGATAACTATAGCGATAAACAGGCAAGCCGAATATTTCAGTTGTATGTAATGCAGGTGTTGCTGTTAACCCTATTTTTACTGCGTCGAAATGATCGAGTATTCTCCGGTATGCTGAAACGTAGTCGAGTTGATCGCGAAACTCCATTTCACCATCAGTTTGTTCTTTATCTAAAATATACCCACGATGTGCTTCATCAACAATAATACAGTCGTAACGCTCAACAGGCATAAACTCATCACTTTGTAAGGTACGTTTTACTAATGACTGTACCGTTGCAACGTGAATTTTAGTGGCGTCTGACGGGAATTTATCGGTTAAACCTTTAATATTGAAAATGGTATTAAAAGGCGCTTCGTTAATACGAGTATCATCAAAAGCACCCAGGGCTTGTTCACCTAAAGAGCGCCTGTCGACTAAAAATAAAATACGGTTAAAACGTTGAGACTGCACTAGACGATACATTAATGCGATGGCTGTTCGGGTTTTACCTGTACCTGTTGCCATAGCCAGTAATATATTTTGTTGGCCTTGTTTTACCGCTTGTTCTGTGGCTGTTACGGCTTCTTGTTGAAAATAACGTAAACCTAAATTATCAGGCTTGTTTTCGTCTAACCATTGGTTAGCAAGGGTAATGTTATTTTTTAGTTTAGCCTCAAGCTCGGCTGGGGTATGCCATGCCGGTAAGGCTTTAGCTTGGTTATGGATTAGGCGAACATCACGATACCAAATACCACTTTTAGTTAAGATTTGGCGACGGTATTCTCGGCCATTTGCTGAGAATACAAACGGTATTTTATATGTACGGCTGTTTATTGTTGCTGATTCCGGCCAAGTAACTTGGTAAGACATTTTAATGTCTGCCACTTTTTTTTGTTCGCTAGGCGTTAGTGACGCATCATTAGCTGATGCTTGCATTATTTCGTCATATAAATGATTGTTATTGAAGTAAATACTATAACGTTGTGCTTCCGTTAGTTTGTCAAAAACATCGATATTAATTTTTTTAGCTTCAACTACACCAACAGGTTTAAGTCCAACGAATAACACATAGTCTGCAAAGCCTGTTTTACCTGTTTCGTCTTTATCGGTTGGCCACTCGGCTATTGCTAGGTTTTTTCCGCTTTGAGGACGAATTCCCTTTGCATAGGTTAATGCTTGGCTATCTGCCGCCCAACCTGCATCACGCAACTGTTGGTCGATAATAAAGCGTGTTTCTTTTTCTGATAAGTCTAAACGGCGAGCTGCTGCACGCTGTGTGATTTCTTTCTTATAAGCTTTGCGATCTGTTTCTGTTTTCTTGGCAAGTTCTTGTTCTTTTGCTTGTAATTGTGCTTCGAGGGCATCAACTCTTGCTTTGGTTTGCGCTTCGGTTTCTTCTTGTTTACCTTCCAAAATAGCAATATAGCCACCAAGTGCGGTTAACTTATTTTTGTTGGCTTCAAGTTCAGCGTCGGTTTGTGCGCTGGTATTTAATGCTTGTTGTAGCTGTTGTTTTAATTCGGTGACTTGCTGTTGGTATTCATCTTCTTGCTTACCGTCGGGTAGTGCAAATATGGGTGCAGCAAAATCAGCATCATTTTTAACTAATCTGTAGTACCAAATACTTAACCTGAAGGCTAACCGTAATGCCATTTCTGCATCGTCGAGATCATTGTGGTAATCATGAACTGCTTGATTGCCCACTTTACGAAGTGAGTGGAATACATTGATAATTGAATCGTCTACCCACGCAATTTTGGCTAGTTCGCGAGTTAGCTCTAATTGTGTCTCAGGGATCTGAATGTCTAGCAATTTGGCTATATGCTTAGCTGAAGCTTCGCCAAACATACGTAGTTTAACTAAGGTGGTATTGGGATCGTCAGGAAAGTTTTTTTCTGCCGCTAATGCTATGCGATACAGAATGTCATTTACGCCTTTTAAAAACTCAAAATTTGACTGTTGCACTGACAAAAACTCCTTTACTTATTACAACTTAATAGTGGCAAACTTAATGCCAACATAAATTAATAACATGTTATAAGTTGTCTATAGACAACTCTTTCATCCAATTTGATAACACTTGATGGCTTTTTAAACTAAGCATCTCTGCGGCTTTAGTTTTATTGCTACCTGTAGCTTTTAATGCAGCCAAAACATATTTTTTTCTATGAATATCAAGAATATCACTAATATTGACTTTTTGTCCAAAGGTTAAGGCTATATCATGCCCTTCTTGATTATTGGTACGATTAATTAATGCATTTTGAATATCTTTATCTGTGATTTTATCTTTGTTTGACCACAAAAAAGCACGGTTTAATGTGTTCCATAATTCTCGAATATTACCTGGCCATGCTTGAGATATAATAAAATTTATTGCACTTTCACAAATAATCTTACTTTTATAGTCTGGGTGTTTGCTTGAGGCAATGTTAACTTCTTCAGCTAACTCATTCACTAGTTGCGGTAAATCTTCTGCCCTCACTCTTAATGGAGGGATTTCGATAATGCCTACCGCTAACCGATAAAATAAATCTTCTCTGAAACTGCTTTTCTCAACAAGATCGATTAAGTCTCGGTGAGTTGCAGCAATAATACGGACATCAACACTAATGCTCTGCTCACTACCTACCTTGGTAATTTCACCTTCTTGTAGAGCACGTAATAGTTTTACTTGAGCTTCTGGTGTTAATTCACCTACTTCATCAAGAAACAATGTACCGCCATCGGCTTGTTCAAATAAACCTCGGTGATCTTTTTCGGCTCCTGTAAATGCGCCTTTAACATGGCCAAATAAAATAGAGTCGATAAGGTTTTCTGGTAATGCGCCACAATTAACTGCTTTTAATGGTTTATCGGCACGTAAACTACCTAGATGAATAGCATTGGCTAATACCTCTTTACCTGTACCTGTTTCACCAAGAATAAGCGTAGGTAATTCAGAACTAGCAAGGCGCTTGGCTTTACTAACGGTTTCTTGCATTACTTTTGATGTGACAGGTATTGCACTAAAGGCTTTCTGGCTTGAGGGTGCAGTCACTGCTTTGTTAGCTATATTTTTGGCTGCCGATTTTACATAAGCTTTACCAAAATCAACCGGTACATCAACTTCTATAACTTTGTCATCTTGTGATGACTGAAGGAAGGTAACATTGGGCTTACCTTTTCCGACAAGTATCGATACGGCAGTCATTGCCGGAGTGCCAGAGGTTAAATTAACAAATAGCTTTTCTGATTCAGCTGATAATTTAGATAGGTGGTTTTCTGTGTGCTTTATAATGGATGGGTAATCAATTGCAGATTCTACATTCGCTTTACAAATAGCAACATCTTCTGATGGTCGCCCTATTCTAGCTAATGATTTTTTTAACCAACGCTCATACTCGTTCCAATCTTCTTCCCATGTGTTAGCAAAAATGACTATGCGATTAAACGGTGTTTTGTTGAAGATAGCCAGAGTCGAAACCGCAGCATTTCTATCCTCTTTCATGTGTTTAATGTCGGTAAAGCCTAACCAGGTATATAAAGTATTCACAATTGCTCTTTCTTCAATCATAAGATGGGAACTAATATTACATAGGATAATAAAAATTACACTTAAAAGGCTTGTGATGTTTCACGCTATCTGTTCTCAAATTTGCTAAGGTGCTAATTTTGCTGTTCACTCTCAACTTTCTCAAATAAATCCTGCACTTCGCAATTAAACAAGTCACATAACTTATCCATTGCTTCAAGGTCTACTCGTTGTGCTGTTTCTTTATATAAAAGCGTAATGGTATTTCTGTTCAACCCGGTTTCTCGAGCAACATCCATTACCTTCATTTTATGTTCGCCCATTAGTCGAGCAAGATGACATTTG
>Ga0055584_100002004_pt1 | contig 19996 bp, 15 predicted proteins | sample OSDHelmetaG_FD_58716 | JGI IMG/M metagenome (GOLD analysis project Ga0055584, IMG submission 58716) | Pelagic marine sediment microbial communities from the LTER site Helgoland, North Sea, for post-phytoplankton bloom and carbon turnover... | ecosystem: Environmental > Aquatic > Marine >... | reverse complement strand
CCAGTAAATAGCACCGTTCGTAGAAAGGTCAGTTAATTGGAATGTATTGTATAATTCAACTGCGTTTGAGCTAGATACAAAATCAGCTACTGGAGGTGCAGTTGGAGTTACGATTTCAATACATCTTAACGAAGAATCTCTACCTAAACAGTTTTCAGAATAAAGTCTCACACAGTATTTACCTGTTGAAGTGAATTTTTCTGTAACGTTAGTTGTTGTGTAATCAATTGATCCGTCGTCTCCGATGTCCCAACCATGATACTGATAACCAGTTTGGTTATTGTTAATCATGTTTACTTTAGTCTTAACGAAGGCAGTATCAACCATGAAGAATCCAGCTGCTAATGTTCCAGAAACCGCTAATGTCATAGTGTAATCTTCTTCTTCACCATAAGACAAAGTATTACAAGAAGAAGTCGCTGAGTGAGTATTACCTAAGTAGTAATCACCTTTAATACGCATTCTAGTAACACCTGTTTTGATGTTTTTACAACCAACCGTAAATGAATAGGTCTTCGTCGAGTTTGCTGCTTGTTGAGTCCAAGAAGAGGAAACAAATTCTCCAGCGTCATCAAAATCTTGATCATTGTTTAGATCAATCCAAACGCCCATATTCATAGGGAATCGACCACAACCAATTGCGATGTCATAGTTTGAACCGCCGTTTAATGTAAAGGCAGAGGTTGATGTAATTAACGTACTACTCGAGGTAGTGGTTCCGTTACAACCGTCGGCAGCCTTACTATAAATAGTGGTACCACTTGTGCTAATCGTTACGGACTCAATTGACATTCCGTTGAGTGAACAATAAGCGTTCTGCCATCCGGATTGACAATACTGTGCCGAAACGGATACAGCGGAAAGAATTACTGCAGCCAACAGTAAAGAAAATCGATTCCACGAACCAAGATTCTTAATTTTTAAACTTGTAAACCTGTTTTTCATTTGTTTATTAATGTTGATAAATACTACTTTTCTTAAATATTGGGGACCAAATATATGTGTTTAACCTATTCCATAGACACAGTCCTGACAAAAAGTTTCATCAGAAATGCGATATTGTATTTGTATGACATAAATATTACATTTGGTAGATGCTTTTTAACTCTGTCATATCATGGTATTTCAAAAAAAGAATACAACAAGTGCAATATGGCATTGAAAATCCATTCGAGGTCCAGCATAATTTATGGGAGTCATTAATAGAGGCAGGAAAACAAACTGTCTTTGGAGAATTGCACGGATATAATTCACTGTTAAATCCCAACGATTACAGAAACAACGTACCTATTCAAACTTATGAAAGTTTAAAGCCATATATCATGAGATTGATGGCAGGTCACCAACATGAGCTATGGCCAACTGAAATTAAATGGTTCGCAAAATCATCTGGCACTACGTCTGAGAAAAGTAAATTTATTCCTGTAAGCTTTGAAGCACTCGACGAATGTCAGTTTAGAGGTGCCAGAGATTTGATGACGCTTTATTGTCACAACAACCCCGATAGTAAAATTTTTGAAGGGAAAAGTTTGATGATTGGCGGAAGTCATGAAATCAATCGGCTTGATAGCAATTCTTATTGTGGAGACCTTTCAGCAGTGATGATGAACAACCTTCCGTTCTGGGTAAACTTACTGAGAACACCGAAACAGGAGATTGCCTTAATGAGCGATTGGGAAGTGAAATTGGAAAAAATGGCACAGTCAACACTCGATGTTGATGTTGCAAGTATTTCAGGGGTGCCAACATGGACAATGCTTCTGATGAACAGGATTCTTCACAAAACAGGAGCTAGTAATATCCTAGAAATATGGCCAAACCTAGAATTATATATGCACGGTGGAGTTGGCTTTGATCCATATCGTCGACCATTCAATAAGCTCATTCCATCTGATAAAATGAAATACATGGAAACCTATAATGCATCGGAAGGTTTCTTCGGGATACAAGACACACTGGAACCAACAGGTGACTTATTGCTCATGATGGATTATGGCATTTACTATGAGTTTATGCCCATGAGTGAACTGGGAAAAACAGAACCAAAAACCAAAACACTGGAAGAGGTTGAAGTCGATAAAAATTATGCGATAATCATTACGACAAATGCAGGTTTGTGGCGTTATATGCTTGGAGACACAGTTATGTTTACAAGTGTTAAGCCTTTTAGATTTAGGATCACAGGTAGAACAAAGCTATTTATAAATGCATTTGGCGAAGAATTGATGATTGACAATGCGGAAGTTGCGATGGCGGAAGCCTGTAAAAGGACCAATGCGGAAATAAAGGAGTATACCGCGGCGCCTGTTTATCTCGAGAATGAGGAGTCAGGGGGACATCAGTGGTTAATTGAATTTGAAAAAGCGCCCGACAGTATCAAACAGTTTCAATATGAACTAGATACCCTATTAAAGTCAGTTAATTCAGATTATGAAGCAAAACGGGCTGGAGACATGGCATTAAAACCACCACAAATTCATGTGTGTAATCAAGGAACGTTTTACAAATGGATGAAGGAAAAAGGCAAATTAGGGGGGCAGAATAAAGTTCCTCGTTTGTCAAACGATCGAAAAATCGTTGAAGAGATCTTAGCTTTAATGAAAAATTAAAATGGTTTCCGCTGGCTGAGGTTATTTTTGCCATATGCCGTTCAAACTCAATTCAACCTTCGAACCAAAAGGGGATCAACCAGAAGCAATTAGACAGCTAACCGAGGGCCTTGAAGGAGGATTGAAAAGTCAAACATTATTGGGTGTAACAGGCTCAGGTAAGACATTTACCATGGCCAACGTCATCCAAGAAGTGCAACGTCCGACCATTATCATCAGTCACAACAAAACACTTGTTGCTCAACTTTACGGCGAATTCAAACAATTCTTTCCGGAAAATGCGGTGGAATATTTTGTTTCATACTACGATTATTACCAGCCTGAAGCATTCCTTCCAACAACAAACACCTACATCGAAAAGGACCTTCAAATTAATGATGAGATAGAAAAGCTCAGACTAAGTGCTACGTCGTCTCTACTCAGCGGTCGCCGCGACGTAATTGTTTTGGCGTCTGTGAGTTGTATTTATGGTGCAGGAAATCCAAATGATTTTGAAACAAGCATCATAAGACTCAAAGTAGGTGAGAAAATGAGCCGTAATACACTTTTGTATTCTTTGGTCGAAAGTCTTTACTCAAGAACGACAGCCGATTTTAAGCGAGGGACTTTCAGGGTAAAAGGAGATAACGTTGACATTTTTTTAGCCTATGATGACCATGCACTCCGTGTTACTTTTTTCGGAAATGAAATAGAAGAGTTGGCCCACATTGATCCTGTTTCAGGTCAAACCATTGAAGCCTTGGATATTGCCGCAGTATTCCCAGCGAACTTATGGGTAACACCAAGAGACCGGCTCAACAATGCAATCAAACATATCCAAGACGATATGGTGAAGCAAGTCGCCTTTTTTGAAAGCAATGAAAAACCTCTAGAAGCTAAAAGGATTGAAGAACGCACAACGTATGATCTCGAAATGATTCGAGAACTGGGTTATTGTAGTGGTATTGAAAACTACAGTCGGTATATGGATGATCGGCAACCAGGTTCAAGGCCTTTTTGTTTAATTGATTATTTCCCTGATGATTACTTGATGATTGTTGACGAGAGTCATGTGACCATACCTCAAGTACGTGCCATGTACGGTGGTGATCGGTCAAGAAAGATCAACTTAGTGGATTACGGGTTTAGGCTACCCGCAGCAATGGACAACCGTCCACTGAAGTTTGATGAATTTGAACATTTGGTAAATCAAGTCGTCTATGTAAGTGCAACACCTGCGGATTACGAAATAATGGAATCAGAGGGTGTGATTGTCGAGCAAGTGATTCGCCCAACAGGCTTGTTAGACCCGATTTTGGAGGTACGACCCTGCGTCAACCAAGTTGATGATTTACTAGATGAAATTGATATTGTCGTAAAAAAGGGAGACCGTGTTTTAGTGACCACGTTAACCAAACGGATGGCGGAGGAACTTGATAAGTACCTTAAGAGATTAAATATTAGTAGTGCCTATATTCATTCCGAAGTAAAAACTCTTGATAGGGTAGAGATACTCCGAGATTTGAGATTGGGTGTTTACGATGTATTGGTTGGGGTAAACCTTTTAAGAGAAGGTCTGGATCTTCCAGAGGTGTCGTTAGTGGCTATTTTGGATGCAGACAAGGAGGGCTTCCTTCGTTCCCATAGATCTTTAACCCAAACAATTGGAAGGGCAGCGCGAAACGAAAATGGGCGCGTAATTTTATACGCAGATAGAATTACGGATTCAATGCGGAAAACGATTGACGAAAACAATAGAAGACGTGAAATACAAATTGAATACAATACCAAACATGGTATTACTCCAACGACTATTTACAAGAGTAAGGAAGACATAATGGAGCAAACGTCTGTTGCAGACAGAAAGTCGACGCGAGATGCCAAACCTTACTTTAACGATGCAGAAGTAAGCTTAGCTGCCGACCCAGTATATAAATATATGTCTAAGGATCAGTTAAAGGCTGCTATAGAACAAAACAAACGCAAGATGAAAAAGGCTGCAAAGGATTTAGACTTTATTGAAGCAGCTAGATTTAGAGACGAAATCGGGGCGTTGGAGAAAATGCTCTAACAAATCGAGAAAAAGACCACAAAAAAAAGAGCTGTTATCAACAGCTCTTTTTTTATATCAAATTCTTGAATCTATTTTCTGTAATATAATTTCACCTCAACACGACGGTTAAGTGCTCTTCCTTCTGGAGTACTGTTATCAGCAATTGGTTGCGTTTCTCCATACCCTTTAGATGATAATCTAGTGGCATCAACTCCCTTAGCAATTAAGTAAGCCTGAACAGCATCTGCTCTACGTTGACTTAAACTCATGTTGTCATCTGGTGCACCAACATTGTCAGTGTGGCCTTCCACATACACATTAAGTGTAGGGTTGTCCAACAAGATATTTACGATTGAGTCTAAATCTGCGTTACTTGATTCTTTAATGGTTGAGCTAGTAGTTTCAAAATGAATGTTCTTAGCAGCAAGATTAACTTTTTCAACAAGCTCTTTTGGAACTTCTTCCTCATGCTTGAATCTATAAGCGGCATCATTCTCACCGAAGTTAATTACAAAACCAGCTGAGTGATATAAGAAGGCATCATGTAATGCATTCAAACGAACCTTGCTTAAAGAGAAAGGCAAACCATCATAGTTGTCGTCGTACGTATAGTTGTAACTAGACTGTAATGTCAAATCTAAAAAATCTGTAAGAGCGATTCGAACACCACCACCTGCATTCCAGTGAGCAGCAATCCATGAACGATTGTTCACAAAGTTCTCATCATAACCTGGTTGCTCATGAATAATTCTTGAGATAGACTGCATACCACCCCATCCTGCATTTAGGAATGGACGAATACGACTGTCTTCGTTCATGATTTTCCCGTTTGTGAACTTGAAGCGAAGTCCAAGGGTTAAGTCGGTTACTTGAGCGGTAAAGCCAAGTTTACGTGGATAGCTATCATCTCTATGACCTAATTCTCCAACTGATGCCGTAACGATGGCATCAAAAGATGGATTTACATAATATCCGAACGAACCACCAACTGCTTGGTAATCCGGCTTTTCTGCCAAAAAGTACCGCGTTCCGCGATCTCCACCATATTCTCTAAGTCCACCATTAATTTCAAATCCAAATTTGTGCAAGTAGTTTTGAGCAACAACGTCGCCAACTCCAATTAATGATAGTGCTAGAATAGCACAGGAAACAAAGATTTTCTTATTCATTTCTTTTAAGTTTTCTCAATAAAGTTTTACTAGAGTTTACATGTAATGTCATATAAATCTCACACAACAATATTAAGCGTTCTTAGATAAATAAAAAAAATTTTGATTTTATTTTTAATTTTTTGACAATGTGGAGGTTACAAACTAAGCCCAGATCTTTGTCCCTTCGGTACAATTCTGACATATATCAATGTTTTTACGCGACTTTAAAACAAGTTTTCGAAACGCATTATATTGAGTATTTTGCCAAATATCCTTAAACTGAGTCGTCCTAAGGTCCCCAAATTGGTGGCTTGCGTCTTTGTCAAAGCAACAGGGAGCAATTTTTCCATCCCATGTTACGACACAACTGTGCCATAATCGCCAACAATGATTGAGTAACTTATTTTTAATTTTTGGGGAACCGTCTTTTGAATATCTAGCGTATCTATCATTTTCTGGAATTAGTGACAAATTTGTTTCAAAATCATAGATCTGAGCCGTTTTTATACCTAATTCATCCACCCCATATTCTTTTGCCAGCATTTTTATCTCGTCAATTTGGTGCTCATTGTGTCCAAAAACGATGAATTGCCAAATAATATATGGACCGTGCCCAGCCTTCTTTTTTGCCTCGACAATATTCTTGGTTCCTTCCAATACCTTTTTTAGATTTCCGCCTATTCTGTATTTTGAATATGTTTCCTGACTTGTGCCATCCAATGATATAATCAACCGGTTTAATCCGGAGTCAATTGTTGACTTAGCAACTTCAGGAGTTAGATAATGTGCATTGGTACTTGTAGCTGTATATATATTATGTTTAGACGCATACGACACCATTTCCAAAAAATCAGTGTTTAGGTACGGTTCCCCTTGAAAGTAATACGTAATGTAGGTTAAAGTGGATTTTAATTCATCAATGATTTTTTTGTTCAAATCAGTGTTAAGCATGCCTGTATCCCGAGTAAATTGTCGCAAACCACTTGGACATTGAGGGCAGCGTAAATTACAAGAAGTGGTCGGTTCAATACTTATTGCAATAGGAAATCCTTTGTGCTTATTGACGCCAGTTAGCCTCGAAACAAAGTAGCTACTAACTACCTTAGACATATTGAAGAGCCTGCTAGGCCTCAATGTTTTAATATATTGAAAAGCGTCTTTGGTGTTAATTTTCACACAACGAAGGTAGTTTACCTAAACAGATAAGTTTAATAACTCAATGGCTTTTTCATAGTCATCTTTGTGAACTAACAATTGAATACCTCCGTTCGCTTGAGTGAATACGTTATACGTAGTGGCGTTAATGTCTCCCATTATTTGGGTAAAGATGCCGCAACTATCTAGATGATTCTTCGCGTTGTGTGCGTCAATACTATTAAAAAAGGTGTGAAGTATCGTGAAGTTTTCCATGCCTATAATATAAGCATAATATTAGTAAGCCTTAGCAAACAATACCCGCCTTTTCGACGGATTGCCTGTTAAAACGCAAGAACCACTTTCTTCTTTTCCGTCAAATGGAATGCATCTAATGGTCGCTTTAGTTTCTTGTTTAATTTTTTCTTCTGTTTCACTTGTACCATCCCAATGCGCCGAAATAAATCCAGTTTTCTTTTCCAACACCTCTTTAAATTCATCCCAGGTATTCACATTCGTAATGTGATTGTCCCTAAAGGTTTCTGCTCTAAGGAAAAGATTATCTTGAATAGCCTTTAGTAAATGTGACACCTTGTTTGGTAAATCACTTATTTGAAGTGTTTCTTTTTCCTTGGTATCTCGACGTGCTACTTCTACCGAACCATTTTTAAGATCTCTTGGCCCCATAGCAATGCGCACCGGAACTCCTTTTAGCTCCCATTCCGCAAATTTGTAACCTGGTTTGTGCGTATCCCTATCATCGAATTTTACCGAAATGCCGATGGCTTCTAGGTTAGATTTAATGTCATTGGCAATTTTAGAAATCTCTTCTAATTGCTCAAGACCTTTATATATAGGTACTATCACAACTTGTATCGGAGCAAGTTTTGGAGGTAAAACTAAACCCTCATCATCGCTATGCGTCATAATGAGTGCTCCCATTAGCCTAGTTGAAACACCCCAACTTGTAGCCCAAACATATTCCTGCTTGCCCTCTTTAGTTGTGTATTTTACATCAAACGCTTCAGCGAAATTCTGACCTAAAAAGTGTGAAGTCCCCATTTGAAGCGCTTTGCCATCTTGCATCAATCCTTCAATACAAAGTGTGTCATCTGCGCCAGCAAATCTTTCGTTTTCAGTCTTGACACCTTTTATCACTGGTGTTGCCATATAGTTTTCAGCAAACTCAGCATACACATCTAACATTGTTCTTGTTTCATCCAATGCTTCCTGTTTTGTCGCATGCGCGGTATGACCTTCTTGCCAAAGAAATTCCGTTGTACGCAAAAACAATCTTGTCCGCATTTCCCACCGGACAACATTTGCCCATTGATTGACTAAAATTGGTAAATCTCGATAAGACTGAATCCAACCTTTATACGTCTTCCAAATAATAGCTTCACTAGTTGGTCGAACAATGAGTTCTTCTTCTAGTTTGGCTTCTGGATCCACTATCAACTTTGTTGCATCTGTAGGATCCGTTTTCAAACGGTAATGCGTAACCACGGCACACTCTTTTGCAAAACCCTCGGCGTTTTTTTCTTCAGCCTCAAACAAGCTTTTAGGAACAAACAAAGGGAAATACGCATTTGAGTGCCCAGTTGCCTTAAACATTTTGTCTAATTGTTGTTGCATGTTTTCCCAAATGGCGTATCCATAAGGCTTTATTACCATGCATCCTCTTACAGCAGAATGTTCTGCTAAATCGGCATTAACGACTAAGTCGTTGTACCATTTTGAATAGTCTTGTTCCCTCGAAACTTTTTCAAATGCCATTATTAATTTTACTTTGGAATGTTCTTTGCCTTATTAGGTTGAGGGGGCAAAGTTAGAACTTCTCCCATTTAAATGAATTGATTAATTAAATACGCCTATGAAAACCATTTTTTACACCATTGCAGTTGGCCTCATGTTCACCTCATGTGCTTCATTACAAGGCACTAACGTGAATCAGTCAACCGTTTCAGATGATATTTATTATACACCGGGAGATGAAAAGGTAAATGATTCAGAAGAAACTATTTCTCAATCTAATTCAATTGATACTTATGAAAATAAGTCTAAAAAAGTAGAGGTTGAATACACAAAAACGGACACCTATAATGAGGAAGAAGACGTGTATACAGAGGATCAGTATACGACAGAAACCGAATCAGTGTATGATGATGAAGATGGATATGCTTCTCAAGGGTTTTCATACGAAGACCACTTTAATCGGTTAGAAGGAAACGACGATGATTTTTATAACGGATATTATGACGGTTATGAAGATGGGTACGACGATGGAAATTGGAGAAGTACCAGAAACAATCGATATAGAAACAGATATTACAGTGCCTGGGATAATTACGACCCTTATTATTATGGCTATTACGACAACTTTTACTACGGTTACGGAAATCCTTATAGATACAATATATGGAATCGATCTAATGTATATGTAGGATATTCGAGCTGGGGAGGCTGGTATGGCGGATACAACAATGGATGGAACAGAGGTTGGAATAGAGGTTGGACTTGTTACCCTACGCCAGTATATGGTTATGGATATGGTTGGAACAACTACAATCGATGGAACAATTACAATTATGGATACGGATGGAATAACTATGGCTACGGTTGGAACACGGTAAATTACAATTATTACAACGGCGGCTATTATGGTGGTAACAGAAACAGAAATTGGAATCGACCAGTTTATACTTCTGGCAACAACAATGGTGGTTATAACAACGGAGGGGGAACTAAAGTCAACAGACCTCGAGAAACAGTTAGAACAAACACACCAACTAGAGGTAGACAAACACAAGTACAACCAAGAAGTTCTGGTAAAATGGAGGCACCAACTGGATCTGGGGTTAGAAAGCCAGGTGAAGTAGTGTCAGGTAGAACACCAAGCCAAGGAAGTGGAACGGTTGGCACAACAACTTCAGGAGGTAAAAAAGCGCCAAGAAGTACTTCAGCAAATACAACGCCGGTTCAAGGACCAACATCTGGCACTACAGTACGACAATCTGGAGGGTCTAATACAAGACAAACTCCTCAACAATCTACTACTCCGAATACGAGAACGACGACATCTCCAACAAGAACAACTCGTTCAAGTACTAGAAGCACTACGCCATCGCAGAGTACAAGTCCTTCTAGGTCAAATTCAACCACGCAGCCAAGGTCGACAACAACGAATCGAGTGAGATCTGGTTCAACTACAACACCTAGTCGGACCAATAGTGCACCTACGAGGACGACTAGTCCAACAAGAACTACGTCGCCAACTAGGACAACAACACCTAGTAGGTCTACGTCACCATCTCGGTCTAGTACTTCACCTTCACGAAGTACACAGCCAACAAGAAGTACAACTACTTCTCCTTCTCGTAGTACTTCACCATCTAGATCTACCACTTCTCCAAGTCGAACCAGGTCTAGTACACCATCAAGATCTGTGAGTCCGAGTAGAAGTTCTTCGCCATCGCGATCAACTACTTCTCCTTCTCGTAGTACTTCACCATCTAGATCAACAACCTCACCGAGTAGAACGAGGTCGAGTACACCTTCAAGGTCGGTGAGTCCAAGTAGAAGTTCTTCGCCTTCGCGATCAAGTACAACACGGTCGTCGACTCCTTCAAGAAGTGTTTCACCTTCACGATCCAGCTCGCCGAGTAGATCAGTAAGCCCTTCGAGAAGTACTTCACCGTCAAGAAGTTCTTCCCCAAGTAGATCTTCAGGTAACACCCAACGATCGGGAGGTAGAACCCGATAATTATTTAACAATTAACCTAAATATAGATATTATGAAAAAGCTGATATTTTCACTTTTAATGCTACAGGTTTGCCTGTTTGCCTTTGCCCAAGGCGATATTGACGCCTTGCGTTATTCTCAAACAGAACTCGGAGGCACCGCTAGGTCACTAGGCGTTGCAGGAGCATATGGAGCACTTGGTGCTGACCTTTCAAGTGCCATCATCAATCCAGCCGGTTTGGCGGTTTGTAGATCAAACTCATTCACATTTGGTGGGTCGATGATTAACTCAAAAAGTAAAATCGAGTATCAAGGAAATTCCAAAAAGGATTTTGATTTCAATTTGGCGCTACCCTCACTAGGCTTTGTGTTTTACAATGGGAAATATGAGAATAGAAAACCGGCCACTACAGGTTGGGTTAACACAAATTTTGCCATCAGCGTTAACAGAACAAATAACTTTAATGGCATTAGAAATTATAACGGTGCAAATAATGATAATTCAATGTTGGATTATTTTGCTGAACGCGCAAATGGGTTATCTGTCAATGAAATTTCGGCTACCAGTGAAGAATTGGAAGCGGGATATTATGATTTAGAAACGATGGCTTGGGATGCATACCTGATTGACAGCGTTGGCAACAGAACTTTTGGCGCCGCTATCGATCCATTAAATAGGGATCTTACACAGAAAAATGTGATTACTTCAAAAGGAGGCACGCATGATATTGGACTACACCTATCGTCAAACTACGAAAACAAGTTTTACATAGGTGGTGGTATTAATGTTACTACTGTAAGGTATAAAGAAGAAAATAGATTCATTGAAACAGATGAAAGCAGCAATTTTAACAATTGGTCTGTATGGTCATTAGAACAAAACCTCTTGACAAAAGGTGTTGGTATAAGTGCCAATATCGGAATTCTGGTCCGACCGTCGACAAATGTAAGACTAGGTGCCGCATTAAAGACGCCAACTATTTATGACTTACGAGACGAATACTACAACGAGATGGTGGTTGATTACGACGACGGCACGTATGGTGAATTTCAATCGGTAGAGGGATACTATGAATATAAAATAATGACGCCGATGAAAACTACATTAAGTGGGGCATATCTGTTTGGGAAAAACGGTTTTATCTCTTCTGATATAGAAATCATTGATTATTCTACCATGAGGCTGCGACCAACCAACAGTGCATTTGAGGTTGCCAATGATGCAATAAGTAGTAAATATGGTAAAGCGGTAAACATAAGACTAGGTGGAGAATATGTACGCAATATGGTGCGCTTTAGAGCCGGCGGAGCAAGATACGGAAGTCCACTAGCGACAGCTAAAGATGACAACTTAACACAAAACTACATTACTGGTGGAATAGGTTTAAAAGACAACAACTGGTCTTTAGACATGTCAGTTATTCAACAATTGGGCAAAGAAACCATCCAACCTTATACTTTAGACGCAGGAATTGTTCCAACGGCCACGAATAAGGCAAGTAGGAATAGTCTTGTCATCACACTGACAACAAAGTTTTAACAACAAAAAAGGCCTGACATTGTCAGGCCTTTTTACTTAAATGGTTTCTTTTATTGTTTTACAAATCGCTTTGTTAATGTCGTTCCTTCCGTTTCAACAGCAATCCAGTAGATTCCGGCTTGTAAACTTGAAACGTCCAAGTCTGAGCTTGCTTCAGCCTTGTTAAGAACAGTTTCCCCAACGATATTGATTACCTGAATGTTTTGTGCATTTGAGGGTAAATCCAACAAGGTAAGTTGATTCTGTACAGGGTTTGGGGCGATGGTAAAACCAGCTGCATCAACCGTTGATACACTTAAACTAGCACACCATAAATCCAAAATATAAGTTGCTGTACTGTTAACAGATGGTTCATCCACCTTAAACACTAACAAACTAACTGTTGCACCTTCAGGGCAACATGTGTTGTAAGGATAAAAATGACAGATCATGTCAAAAGATTCGTTAGCGTCAACTGTAAAATCAGCAGAGTCTGTGGTTTCCATGTAACAAGAGTTCTTGTCACAAATGGCAGTTTTTACACTGCAGCTCTCTTTGTAAGTTCTAATCCAACGGTACGTTCCGGCATTGGCAAGGGTAATCACGTTATGTGTTTCTATGTCAAGATTATTCTCGAAACCGCGAGCTGTATCCGCAGTCGCGTTGTCCCATGTGATTTGAGCTTGAGAAACCGCTGCAAAGCTTATTAATGTGAGTAATGTTAAAATTTGTTTCATCTATTCTTGTTACTTTCAGGTCGCAAGATGATGAAAAAAAGCAACATAATAATTCCCATGCGGCATAATTGTACCAAATCATGTCATTTATTTGACCATAATACTATGTAACTTTGTTCGTTAATGCACTCTACTACCCATTCAGCTTAAGTTGAAGACACATTATTCATATCTACGATTTAGCACTTTGTTGTTAACGTTTGCCCTAATTTCATTAATTGGTTCACCTCGGTGTTATGCACAATTAATTGTAGGGGAAGGCTTCAGTGCTCAGGTATTGGTTGGCAACGTATTGGTTGGTGACGGTGTCCAAACTCGTAACATCACCTACACAGGTCACAACAGGGCCATTGCGCTTTTTGAAAATGGAGACAAGGCTGAACTCGGATTAGACAAAGGCATTATCATGTCAACCGGTGTGGCAGTTGAGGCAAAAGGGCCAAACGATGTATTAGATAATTCCAAAGACTTAAAATACCCTGGTGATCAAACACTTGAGAAAATTGCGAATAGACAAACGATAGACGCTGCAGTATTACAGTTTGAATTTAAACCCCAAACCGAAGAAATTGAGTTTAAGTACATTTTTTCGTCTGAAGAATACATTAGATATGTAGACCGAGGATTCAATGATGTTTTCGGTTTCTTTATTTCGGGTCCGGGCATCACTGGCGAACAAAATGTTGCCAAAATTCCGGGTTCAAATGTGGAAGTGTCGATTGACAACGTTAACCATAAACGAAATTCAGAATACTTCGTGCTTAACGATAATACATCGTCTAATAGCTATAAGCACTTACAGCATAACGGACAAACCGTGGTTTTAAAAGCAAACCTGACACTCCAAGCTTGTGACTGGTATACCATCAAGTTGGCCATTACTGATGTTGGTGATCCAGCATTAGATTCGTGGGTCTTTATTGGAAGTAAAAGTTTCAAGCACAAAACAGCAATTGGAGCGGACACAGCTTTTTGCTCAGATAACTTTGTTCAAACCTTAGATGCAGGACATCCATCTCGACAAGTGCTTTGGTCGACAGGTGAAAGGACCCAGCAGATTCAAGTTAGTGGTTATGGAAATTATTGGGTTGAGGTATTTACTCAATGTGGGTCGTTTAAAGATGAAATCAACATCTTCCCAGCCATAAAAGACATATCTATAGGCGACGACACCCTCGTTTGTGGTAACGAAGTAAATCGAGTTCTGCAAGTGGAAAACCGCGTTTTTGAACACTATAAATGGTCTAATGGCGATACCACACCCACGATTACTGTTAAGAAACCAGGCGAGTATTGGCTCGAAGTTAGCCGATATGGTTGTACTGCTGCCGACACCATGCAAATCAACGAAATTGAAGTGCCAGAGTTTAGTCTTGGCGCAGATACCCTCATTTGTGGAGAAGTGGATTTAAGTTTAAAACCAAACATCAACGCAGATGACTTTACCTGGCATGACGGGTCAAAAAATGGGGTAATGAAAGTAACTGAACCAGGCCTTTATTGGCTAAGAGCGGATTTGGGTGTCTGTCATTATATCGATTCTATCATGATTACCAATAGGACGGCACTTAATGTTGACATTGGTCCGCCTGAACTAAGTTTTTGCGAACTGCAAGACGTGCGACTCACAACACAACTAAACGATACATCAGACTATGCCATTCGCTGGAATACGGGCGAACAAGTAGGGGCCATTACCGTAACCGAGTCAGGTTGGTACGCCGTTTCAGTCACTGATAAGGTCTGTGGTTTTACAGCAGATGATGATTGTAATGTGATGTTTTTATCGGAGTCACTCGACTATTTTGTGCCCAATGCGTTTAGTCCAAATCTCGATGGATTAAATGGAACATTCTCTGTGACCTTTGGATTGTCAACTGTTGATACCTTTCAAATCAGTATTTACAACCTTTGGGGTGAGCAAATTTACCAGTCTTCAGATATAGAAGAGAAATGGGATGGGAAATGGCAAGGTAATTATCTGCCCGGTGGGACTTATATTTGGTATGCGGTGCTAAAAACACCTTGTTTGCCAGATGAAAAACGGTACCAAAGCGGCACCTTGACGATTATGAGATAGCTTTATCCAGCTTCGGCTTCAACGGCCTCAACTTCAGGAATCATCCTTTTTAATAAATTCTCAATGCCGGCCTTTAACGTCATTGTACTGCTCGGACAACCACTACAAGATCCTTTCATGACAACATTGACCACACCGTCTTCGAAGCTTTTGAAGGATATCGCACCACCATCCATTTCAACAGCTGGTTTAACGTGGTCATCTAACAATTGTTTGATCTTTCGAACAACATCAGACTCTTCTTCATCCGTTAATTCCACTTTTTTCGACGCAGTAACAATGTCCTTCCCGTCTTGCAGATAATCTTGAACGAATTTTTTAAGAGTCGGGATAATGTCAAACCACTCATAATCCACAGATTTTGTAACACTCACAAAATTGTTCATGATGAATACCCCTTTTACATAAGGGAATTCAAATAACGCCGTCGCAAATGGTGAATCTTGGACCTTGTCTTTCGACCTAAAGTCAACACTGTCGTTTGCCAAAATCATTCTGTTTGAAACAAATTTCATTGATTCTGGGTTCGGAGTTGCTTCTGAATATACCGTTACTATTTCGTCTAAAGTCATGTTATAATAAAATGGGTACAAAGGTAACCAATGAAGTCACAATTAGTTTTTAGCTAGAGTCATTTATTTGGATAGAGGTTTTTGGTGAAATTACACCAGTAACATTCAGGATCCATGCAACCTTTCGAAAACTGCTTGTCCATTATTTTATGATACACCGATTGAACAATTGATTTCATTTGGGTCTCATTTTCTGGGTTAATCAGCACTTTTTGAGATAAAAACTCTCCTGAGTCAGATGGTTCAACGAAATCCATCTCACCGCTTACCATGGCATAATCTCTAGTTTTATCGTGGTTTACGAGCAATGAATAAAACATTATTTGTCGCCAATATGGACCACCAAATTGCTTAGTAATGGTGTCGTCAGGTCCAGCGCCCTCGGTTGGAGCACTGAGTTTCTTCAGTCCGTTTTTGGCGTCTCCCGTTTTATAATCCACTACATTGACTGTTTTACCTGTAAATTCAATTTTATCCAACTGACCTTTTATGGGCACTCCTTCAACTTCCACTCGATCAATCACTACCTCGGTTTCAATTTTATCTAATGTCTGCCAATTGGACTTTTTATGAGAAATGAATTCGCTTAAAACAGCCTTCCCAAGCGTTAGAAAATCTTCATACTCCTTATCGGTAAAAACCGAACGTTCTTTTTTTAGGTAAAACGTGTAGATGTCGCGCATGGCATTGGTTGTCAATTTGTCTTGGTCTTCGTTTAATATTTTGACAACCTGATCCAACGTGTTGTGAACAGCTATCCCAAAACTCATGTACACATTTTTCGAGGATGGAACTCGTAAAATATTCTGGAAATAGAATCGAGTTGGGCACTCCAAGTAACTATTTAAATGACTCACACTGAGTTTGTAAGACGATAGATAGTCGTCAAGGAAAGGTGGGTCTAAGATGTCGAGAGTGTGGTCGGAACTTTCGGTAAAAACACGTGCTAACTTCTTTGTTGAATTTGTTTGTGGCACTAACTCATGTCTATATTCTGAAGAATTCGACTCAAGCACTTCGTCGATGAACATGCTGCGAGATACTTCTTTGCCATTGGTCTCCTCATTGTAATAAGTCAATGTTAAGCTCCGTTCTGCACGGGTCATTGCCACATAAAATAACCTTCTTAACTCCTCTTGTGCGACCAAGTCATCATCTGAATTAAAGAGTTTGTGAATCCCAAATGGGGTGCCATGTTTTTTCCTTTTCTCCCAAGCTTTATCTATACATCGAACAACGTATACATGTTTAAATTCTAATCCTTTACTCGAATGAGCCGTAAGTAAATTGATACCGGTTTTATCATAAACTATGTTTTCTTTAGATATCGGGATACGGTGCTTGTTCATCAAATCAAGCTTTGTGAGTATTTGGTCAATGGTGGTGGTCGAATTTTTATTACACTCCGATTCCACAAAATTGATAAAGCTAACCACGCTTTCTAGTTCAAAGTGAAATTGGTTGTTGTCTAAGGCAAAGTGCGTTAATTGAAGGGATTCAACAATTTTACGAACCACCATTTGTGGTGAATGAAGCGTTGCATAGGTTACTATTTCTTCAATCAACTGGCTAGTTGTTTTAATTTTTTGAATTTGATCTTCTGGAATCTTTATGTCTGAAACCGCAATCTTATCTATTTCATTAATGGTGGTTCGCCAGCTAAGAAACTCGGTTCTATTTTTATTTATGTAATACGCCAGGCGAGCTAGATTTAAGCCTGATATTCCAAAATACGGGTAATGTAGTAATTCAAATAATTCAAAATCGGCTGAGAACGGGAATTTGTTTTCCTTTACGATAAACCGAAGAATAGTTGTAATCCGACTAACGGTGTCAGATGTAATCACATTTTGTGCCCTTTTTAGATATACTGGAATATCTTCCTTGTGAAGTAATTCGCCAATTAAATCAGCATGCGCATGGTTGGCATATATGACGGCAAAGTTGGAAGCTTTTTCCCCGTTTTTAATCTTTAATTTTATGTCTTCGACCACCCAAATGGCTTCTAAATAGGGGTTGTCAACTGACACTACCTTGGTTTTTTCTCCCTCTTGTCCAGTGGACGATTTTAGATCTTTATCCAACTTAGTAAGGAGGTTGACCAGCCGATCTTGATTGTTATCGATGACAGATTTTGCACTGTTTAATATGTGCTGTGTGGACCTATAGTTTGTTTGAAGCATAATGGACTTCAAATGGGATCCATAGGTATTTGCAAAATCCATTACGTTTTTCACCTCCGCACCCTGAAATCGATAAATGCTTTGATCGTCGTCGCCGACTACAAAAACATTTGGTTTTTCCCAATAGTTGATGAGTAAGTTTAAAATGTCGTTTTGCGAACCACTTGTATCTTGGAATTCATCGACCAACAGATAATGAAATTTTTCTTGGTAATCTGCTAGCACATTGGGCTGGGTTTGAAATAACTTTATCACCCACAAAATCATATCAGCATAATCATATCTATGGTGATTTGCCATTGATGTATCATAGTCACCAAAGAGGTTACAAGCTGCTTCTAAATCGTTGAGTTGTTTCTCAGCTTTTTCAAATTTTGTGGGGTTGATGTCGCCTTTTTTAAAGCCTTTATAAGCGCGTTTATATCGAAATTCATCGCCCTCCAACATATCAACTTTTCGTTGTTTTATAAGCTTTGATATGTCATGGGCAGTTACATTTTCTTTTTTCATCCAATCGAATAATCCTGAAAGACTTTCGACTAAATAGCCCACATTTCCTTTCATCTTTTTTAATAGATGATTGTCGTCAAGATGGATGGCAATTTCACTTAGATATTCTATTTTTTCAAGGTCACTTACTGCATCTAATTCTTTGTAATCGAAATGTTCTTGATTTTCTTGAATGACTCTGTTACAAAAACCGTGAAAGGTGTGAATTGAAACTCGATGTGCGTCATGTCCGATTAGGGACAATAGTCGCTTTCTCATGGCAATGGTGCCTGCTTCGGTATACGTAAGGCAAAGAATATTTTGAGCTGAACTATCCGTTGAATTCAGAATATGGGCGACCCGACTGGCTAAAATTTGTGTTTTCCCAGTCCCAGGTCCGGCAATGACCATGACCGGTCCATCAATTTGAGTAACAGCTAATTTTTGCTCACGATTTAACTGGTCTCTTGCGGTTTTTTCTTCCATGAAAGTCAAAGGTAAACGATGATGAAGACAAATTGGGCGCAGATAATTAGGTTTTTTATGTAAAGTCTGCGTCATGAAAAAAGCACAAACGGCTTGTAATTAGGCATTTAGCGTTTTGTGATATATAAGGTCGGGATTTTATTGGCAACCATCGGCAACTCTTGGTGTCGATATAGAGTAAGAATTCCTATTTTTGAGGCCCTTATAATTTAACAAGTAGAACAAAAAGTAATAATTTTATGAAAATCACCTTTACTAATTTTAAAAATTCAGCTTATCGCGCTTCCGGTAAGTTGTTTATTCTGTTGGCAACAGTATTTATGGGAAGCACCGCATTTGCACAGACGTATTGCAATGCCAACCATTATTTTGGTTGTGGTTACAATACTACGGCATATCGTTATTCTGCGATCGAAGAAGTAACATTCTCGCAAAACGGAACAGTGATTTACAGCAAAAGCCCAGATGGATGTAATGACATTACGTCAACTGGTAGAAACACAGATCACTTCAATGTGATTAACACGTCTCCAGGATTTAAGCTTTCTTATGGTAGCGAATTCAGTATTTGGATTAGTGGTCAGAATTACAATTTCTACACAGACTTTCCAGTAGGTGTTTGGATTGACCTTAACCGTGATGGTGACTTTGACGATGCTGATGAGTTTTTAGGAAACAAGACGGTTCCTGCCGTTGTTGACCGAACTTTAAGTGGAACTCCTCCAGCAGCTAAAGAATTTAAGTTTCAAATTCCTTGTGGTGCTAGTGGATCAGGTACTTCAAGAATTCGTATTCGTTCAACCGCCCCTTACAATACAAGAGGTTGGTCAGCGGGTGAATCTTGTTTGAACGGAACTTCTAACCCTTACTACGGTGAGACAGAAGACTACATCGTAACTTTAACTAACGCTACAACTGTATCTGCTGGTTTCTTCATGGTAGACACTGCGTACGTTAAGACTAAAGTTAACATGGTGAACAAAAACCAAGAAGGTTACACGTACCACGGATGGGACATTTTAGATGATGGTTCAATTGATTTCACATCGATTGATGCTACAACTAAGTTTAATTCTACAGGTAAATACTGTGTACGTTTATACTCTGAAAATTGTATTGGTCGTGATTCAGCTTTAGAATGTGTTGAAATCGTATCTCCAACTGCACCTCCAGTGGCTGATTTCGTATCAAGCTCTAACGCGGTTGAATTATACAATACATTCCAATTAACTGACCTTTCTACGAACGGTGCTATTTACTGG
>Ga0055584_100002003_pt1 | contig 20004 bp, 13 predicted proteins | sample OSDHelmetaG_FD_58716 | JGI IMG/M metagenome (GOLD analysis project Ga0055584, IMG submission 58716) | Pelagic marine sediment microbial communities from the LTER site Helgoland, North Sea, for post-phytoplankton bloom and carbon turnover... | ecosystem: Environmental > Aquatic > Marine >... | reverse complement strand
CTAGGGACTCCGATGCGCGTCGCCGGTGTGCAGGAAGTACGTATCCGGTGACAATGAGATCGGGACGTAAAGACGTGAGATGTTGCGCAACGGCTTTGACCTTTTTGTGCCCGACATCGTCTGCAGTTACGCCAGTCATCGCGTCCAGGTTTCCCGCCTCTATCCTGTCAGGATCAATGAGTACCAGGCGTTTGACACCGAGCAATGCGAGACTGGATGCGATCAGTGACCCGGTGCGCCCACAACCAACGACGGCAATCGCGGTCGAATTCAGTCGGCTCCAGTTTGCTTCGCCCAGTGCTCCCGCTGTTCGGCTCCAGCGTTCCGGCACGTCGCGATTCTGTTCACGTTCCGACACGCGGCCCAGGTCTCTATGCAGTTGCCAGCGCCGGACACGTGGGCCGGCTACCTCCAGTTGTTCGAGCATCCGCATTGTTCCCAATGTCCAAACGATTCCGTGCAGCCACCCGGCCTCACTTCCCATTCCGAGACCGACTGCTGTGATGCGATGTGTCCTGTGAGGCTTTGCAGTCTGCAGAAATTCCAACAGGTCGGCTGACGACCGCACCATGTCCGGTGCGATCACGATCAGTTCTGACCAGCGCCGCAGCCATGATTCCAGTTCCGTGCGTGCGATGATGTGGAGGCCTCGCGACAACATGCGGTTTGTTCCCTGGAAACCGGCGGCGGCGACAAGGATGCGGTCGACCGGCGGAGCTGCTGCCAGCGACATGGCCTGTTGCCAGTCCCGGGCAGAAATGACCGCTGTTCGAAGAGACTCGTCCATGATGACTTCCCAGAGTCCTTGTTGACGCCTACCACCGATCGCTCGTGACATTTCTGGTTCAGTCCAGATCGAAACGAGTCTGCGTCTGCTGTTCAGTTACCAGGTTCGGGTCCGGCTCGAATCCGTTCCGCATTTTGGCCGCAGCACGAATCCGTTCCGCGAGTTCTGGAATGAAGGTGGCCGCCTGGCGTGTCGATTTCCGCTTGTTCTTCGTCTCAGTTGAATTTGCATCAGCGAGCCCAGGCTGAGACGCCGATGCAGTCGTCAGATCAAGATTGGGCAACAGGACAGTTTTCAGATTCATGGCCACGGCTCTCATTCAGGGTGACAACCAGCGTCAGGGACGCACAGACAGGAGCAACAATGCGGAGGAGTGTCCGGGGACGAGGATCACCACGCCTCGTCCCCGGAACTCACCACCACCCCACACTCGGAGAAATTCATTTGCCTCGGGAACAGTCCGCATCACACCAGCAACGACTTCGGTGCGTATCGCTCTGCGTGGCTTCGCCAGCGGGAGGGCGTGTCTTCTGGGAATTCCTCAATGAATTCGTTGTAGAGGGCTTCGGCCAATTTGATGACATCTCGGGAGACTCGACGAGGCAGGTCACCCCTGTAGCCAGCCACGGCGAGGGCGTTCTCAGCGAGTTGTTCGTAGTAATCCGCCGGTCGCTGTCCCTGAGCGGCTCGACACTGACGCCGCCGGATGACTTCCAGCGGCTGGCGCCGTCCGACCGTCCGTGACGGGCGGAACCGACGTGCGAGGTAACGTATGCCGGGCGTCGCATCCTGAAATTCGTCGAGGAAGAACTCGTCGGCGTTTTCGAGGACAATGCTCTGGATCGTGGTGGAACTGAATTCGAAACCGGCGTGATGGAGGGCTTCTTCAATCTCGAGTGCAAACGGGGTGGACATGCTGGTGACTCCTGACTGGGGTGAGAAAAACGTGTCTGACTCTCAAAAGGGGGCTCGTTGTCGAGTGCCTGGTGAGCGGGGCGAGTTTTTGGCCTGAAGGCTCGTTTCGTTCGCCGTCAGCTTCTGAAAGGGGGCTCATTGCGGCCCCGGTGGTCATTTTTTTCAGTCCACCGCAGAACAGGCTTGATTGCCCGGCCGCTTTCGTGCAGGCGGAGTTTGCATTTCGCCGGCTACGCCTCAGACGAAATGAATCATTCGTGCCATTTCGGTTATATTGAAACGAATTCGGATATCATTCCGGTCGGTGGCGGTTCGGACGAGTGCGACTCAGAATGGTCCGAGCCCTCGGAGTACCGCTGATGCACTGGACCACACGACCGGACAAAGTCGACGCTGATTCATTCGAGTCAGTGCCGTGGGGACAGACACCGTTGTGGACATGGGCCGTCCAGCGTGCCGCTTCCGGCGAATGGCAGCAGCTCCTGACTCTTCGCGACTGGATGGAATCCGCGTGTGAAGCGCCGGAAGAACACTCGCTGGACAGCACGCCCTACTGGCAGCAGACGTCGACCGCAGGAATGGTGTGGTCACTGAGTGCTCTGGGGCTGTGGGGTCAGCAGAAACAGCATCAGGAACTGGCCGACGCACTCCGGAATGCCTGCCAGGCATACGAGCAACTATGGGGATCGAATGGCGCCGAAGTCGTCCGTGTCCGGGTCGGAGATATCACGGCCTGTCTGATTCAGCTTGCAGAGCCGTATCCGACTGGTAGCAGCATGGTCCGTACGCTGTTAAGCCGAGCGTTGGCGGATGCTGAAGTTCCGGAAGTGCCGCCTGAGCTGCGGACCGGCGATCCAGTACACGAAGTGCAGCTGAGCATTCTGCTCGGAAGCCGAAATCGAGGGAGGCTGCTGCCACTCCGCATGACCCTGTTTGAGGACAGTGGTAGCGATGCGCGTATCTGGCACCCCGATCCCGTGCGGCTCGGAATGCTGCAGGCCGACGCCGCATTTCGACGTGCGCTCGACAGTGCATGGGCCTGGGCAACCTCGAATCAACTGTTCTCCGCGCGCAGCCGAGTCGTCTGGAGCATTGACAGATTCGAGGGTGTCCCCAGTTTGAACGGTGCCTCGGCCGGGGCCGTGTTCGCAGTCGGCCTTCAGGGCTTGAAAGATCAAAGCGAATTCGATGCGGGCGTCGTTCTGACGGCGACGGTTACGGACGATGGTCAACTTGGTCCGGTCGAACACATTCTGAAAAAAGCTAAGGCGGCTCGAAGAAAAGACCGGCAGCAACTGATCCTGCACCCGGATAACCTGCGTGAGAACGAGACGGACGTCGCCGCGGCCAGTGACATGCAGCTCATCGCTGCAACTATCGTTCGCGAAGCCGCCGACCTCTGCGCCAGTCGAACTCAGGAAATCCGTCAGTTCCTGGAACGACTCGTCGAAAACGGCCTGCGACGCTTCGTGCCTTTCCGTCCCGATCATGTGCAGACCGGGCGGGAAATCGTGGAATTCTGCGTCAGGGAAAGAATCGTCAGCGAAGTCGAATGGCAGCAATTCAAATCGCGGCAGGAACAGTATGCGCGGGATCGAAAACGCCGGCGGCGGTCAGACACCGATCCTTCCCCGCCACCGCCACCGCAGCCAGCAAGCTTGAAGGACGTTCGGGACCAGTTCATTGACGGGCCATTGATCGTTGAGGGCGAACCCGGAGAAGGCAAGACCACAGTCCTGTGGCTAGAAATGGCACGCGAGTGCCACCAGCTACTCGCTTCACTCAGCAGTGGATCGAAGGGACCGTCGTCACCGAATTTCCCGGTCCCTCTCGTGTTGCCTCTGATCAACCTCGACACAACGTCGAACGACGACCTCACCATTCAGGCAATGGAAGCCACTGTCAGGATTGCCTTCGAAACGCTTTCGGGGGACCATAACGAAGAAAGCATTCGAAACTGGATCAAGGAGAAACTCACTCGGGGCGAGTATTCGCTGTTCCTCGATGCGCTCGACGAAATGCCCAATGGTCGTACTGACCGGGAATGGATCCGGAAGCAACTGGCACCCGAGACTCGGGTCCTCATCACCACCCGGCGCACGGCAAACGCGGCGGATCTCAACACGCCTCAAGATCGTCGTGTGCGGACCGTGCCATTGAGTGAAGTGCAGATTCGCGTCTGCGGTGAACGATGGAGTGAGTCCTCGCACGTCCCCCCGACTCGCGCGGCCATCTTGAAGTGTCCCCGCGGCAACATCGTTGAGCTACTGGGTATTCCACTGCAGTTCGCAGCTTACTGTCAGACGGTCGTCGACACGGACGATCCGCCACCTCAAACGAAGACAGAACTTCTGCAGGCATGCCTGCATGGGTTATTTGCCCGCGGTGATCGGCGCCGCAGCGAGCAACCGTCTTCAGGCGTAAGAAACTCCGGGCGTACGGACCCCGACTTGCGAAACGGTGAAAAAGAGCGAGTCCTGCGCCATCTGGCATGGCACTTCCAAGTGGAAGAACCGCAGCCCATGAAAAAGACAACGTTGTACAACGTGCTGAAACAGCACGTCGATTTGATCGAGATCGATCCCCCACGGAATGCCGCTGAGCTACTCCAAGAGTTCATTGACGATGGCGTTCTCGTTCCAGCGGGTCGCAACTCCTGCCAGTTCATTGTTCGAAGTCTTCACGAGTTCTGCCTGGCAGGCTGGATCGCGCTGGAATCTCCATTCCGGTCTGCAGGCCGGTTCTCTCAGGTAGTAACCGGCTCGGGCGCGAACTGGGAACACCCCGATTGCCGATGGACTGAATTTACCCCCTGGCAGTGCGACGACTGGGAACCGGTCTGGCCTCTTGTGGCTGGGCAGATGTCGAATGACATTGATCTGTTCTGGTCCTGCTGGCCAGAACTTCCAGACATCAGCACTGTTCCTTCACTTGTCACACGCCGGATTCCTCGCTGCCTAGATGAAAGTGGGGAAGACTCTCCATCCTCTCGACAGACGTCGTACACAATCAGACAGGCCTTTCGACGAAACCTTGGCATCATCTATTCGATCGAACACACGGATTATTCCACGTCTACAACCGACAGTTCTAATGTCCGCTGGATTGAAGATTTCCATATGGAGTCAGGCGACTCCACGTCATGGTGGGACATCCGAGCGAGTTGGTGGGACTTCCTGAACTCGATCGACTGGGGAAGTTGGTGGCAGTACCTGCAAAACACCGCAGAATCTCCGCAAAACACGACTCATGACAAAACAGGACCGACTGCATTACTCGAATCGCTCCGGAAGTACATTGACTATGACCACAAACTGAGTGTTGCAGGCCACTACGGTGACCCGATCGTCGAGCAGATCGCGTGTGCTCAGCTATTGGAAGACCACGGTTACTACTGTGGATGGAACGACGAGATTTGGAGTGAGATTGCGAAGGACAAACGGCACCATCCGGAATACAGAATCAAGTGTTTTGAATTGGCTGCGCTGTTCCAACGTCATCTCCCATTGCTCGAACCGATCAGCAATGACAGCTCGGAGTACGGTGCACTCCGCATTCTCTCTAAAGCGTTTCTTCGCCGTGCCGAAGACTACAGTGGATGCCCGGCCGGCCAGCTGTGCTGGGACGCCTATCAACCGTGGTTGTCGCCTGAAGCAATTGACAAACCACTGGACGACTGGAATGCGATAGCAGACGCACTCGACGAAATCGATTCTGAATCGAGTGGTTATTACGACTGGCTTTCGCCCTGGGGTGGCAGCCCGATTGGAAGACATTGGAGGCATACGGGATGTCTCGAACTTCTGCGCGACTCACTCTTAACGACCGACGTCGCAGCTCCGGTCAGATGGAGAATTGTGGACGCAATTGGAAAGATCGCCGGAATTCACCATCTGGGTGTCGCGCCAGAACTGACGTTTTCCCGCGAGAAATTAGTCGGCCCTTTGAATCCGCGCCATGATGGTCAGCATGACGAACGTAGCAGAGACTGGTTTCTCGATGACGTGAGACGTCGAGCAGTGGCACTGCTGATGGATCGCATTATGGATCGTCGGGAAGATGACGCCATTCGGGCCGAATCGGCGGTCTGCCTCGCGAGCGCAACATTCGATGATCCTATTCCTGTGTTCGAACAGATTGCACGTGATTCGACTGAGTCGCCTCAGATTCGACGTTCGTGTCTCGACTTGATCCTGGAGAAGCAGCAGGAGTCTGTTGCCGTCCGATGCTTGAGCGAGCTTGTCCTCAACAAACAGGATGCGGCTGACTTGCGACAGTTCGCGGCGGCCCAGTTTCGGTCGTCGCTGGAGTTGACTGAGCAGGCCGAGACGCTGGCTGGTGAAGAGTTTGTGCTCGCCCTGGGAGCGATTGACGTCATGGTCAGTGACCTGGGCAAGCCGGACAACATTGAGGAATAGCGCAACGCGTGCCAGCCACTATTCCGAAATTCCGCCTGCGTCGCGCCGGCCGTCGAAATTTTTTGTACATACCCCACCAGCATTCAGAGACCACGGTTGGTGAAATCGTGTCGATGTGCCCGACCTCAAGTCATGCGAGAGAATCGTTTCATCCCGCATGTTGTAGACTACTTCCTCGACGCGCTCTGGTTCCTTGCCAGCTCGTGCTACCCAGTGCTCAAAACGTTCGTACTCCGTGTCACATACGCAATTGATCACAGCGCTGGGAAATCGGTCGTACAGTTCGGACATGATCAGCAGCGGCGGGGTCCATTTCATTTCACCGCTCACAATCAGCACGCTGTCATTGAGTTGTATCCAGTCTGCTGTGACCCAGAAGTACGCCGTTGAGTCCTGTTCGACGATGAGGTCACTGAAGTCGATAAGCCATGGAGTCTGTGGATCGTCGATGGCTGTCTGGCGGCTTCGAAATGCGGCCGCAATCGCCGGGATGTCGCCTGCGGTAGCTCGAATTTCCAGACGAAAGTCACACCAGTTGGGCATCGCTGTCGGTTCTCCGTCCTTCGGTGAAGTGTCAGTCGACAGTCAGAAAAAGACTGGCCCTTCTGCGGGTCGTCTTATGCGTCGAGGTAACGCTCGTAAAATTCTTCGGGTAAAGGTCTGAAAGTCCAGCCGGCGCAAACGCGAGTCTTCAGTCCTCGAAGAGGTTCAAACACCTCCGGCCGGATCAACAGCCTGCCCAGTTCCTGACTGGCGCGAAACGCATCGATTGTGTTTGAGTTCTGTCCGATGATCAGGGAATTCGTGTCTTCGCTTCCGATGTGAAATTCAAACATCGCGGGGCGGGAAAGCTGCCTCGCGAGATGTGTGTGGAACGCGGCTTTGAAGCAGGTGGCGGCATACGGGCCGTCGAACTGTACGTGCAGTCGGCGTTGCTGTCTGACGCCATGGCCGGACAGCCGCGTGGGGACGGAAATCAACGGCAGGGCCCTCACAAGGAGTGCGACGCCGAAGTCCAGATCGCACGCCGGCAGACCGTATCCATACCGGCAATTCCGAAACTGGTCCCAGTCGGCGAATCGGTAACCGGCGGCGGTCATTCCCTGCGGAGAAGGAATCTCAAGAATCCGACGGATTTCGTCCGCACGGCTGAGCCCAGACGACTCCGGCCAATCAACACGAGCGACGATGTCGGGATCAGAGAGACGCTCGATCCGCAGCATCTTCGACAGGGTTGAAAGATCGACATCGTCCGCGTGAGCATCTCCCGTGTGCAGAACCACGCCCTCGGCGTCGCGGCCCGCCAAAAATCCACGCCACTGAAGAGCATCAGCCAGTTGTGACGCTGCGTCCAGATCTTTTGTGATCACCGCAGTGATCGTTTCCGTCACATGATTCAGCCAGTCGTTTCTGGACATACCCCGTTCTCCTTGAATCAGGTGGTGTCGCGAACCACCAATATGGGCGATGTTGAGTCTGTGGCTGTGCTCCCTACGGGCTTAAAGGGGGCTCATTGCATGCGGCTGCCCGCCGGGATCGACTGGTTGCTGGCAAACGGACAGCACGGAAAGCAAGATGTAGAATGACCTGAAGGAGATGCTATGCACTGGACCTGCCTGCCTCGAGAAGATATCGCTGATGCATTCGCTTCTGTTCCGTGGGGACCGGTGCCACTCAGGGACTGGGCCAGGGATACCGTCCACTGCCGAAAATGGCACGAGTTAAGTACGCTGGTGCCGTGGTTTGAAGACGCGTTTCCCGTGCCGAATAAGGAAGACCCGAACGACACGTCCTGTTGGCAGCGGGCGTCGGCCGAAGGCATCGTTTACTCACTGCACGCGCTCGGTGCCTGGGGACAACATAAGCAGAATGACGCATTTGCAGAGTCGCTTCATCGAGCCTGTCGGGCTTACGAATTTCTGTGGGGGACACAGGGAGCATCAACAGCTCAGTTACATGTTGGAGACATTGAGACGTGTCTGAGGCAACTTTCGGTCGTCTACCCCGTTGGCAGCAGCATGGTCCGCGACCTGCTGACGAAACTCCTGGTCGCCGCCGAAGTCGCGGAACAACCGACGATTCTGCAGCCCGGTTCCAAGCAGCATGAGGTTCGACTGAATATCCTGCTGGGGAAACGAAAGAAGGGCGAGTTGCTCCCCCTTCGGATGTCCTGCCTGGAAGACCCCGTGCTGCAGAGGCCGCTCTGGCATCCCGATGCGTGGTCGCTCGGAATGGTTCAGGCCGATGTCGATTTTCGAGGAGCGTTGGAATCCGCATGGGCCTGGGCAACCTCGGAACGGTTGTTGTCCGCACATCGTCGCGTCGTCTGGAGCATCGACCGATTTGGAGCCGCCAATTCTTTAAACGGCGGTTCAGCCGGTTCCGTATTTGCGGTGGGGCTTCTGGGACTCAAAGAAAACAGTAAGTTCGATGGGGGCGTTGTTCTGACTGCGAAAGTGACTGAGGACGGACAGCTCGAACGTGTCGAACAGATCATGCCGAAGGCTGCGGCCGCAGCAACGAAGAAATGCACGCAACTGGTTCTGCATCCCGCGAATAAGCTGGAGTACGAATCGCTCATAGACGCCACTGCAGATCTGGAACTGATTGAAGCGACATCGGTTCTTAGTGCGGCTGAGTGGCTGCGCAGTTGCACGCGCGAAGTACGGCACTTTCTGGATCGGCTGATCGACAACGGCATACGTCGCAGCGTTTCTATCCGACCGGATCGGCTGATGAGTGGGGCAGACATTGCATCACGCTGCCTCCGTCCTTTTGTCGTCCTTGAGCGAACGCAGCCTGACAAACAAGCCTGTCAATCGCTGCCAAATGACGCTAAACATTCTGCGGAGAATGAATATCTGTCGGGCGACCTTTCTAACGGGTATTCCGACTCACGGACAGAAGTCGATCTGAATGAAGTCTGGCAGCCGGGGGCAGCAAAGAGAGTGACGCTCGCAGCGCCGCCAGGTGGAGGGAAGACGACAGCCCTGTGGCTGGTTCTGACTCAGCATTGTGAGCAGTTGCAGGACCAGATGACGACCGGTGAAGCCGGACCTGAATCCTCGAACCTTCTCCTGCCGCTTTTTCTGGACGTGGCAGAATGCGATACCGACCATGATCTCCTGACACAGGCGAAAACAGTCACGCTCGCCCTGGCTCTGCCTGAATCGCAGACGGGTCGTGACCGGGACTCGGTTGCCCGGTGGATGGAGCGCAAAATCGAAGCAGGCCAGTACGTCCTCTACCTCGACAGCGTCACGGAAATCGCCGGCGGCGTCCGCGAACAGGATTGGATTCGCAATCAGATTGAGTCTGTGAGTGTTCACACATCGTTGTTAGCCACAACCCGTTCCGTCCAACAGTTTCCGCAACTCAGTCTGCCGAAAGCTGCCTGCTATTCACTCGCTGGCCTTACCAATGTCCGGATCCGGCAATTCATCAGCAACTACTTCCGTGAGAACCCCCAAAGTATCGATGAAGTGACGTCGCAGGTGTCAGCGCTGCCGGAAACGCTCGGCCCATTAGTTGCGTCACCACTGCTGCTGGCGACTCTGTGTCAGGACTATGAGCTTTATCATTCATCACTACCCAGGAACCACAGGGAACTGCTGCGCAAACATCTGCAGTGTCGATTCCAACTCGGTGACCGCCGCCGCAATACGTCGGCGTCTCACGGCAGCATGAAACTGCAGGAACTCAGGCAGCGCAATGACCAGAAAGAATCCGTTCTGAGGGATATTGCAAACAGCTTGGGCTTCGAACTGGACGTGCAGCGGCTGCGTGGGATTCTCGAAGCCTCGCGAGCCAGCATCTCCCCCAACCCTCCCGCGAACGTAGCGCAGCTCCTGCACGAGTTTGAACAGGACGGTGTTCTTATTCCGGACGGAAGCGAGAAATATCGCTTCGCTGACCAGTCTGTGTTTGAATACTTTCAGGATGAAGCCGCAACTACAATTCGCACTCGACGAGGCAACGACAGACTACGCATCGTGAAGCCAGTTGTCGCGAGCCTGCTGACACTGACCGCAATGATTGCGATCGCCATGCAGTGGTCGGATCCAGAGGCTCCTTCAACACCGCAGACGAATGCCCAGGCATTAATGCAACATGGAAATCAGGAATCAGGTCTTGAGAAACCGACTGAAGTCGGGCAGCGCAAGGTAGACAAATCTGTACAACCAGCCGGGGTGCCTGTGATTTCCCGTGACATCCAATCGTTACCGAAACCGAAGAGTTTCCAGGTCCCGCCAGTCGGCGTCCCAATTGCTGACGTACAAAACAGCCTTAATGACCTGACTCGGAGTGTTCGGCAAATGTCTAACCGTTTCAGTCTGATGAAACTGGAATTGATAGACTCTGAATTGACGGCCGTCGATTTTGTCAAGGTCCGTGAGTACAGCAATCTGCGTACGCTTGACCTGAGCGGCTCCCGGTTTGACAACCCCAGTCTCGATCGCTTGCCTGGCACGATCGAACACCTGCATCTTGCGGGGACGAATCTCAACGATGAGGGGCTGAAGGCTCTCCCGGGATTCTATCGGCTGCAGACACTGAATCTTGGCGAGACTGGAATCACGGATACGGGACTGAAAGAGTTAGGCCGCAAGGATCATCTCACCGGCCTCAATCTCGCAGGCACAGAAATTACTGACACTGGTTTGAAACTGATTGGCCGCTGGCGGTCCATCTCTGACCTGAATCTTGATGACACGGCAATCACAGGCTCTGGCTTCGAGGGCTTTCCAAAGCGGTCGTATGACGAAGTCTCGCTGCGAAATACTGAAGTGAACGATGAAGGGCTGCGGTATCTCAGTCTTCTTGCCATTAAAAAGCTCGATCTGCGCGGTACATCGGTAACAGACACCGGCCTGAAATCTCTGCATGGTCAAAGCCGCCTCGAGCACCTGCTCGTGGACATCGACCGGGTATCGGTGGAGGGAATTCGCGCCCTGAAGGCCGAAAACGAGGGAATTCGAATCGAGTTCTGAACGCCAATCTCCTCACTTGATCGCGACTGCCGTCAGACATTCAGGCCACGTTGAGCCTTAGAATGGAACGTCCTCCGTTGATTCTGTTAATGCAACGGAGGGATGCGCCACAATGTGGCCTTCGAAGAACCGACACACCATGGCGGCGGTTTCTATCGCTGGAGCCTGATTGCACGCTCGTTTGAGCTGCCCCAGATGCCACCCGGTATGCGTTCTTTCCAGTGACAAGGTGCAGCGTTCAGGGCTGTAAACGCGATACACAAACGTTGTCCCCTGAAGAATGTGCGGGAGCATATCTGCGACGCAGTTGTGCTGTTCGCGACCCTCTTCGACCAGCGTTCGTACATCACAGATGGGGACGATGTTGTCATCACCGGCGACTGGTGGTGCCGGAAATCTCAACGACAGATTCTCAACTCCGCCGAGGGAAGTCAGTTCGTCTTCGAGTTCGTTGGACAGGTCGAGTACCGCCTGCCGGCGCTGGAAGACGGGCATCCGTTGCGACTGACGTAATAGCAGCCACAGTTGCTGCGCGTGCTGAAGAGTCCACGCTATGTCAGGCGATAAGCTGTCGCGAGGGTTGGCGCAGACTTCTTCCAGGAACGACGCCGACACCGAGTGCAAAAGCTGAGGATCACATATCATCCACAGCGCGCAAAAATTGAGTGATGGGAGATGCCTCAATCGTTTGCGGGCCAGCGGATGTCCGTCCTGCGTCAGGATGCTCCGCACTCTTTCCAGTATGTACAGATTAACTGCGTCTGGCCTGATGCGGGCGAGCGTCTGGCGTGTCGACTTTTCGCCCGGAAAGCCCAACCATTCCAGAGCGACCCGTTGCCGCTTTTGAAGCAGGCGACGAGCTGCACGCAATGGACGTTGCACACCGGGAATGCGGAAACGCTCGTTGGTTGCCAGCATGAATGCCAGAGCGGGATTCGAATCAGCGAGCTCGCTGGCGGGTTTTCCGCAACGCGCCAGAAATGACAGCAGGTGCCAGTGCCAGCCCCACCGAAAGCCGGAAATTCGATCGCGGATTTCGACCGGAATGTCACGAAACCAGCGTAACTGCGCGACTCGGCGTCGGGAGCGCGGAACGATTGCAAACGGCAGCAGTAACTGTCCGGAATCGTCACTCGACAGCCGGCGAATCTCGCCATCGAGTTCGCCTCCGGGGATGGCGATTTCGAATGGGCGGAAGCATTTCCAGCCACCGGTTGCCGCCGACTTGACCCATGCCTGCGGCCTCGGCCAGGCCGGCGAGAAGACGCTGATTTGCCCTCGTTCGAACACGTACAGCTTGCCGGTTTCCTTCTTGTAGACCGTATTGATTCGCAGCGGTGGGACGAAGTCCTGGTTCATGCAGCCTCCAGAATCCGATCGAGCCGGTCTTCGGAAGCAGCAGGGTGGCCAACATTCCTCGGACTCGATCTGGTATCTGCCCTCTTAAAGGGGGCTCATTGCCGGGCTGTTACGTGCAGAAGCTCCCTTCGTAAGATGTTCGGTAATGAACTTGAAGCGTCATTATCCGTGAGAAGGGCGGCCTCACAGAGGCCGGCTACAGACTGTTACTGAAGATGAGCCTGGAAAGTGCTGTAGAAACTGGCTGGCAGGATGCAAATCGCTTGCAAGTCATGCTGTTATGGCGATCGGCGGAAACCGGAGATCAATCCTCACCCAGGATCTTGAAAAGCTTATGCAGAGCATCCTGGCTGCTGCTGTGGCTGGAACCGTCAAGCGACGCTTCCAGTGCCTCGATCAGAGTCGCGCGTTCGTTGCCTGCTCGTGAAGTCAGTTCCTGACAGGAGACGGGACGAACCTCGTAACCGAACTCTTCCACGATCCGTTTGAAGTCTGCCGGTTCGTCGAGGTCTATGTTGTCGGGATAGAGTTCTCCGAGCGCAACCTGGCCAGTCCAGTTGCCGTTATTTTTTTTCTCGTAGAGCCCTATAAATCCCTCGACCTGCTGCACTTTGGCTCGATCGAAGATGAGTACGTGCGCGACGGGCAGGTCCGGGTCAACGATGCTGTCACTCAGCGTGGCACGCATCGTGACTGATGAGTCGTGACTACTCACGCAGATTCGAATGTTCTCCGTTTCGTCCACAAACTCTTCAGAGACATGGTCTTCGTCGGACGCACTGAACTGAAGGAGCTTTTCGACGGTTCTGGAGGAAAGGAACTGAGGCCCGGACCAGCGACAGGACTGAGTATCAGCCCTGCGAACAGTTAGTTGCTCGACAGCAGCCGGCGAAACGGTCCACTCCGAATCAGTATCTCCGGATGTCACGACTAACAACTGATCTGAAACTGACTCCGGGACTATCGAGAAGACACCACCTCGCCACTGAATATCGAACTGAGCCTCAGAATCAGGCACCTGCAAGCTGTGTCGTCCTTTGACAGGGATCGTCGCGCTGAGCCGAAACGGATCGCCATAGTTCATGCCCGGACACGGAAACTGCAATGCTCCATATTCGTCCGTCTCGCCGAGGCATCGGAGATGCCATGAGTCATGGTTGGACTCATCCTGCGCCCACTGCCAAACCGTTATGGCACACACCAGGTCCGGCACGACAGGGATGCCGGCAGAGATCATTAATTCCAGTGTCCTGACTTGACGATCCGAGCGGACGCTCCGGACAGGACAAACTCGAAGAGTGAATTCATCTGAGCGAATAACGCCGGGCCAGCCGACGCGCAAGTTGAGAGTCTTCAAAACATCATGCATTCCCTGCCAGACCACTTGACGCCGTTGTAACCACGTTGCTTCGGACATGAATTCAGCTCGCTTACATAAAGTTCCGAGGTGCAGACTCATCTTCCCCAGATGCCGATTCTCTCAGGGCGTTCTCGCGGCGACTGGCTTCATCGACTGTAGGCTCATGCTTCCGTGACAGGCTCAACTGTTTTCTGTTCTCATCCAGTGTATGCGCATCTCCAACGTCATATGCCTCAGCAGTACCTGGGTCATCAAGATAGAACGGCTCCTCCCGATTGCTTGGCCCCCGAAACTCGGCACCGCATATGTCGCACGATGCCGATTCATTGGTGTAGTATCGGTATGCTTCGCCAGACTTACACTTGCGGCATTTCAGAGTATTCGTCGTGTATTTAAGTCCGCTTCCCTTTATTTCGATCTGCTGTTCCTCGTTCCCTTGCTCTGCACGCACTTTCACAAAACGGGTGCCAGGCGTTCCGTCTACTCTACTGAGTATCAGCTTGTGCCTTCTCTCAAAGTGTGGCCGTTCCGTGTCGCATCTGGGACATTGTGTCACGTCGCGAAGATCACGAACAACATAGTTGCATCTCGCCGACTTTCCGGCGCGCGAATTTCGGCTCTCTTTACACATGAGGCCCGTGCAGAAAGTGAGCGAAGGAACGACAAGATCGAATAGGAGGCCTGTTGTTACATCTCTCGTATGAATGAGTCGCCCTTTTTGCGATCCAGACTTGTGCTCACCCAGGAGCGCTGTGCGCAAGAAGTCGATCAGTGAACTCTGAACCTGGTCATGCTTCAGCCAAGCGCTCATAATGTGTCGTCTGCAGTGGCGAGCTCGTGCCTGATCCCAATAGACTTTCTTCGGCTGAGTTCTCTCACCGTGAAAATCGAGACAGTGGCACTGAGCATTTGGAGCTTCGAGAAGAATCTCCGTGAGCAGATGAGAGACGCTGCTCTTGTTGTCAGTGCTCTTGTTGTTAGGCGACTCACTTGCCACCGAGCCTGAATCCGCTTCTGCCCATTTCCGCACTTCCTTTTTCTCAAGTGCGGAGCTGCACCTTCTTCGGATAACAGTTTCTACTTCAGACTCGTTTTGGGCTGTACCTTTCAGTATCTGAAGCGACATCCTTCGAAGTTCCGTCAAGCGATGAGCCGGTTTGTCGTGGACAGTCTTTGCTTGACGGCTTGGTTCCCATAACGTCAGCAAAGCATCGATGCATGCGCCGCGAACTCCTCCGAACGCGCCGGAAGCGGATTCCTCAGTGTCGGTAAGCGTTTGGAACAGCGCGCCTGCGATTTCATCACTGGCCTCGCAATCCGGAGCATCTCTGAGGACGTTGCCAAGGCCTCTCGCACACGCACCGCGGATACCTCCTCGTGGTGGCCAATCGTCAGCAGTCTTCGCAAGCAGAATAGCTCTGAGAACGCTGATGGCTTCGGAAGTTCCGAATTCACTGAGAACTTCCGCGCACGCAAGATGCACTTGGCGCGTTCCGATATCCCCCTTCTCGGCTTCTCGCAGTTCATCCGCCAGTTCCTTGTCGAGTTCCATGACGTCGAGCTGTTCGATGCCCTCAGCTTCGCTCGGCGCACTGTGATCGTCCATGGGGTCAAGTAGCGTGGCAATGGCCCCCTCTCGTACGCGAATGGTTGGTCGAGAGGCACCTCCCTTCTTCATCTGACTGCGAATCCATTGCCTTAATTCACGGTGGAATTTCCGATCTTCTTTGAGTGCGACAAACGAATGGTGGCGATTGGTCGATTGGTCGTAGTGCCGCGATATGTACTGAAGAATAAAGTCCTGAAGACGCACGGGTGTGACATGCCGCGAAGCGTCATCGCCGTCGTCTGAAGACGAGGTCGTTTCGTCTGCGGTTCGATTTGACTGTGTTTTTTTCCAGCGTGGTGCATCTTCCACAAACTGTTTTCGAATTGCTTTCGATTCGGCTCTGTGCCTCTCCAGTATCCGTTCAATGCTATCCAGAATGTTGTCTTCTGTGGGTGGATCGACGCTGACGTCCGTAGAGATGACCTCATGCAATTCCTGTTCGAAGAATGAAATCAGTGAAGCAACTTCGTAGGTGAAAGCTGTGTCCGCTGGTGAAAACGGGTCGATTACGTTCAGCGAAGCTCGGTCCGAGTCGGGAAGTAGTCGCATCGCGAATGCCCAGACGATATCCGCTGCAGACAACTGTGTTTCGAACTTCTCGCAAGCGTGGAGGATCTCTCGCCACAATTTTTGCGATGGGGATTCATCAGACTGCCAGTAATAGGCCATGAAGAGGAACGCTGTCATTGTACGAGAATCAACCGTGCGCAACTCGGGATGCTTCTCAGTCAAACAGACGCCCCAAATGTGCATCGTCTGCATCATCGCGTGCGGCAATCGGAAAGCGCCTCCGCCGGGGTGCGCGGGCACTGCATTTCTATCACCGGCCTGGTTCCTGATGGTCCAGGGCTGGGGACAACCCTCGACTCCGTCAGGCCAGTGGTTGATGTCCCATCCTTCACGAATTTGATTAACCCTTTCGGCAGCCCAATCCCAGTGTTTCAGCAGCACGTCACTCATGAAAGTCCCCGTCACGCAACTGACAACAAACATGCGGTCGTTTGTGACTGTTCTAAGCAGAGACATCCAACTCCGCAACCTGCGTCTGTTGTGAGAGGTTCCTGGGAATCAGGTGTCTGCGGAGCCGACGAGGGGGGACGAGTTCGGTGGCGTCAGGGCATCAGCCCAGTCCGATGTCCGGCCATTCTCCGATGATGTAGCGATGGCCTGAGCTGGGCGGGTTTGTGATCGCTCCGAGCTTCTTCAGTGCTGTCAGCAACATCGACATTTCGGTCGAGTCATTGTGCTTCATCAGGACTCCGCCTGCGAGGATGCCGTCGACGATTTCGTTTCGCTTCAGACCGGCGGCTCCGGCTCGTTTCAGGCACTGCAGGACAGCCAGCGCTCCAGGAGCACGGCGGTCGAATCGCATTTCTCGGGTCGAAGTCTTGAATGTCAGTCGTGTCATCGTGGGCTCCAGTTCAGAAAGGTGGATGGTGGATGACGGAGTTGGCCAGCTCGGGGGTCGAAATGTCGGTTTCGGCGAATTTTGGATGCCCCTGAAGTTGGCTTGTGTCCCGTCACCCTCAGAAAGGGGGCTCATTGCGTGTTGGCTAAAACTTTTTTTGGGTTGGCAACTTTGAAGACCACTTAGTTTGTCGAAAAATGTCACATGCCGACATATTCAGAAAATATGAAATAGCAAGACCAATGTGCCGCCAGCAGTGAAAAGCCACAGAAACGGGGGATTCGGTTCCGCTCTGACGCTTTGGGTTCCCCGAACGGTCGGGATCTGACCGAGGAACTCGCGCCAGTCCGGACGTTGCGAACGGGCGGGCCGGAGCGGTCGACCGCCGATCCCGAGCGATCAGAGGATTTCTGCGAGCAATTCTTCGACTTTAATCTCACGGACCGGGGCCGGCGATCGGGATGCGGACGTCAGGGCGTCTTCGAGTTCCTTCATCAGGTGTGCCAGTTGCTGCTGGGATTCGTGCTGCAGCATGTCGGCGCTCGCCAGTTTCCGACCGCGTTCCAGTCGTCTTAGAAGTGACTCGGTCTGGACGATGGCCACGTTGAGTTGTGCGACTTCGCCTTTCAGGGCCTCAATCTGACTGGTTAGCTCGAGTAGTTCGTCGGCAATCACACAGGCGGCCGGTTTGCCTTTCAGGTCTTCCGCCGAGCGGACACCGTTTTCATAGAGCGAACTGCAGAGTTCCGCCTGCTCGCGTGAAAACTCCTCGATGAAGTTGTCGCGAGCCTCACGCATGCTCTGCCACTGGCCAAGATTCTCGCGACAGACTTCTTCCAGCGGGCGTTCGGCAGGACGTGGAATCGACACAGGAATTGCATTCGACTGAGCCTGCTGGTCGTCGTCGTCATCGTCGGTCAGGGCTCCAATCGTCGCCAGGACGGCGAAGCCTATCCAGAGTACTTTCTTTGTGCCGGTCATGATTTCTGCCCCTGGCATGTAGACGGGAGTCAGCAAGAGCCTCGCCTCGCCCGGTCCAGTCAGGACCGGGCAGCGAGATACGGGAACAACGACTAGTCGGCCTGAGCTACGGAAACCGGTTGCTCGAGAACCGAGTCGATGCGGGACAACAGGTCGTCCGGCGAGGCGACCGCCGACAGAATGGCGTCGGCCGAGTCGATGTCCGGCAAGTTCGAGGACATCGACCAGTTCAGTTCCTGTCCATAGAGTCCGGCGGTCACTTCGGCGTGCAGGTCGTTCACCATGGCGACCAGTTGCTGCATACCGGAATTCAAGCCGGGCTCGTTGCCGTTGAACGTCGACGTCGCACTCTCCATCGCTCGCAGGGCATGCTGATCGGCGTCGATCACGGCTATGCGATGTTCGACTTCACTGATCTGGCTGCGGAACTGCTCTTCTTTGGATTCCAGCGTGCCGGTGACCTGCTCGAGCCGCCGACAGGTCTCGTTGCACCGGGAAACGAGTCCAACACTTTGCGTTCGTTCCTTCAGGAGTTGTTCCGCCATCGACGCTACCTCACGAGGCGAGTACGTCCGTCCGGCCAGCGTTGCGGATGACTCGTCCTCGATGTGCCCACGCAGCACTTCCAGTGCGGCATCGATTTCCACCACACGTTGCTGGTGCGACTTGAGTCGCTCCCTTGCCTGATCGAGTCTGACCTGAGCACGAATCCGTTCTTTGCGGAGGTTCACCAGGCCCCCATTCAGTGATTCGATGACGTGGGCGATTTCTTTGCGGCTGACGTTTCGAACGTCCAGCACTCGATCGATCTGCTCAACGGCACGATCGACAGCGACTTCCGTGCGGGCTCGGCCACTCAGGACCAGTCCCATTGCAACAAGACCAGCGAATCCCAATCCACACACCACAACGAACTTCTTCATGAAAACGACTCCCGATAAAGGAAAGGCAAAGGCCGGCCACGGCGCCCATGTGGCGTGTCATCCGGCGTTCCATCCAGAGAAAGGGGGCTCGTTACACAGGAATTCAAATCGCGTCTATTTTTCTTGGCAGATCAACGGCGAGAATGCTTGGACTCACGCCGTTGATTCGTCACTGCAATGGACGACATGGCAACCAATTCGGAAGAAAGCAGATGGTTGTCGAACGAGCCATCAGCTGGATCAGAGGACGACGGATGACTGGCTCGATGCCTATCACCATCAGTAGTTCGCGAGTTGCGTTGCATTCGTAGCCAGCGTCAGCATGCAGCTTTGTTGTATGGTTCCGGGGACGGCCTAGCGTGCCGCCGATCTGACCTGCCCACTTGAACCCCACGGTAGCGAAGTTCGCGACGGTGGGGTTGTCTCTTGCGCCCATCCCGAGCCACACCCACGCACGCAACTATCGCCAATCACCGCAACGGGTTGCGTCTCGGCGAGGGCTCTCTTCTTCTGGCCGAGTCCAAGCGAGGCACGACACGCCGTTTCGGCCTCGCGACGTCCGCCCGGAAGTCTCTGGTCCTCGGAGAGAATTTTTCGGTCGGGTTATGGCACATGAGAAAAACGGCGGTCGGGTTATGGGGCCCCGAGTCACCACTCGGAAAAGTTTCGAAACTAGCGACTGCGGAGTTATGGTTCGGGCTCATTATTTACCGGATCGCAACCATGATGCCTCCCAATTGCTGTCTCTGTGACAAAGGGCTCGAAACCGGGGACACGTGCGAACTTGTCTGCTTTCGCAGAACGCCTGAGCAGGAAGCTTGGTACGCCGAAGCCGAATCACGCCTGATTCCGGATCACCCGCCCAATTGCGAGTGGTTCTGCGAGGACCATCTTGAATCCGCGCGGTCACTCGTGTCTCTTGATCTGAACCATGCGTTGGCACAGATTCGTAAAAATCCAAGCCCGCAATTCCTTCGACGCAATACACAACGAGATACACAATGACAGACCAGAATCACCGACGTGTGAGCGACGAAGTGCGAGAGCTGCTCACGAAATCCTACGATCTGAAGTTGCAGTGTGGGGGGACCACCGATATCCCGGCGTTAACTCAGAGACAGAGTGCAACATGGACGTTTTAAATCCAGTCTTCACCTTATGGCAGGCGAATCGTAGTTCGAAGAGGGTTTCTTTCGGGGAGCTTTCTGGACGTTATCCGAACAAAACCTCCGGTCATGCCAAATCCTTGGCCG
>Ga0055584_100002002_pt1 | contig 20006 bp, 13 predicted proteins | sample OSDHelmetaG_FD_58716 | JGI IMG/M metagenome (GOLD analysis project Ga0055584, IMG submission 58716) | Pelagic marine sediment microbial communities from the LTER site Helgoland, North Sea, for post-phytoplankton bloom and carbon turnover... | ecosystem: Environmental > Aquatic > Marine >... | reverse complement strand
CATCCCCTTGGCCCGTCGGCCTATCGCTCGCTCAGCCTCGCGCTTCGCCTCCCGCTCAGCAATCACGTGCCGCTTGTCTACAGCTCGACGACCGCGTGCCAGGGCCAGTTCCACCTTCGCGTAGCCATCAGAAAAATACAGCGACAGCGGAATCAAGGTGGCCCCAGACTGCTTGGTCTTTCCGATCAACTTGTTAATCTCCGTCCGGTGCAACAGCAGTTTCCGGGCTCGGCGCGGTTCATGATTGGTCCAAGAGCCGTGTTCATATTCCGGGATGTGTACCCCGTAGAGCCAGACTTCGCCATCGCGAATCGTGGCGTAACCGTCGACAATCGTGGCTCGTCCCGCCCGCAACGACTTGACCTCGGTTCCGGTCAGCACCATGCCGGCCTCGTAGGTGCTGTCAATGAAATAGTCGTGGCGTGCCTTGCGGTTAGCCGCAATCAGTTTGCGACCTGGCTCCTTCGACATTTGCCTAGTGTCTCCAACACGGGTGCCATCCCGCGCGCCGGGTGGCCTAGACGCAGACCGGGTTCTTGCCGCCCTGACCAAACCAGCCGCGTGGCGAATACGGCTGACCATTGATCCGAGCCTCAAAGTGCAGATGTGGCCCAGTGGACAGTCCGGTAGAACCGACCGCACCCAGATGCTGTCCCCGCTCTACTCGCTGGCCCACCTTCACGCCAATCTGCGACAAGTGCGCATAACTTGAAGTGAGGCCACCCCCATGGGCCACCGTTACGAAGTTTCCGTAGCCACCGTTCCAGCCAGCGATCGCCACCACACCGCTATCGGCGGCTCGAATCGAGGTGCCGGTGGGGGCACTGACGTCGGCACCCGCGTGGCAACGGGTGTAGTTCAAAATCGGGTGCAGTCGCCAACCCGCGTCCGACCCAATCGAATAGCCAGGAAGCGGGAAGGTCCAGGTGCCATTCGGCGTGCCGGTGGCAATGCCCGTCTGACGCTCCAACTTCGCCACCGCCCGCGCAATCTGCTGCTGCAATCGGGCCTGTTCCGTGGCCAGTTGGTCGTACCGCTGTTTGACCTGGTTGCGATGCTTTTGGGCGGCCGCGAGTGCCTGCTCCTCCTGCCGAACCAGACGTTGCACCACCTGCTTAGCGGCTACCGCGCCACGGGCAGCTTCTTCGGCTTTTTGCACCAGCTGTTCCGCCTCGGCCTTGGCCTGTTTGGCCTTTCGTCGCAACTTGGCAAGCGCGACCCTGGCTTGGTCCAACTCAATCTGCTTGTTCCCCATCCGGGATAGTTGGGCATTATTCGCGGCCGAAACAGATCGGATGGCGGCCAACCGCTCGGTGAACTCTGACGGGTCCTTGGCTTCGAGTACGATCTCGATCTCGGCGAACGGACCCATTTGATAGGCACGCCGGGCGAAGTCGCCCACCTCCAACTCCAACTGGGCGATCCGAGCTTCCAACTCAACAATCCGCTGCTCCATCCGCAGGACTGCCGCTACCGCCTCATCCAATTCTTTCTTGGCGGCTGCGTCGGCGGCTTCTGCCGTGGCCTGTTCTTCTCTGGCCTTGGCCAGATTTGCCCGCGCAGCGGGAAGTTGTCCCCGCGCGTCCATAACCTGCCGGGTTGCTCGAGCAACCTTCTTGTTGTAGGCCAGCACTTCTTCGTGCGCGTCATCGACCCGTTGATCAACCCGAGACTTTTGAGCCCGCTTTTGGTCCAAATCGTTGCCCGACGCCGGAGCGCCCGCGATGAGACCCATACCTAGCGCTGTCGCTACTAGTAGGGCCGCCGGGGCGGTACGCCCGGCAAGGCGCGCACGTCCGCTCATTGCGTCAGTCCTCCCACTCCACTGACTTCATCGGCACATCCGATGCCGATCTGGAGTTCAGACCTTCAGGTACCGCCGCAACGACAGCAGCGCTGCCAAGGCGGACAGCAGAATGCCGAGCGCGATAATCACGCCTGACACCTGCCAGACCACGTCCCAGCCCACAAATGGCGTGAACTGGAACGAAGGTTCCAAGAACCTATCGACCAGCACCATCTTGACCCCCACAAGGGCCCCAATGGCGAGCGACGCGCCGAGAAGGGCCGCAATTACGCTTTCCAGCACGAACGGCAACTGGATATAGAACTTCGATGCCCCGACCAAACGCATAATTCCGGTCTCTCTGCGGCGACTATGTGCGGCTAGGCGCATGGTATTGCCCACCAGCAACACCGTCACAACCAACATCGTGACCGCTATGCCGAGCGCAATGGCCTGCAGACCGTCGAGCAGTCGGAAGAGCTTGTCGAGCACTTGCTTTTGGTCATCGACCCGCTCAACCCCAGGAATACCGGTGAAGGCGTTGGTTATCACCGCGTATTCATCTGGGTCATACAACTTCACGCGATATGACTCACCCAGGTCCTCCGGTGTCGCCGATTCCGCGATCGGCGAGCCAGCAAACTGCTCCTGGAACCGCTCGTAGGCCTCCTGGGAGGTCTCGAAATAAACCTCCTCCACCAAATCGGTCTGCAGCGTCTCCAACTGAGCGGAAATCTGCTCCTTTTGCTCAGTGGTGGCCGCACCGGTACACGAGGGCTCTTGCGAGTTCTTGGTGCAAAGGAAGATGGAGACCTCAACCTTGTCGAACCAGAATCCCTTCATCTGCGCAACCTGCTGCCGCACGAGGAGTCCAGCACCAAACAAAGCCAGCGAAACCGCGATGGTGATGATCAGCGCAATCGTCATCGTCAGGTTGCGGCGCAGCCCGTTCCAGACTTCACCGAGAACGAATCGGATTCTCATCGACTACTCCTTGCCTGACCCGTCTCAGTCACAACGACACCCCATAGACACCACGGGCTTCATCACGCACAACCGAGCCATCGGCGAGTTCCACAACTCGTTTCCGCACTTGGTCCACGATGTGGGAATCGTGAGTCGCCATGACGATAGTGGTTCCAGTGCGGTTGATCCGATCCAGCAGCTTCATGATGCCGATGCTGGTGTTGGGATCCAGGTTGCCGGTGGGCTCGTCTGCGATCAGGATTTCTGGGCGATTGACGAAGGCCCGTGCGATGGCGACGCGCTGCTGCTCACCGCCGGACAATTCGTGGGGCAACCGCTTCTCTTTCCCTTCCAGCCCGACCATCTCCAGCACTTCCGGGACAACTTTGCGGATGTGAGTGCGAGGCTTACCGATGACTTCAAGGGCAAAGGCAACGTTTTGGGCGACGGTCTTGTTGGGCAAGAGCCGGAAATCCTGGAACACCGTTCCGATCTGGCGTCGCAGTTTCGGCACCTTTCGCGACGAAAGTTTCCCCACGTTCTTCCCGGCCACCCAGACGGTGCCCGAGGTCGGCTTGTCCTCCTTCAGACACAGCCGCAGAAAGGTAGTTTTGCCCGATCCTGACGGACCCACTAGGAAAACAAAATCACCACGGTCAATCTCAACATTCACTTTTTCGAGCGCTGGCCGAAGCTCACTGGTGTAGAGCTTGCTCACGTTGTCAAATCGGATCATCCGTCACCTCTTTTGCCGTACCCCGGCGGGGCCGAGGAGCGCTTCAGTGTATGCCGCAGCAGGTAATAGAAATGCGTGACTCGTGGTTTTCCCCGTGATTTCTGAAAACCCCAGCGCGGCCTCACCAGCGCTCAAGATCCTTTTCGTTATCAAAACGTTACAATAAGGTGATGCGAGTCACGGGCGTACGAGGCATGATGAAAACACCCAACGGGCCGTCGGGTATATCCCCCCCAACCCCGCACGGCCGCGCCGCTAGACGGCGCAACACCCTCCAGGTGAGAGGCCCCGGGAAATCCCCCCCTTCCCGGGGCCTCTATTTGGGCCCACACCAGACCATTCCCGCTAGCAGCGAGCCAGTCGGCTACCCCTCAGGCGGCACGCAGTGGCCGCGAGGGCAGGAAACCTCCCCGGCTAGGCCTCGGCCGCTTCGGTACGGCGCCAACGAATGCCGGACTCTACGAAATCGTCAAGCTCGCCATCCAGAATCTGAGAGGTATTCCCGGTTTCGGTTCCAGTACGCAAGTCCTTGACCATTTGATACGGATGAAGAACATACGAACGCATTTGATCGCCCCAGGAACCACTGGCGTCTCCCTTGAGTGCGTCCAGTTCCGCCTTTTCTTGCTGCCGCCGCAGTTCGAGCAATCGAGACTGCAACACCCGTAGCGCAGCAGCTCGGTTTTGAATCTGGGACTTCTCGTTTTGGCAGGAGACCACGATCCCAGAAGGCACATGGGTGATCCGCACTGCCGAATCGGTCGTATTGACGCTCTGCCCACCTGGGCCGGAGGAACGGAAAACGTCGATGCGGATGTCGCTCTCCGGGATATCAATATGGTCAGTCTGCTCGGTCACCGGCAACACTTCGACGCGAGCAAATGACGTCTGTCGGCGGCCCTGGTTGTCGAACGGCGAAATTCGCACCAGCCGATGAGTGCCCTGCTCCACGCTCAGCGTGCCGTAGGCGTACGGCGCGTCCACCTGGAAGGTCGCGGATTTGATCCCCGCCTCTTCCGCATAGGACACATCCAGCACCTCATGCTTCCAACCGTGCCGCTCACAGTACCGGGTGTACATCCGCAACAGCATCTGTGCCCAGTCAGCGGCGTCCACACCCCCGGCTCCGGAATGAACGTGCACTAAGGCACCACGCTGGTCATAGTCGCCCGACAGCAGCGTGCGCACCTCCATCTCCGAGATCTCCTCGGCAATGGAATCCAGTTCCGCACGTGCTTCGCTAGCCGTCCCTTCGTCATTCTCTGCCTCTGCCAGTTCAAAGAGCACCACTACATCATCTAGCTGGCTTCGTAGTTCCTCGACGCGGCGCACTTCATTCTGTAAAAAGGACAGCCGAGAGGTCACCTGCTGGGCTCGCTCTTGGTCGTCCCACAGATTCGGGTCGGAGGCCTGCTGCTCTAGCTCGGCGATCTCCCGCCGTGCCGCATCCAGGTCAAGCACATCAATGATCGAAGTGAGGGTTGCAGAGAGCGCGCTGATACGAGCGCTGTAATCGGGGTCGGCCACGTAGATCAGGGTACGTCAGATAGCTAGCACCACTAAGACCGCGACTGGGCAACCAAGGTACGTAGCGCTCGTAAGGCAACGCTTAATGACGCGATATCGTGCTGCTCCAACAGTGAGATCTCGTGCAGCGTGGCCCGGACCCGGGACACTTCGGCTTGATTGCTCAACTCCCAATCGTCCAGTCGGTCTGCTGCGGCCCGATCTTCGGCGCTGCCGCGAACAATCTGGGCGGTCAGAGCTGCCAGCACCTGGTAGAGATCACTCCGCATGGCCTGTCGAGCCAGTGATTCCCACCGGCCCTCGCGCGGTAGTCCAGATATCCGGGTCAAGAACTCGTCAATCTCATAGCGCTCGCTGACCACGAAATACAACTCAGCGACTGCCGCCGGCGAAGACTCGAATCGATCTGCAATCCGCACGACGTCCAACAGACTAAAGAGGTAGAGCAGCGAGGCCGCTCGAAAGGCAAGTTCGTCTGGGATGCCCCGGCCGTTCAGCCGAAGAGCAATGGATTCCCAACGCGCCAGTTCACCCCCGCGCAACATCTGTGGCAGTTGCGACTCCAGTTCAGCCACTATCGGCTGGAATCGGGCCACCTCAGCGGTTAAGTCCACCTCCGACCCGTGGGTCTGCACCATCCAACGAGTACCGCGGTCCAACAGCCGACGAACTTCCAGCAGTACTGCGTTCTGCGCCGCAGTCGGCACCAGGTTGTCTAAGGACGCGGTGTCGCGCCAGATTTCCGGTAGTTGAAAGACGTCCCTGGTGAACACGTAACCGCGCACCACCTCGAGCGGCTTGGCGACAGTTTCCTCCCGTGCCCGAAAGATGAACGCAATACCGCCATTGTTGATGGTGTCGTTGACTACCTCAGTCCGGATGATGTCTGCCGCCAGCGGATGATTACCAACGCGCCCACCAAATTGATCGGTCAACTGGTCGGGAAAGTAGTCCTGCAACACCGGCTGGAAGTACGGATCGCTACTTACCCCAGTTCCCCGGAGCTCCTCCGCCAGCGTCATCTTGGCATAGGCCAGCAGCACACTCAGTTCCGGCGAGGTTAGTCCCTCACCGACCGCTGCTCGTTCGTCGAGTTGTTCGTCAGCTGGGAGGAACTCCAACTCCCGATCCAACTCACCGTCTGCAACAAACTGCTGAATCATGCGCCGGTGGACCGGCAACATGGCGGAGGCTTGCGCCCGGGCCACCCCGAGCACCCGATTCTGGGCATAGTTATCGCGCAAGACCAGGTCAGCGACCGTAGGAGTCATCTCCCGCAACAGATTGTTGCGTTGCTTCACGGTCAAATCGCCCGCCTCGATCACCTCACTCAGCAGGATCTTGATATTGACCTCGTGGTCGGAGGTATCTACCCCAGCAGAGTTGTCAATGGCGTCGGTATTGAGCCGCACACCGGTCAATGCGGCCTCGATCCGACCCAGTTGGGTGAAGCCGAGATTGCCACCCTCCCCCACTACCTCACATCGCAACTCCCGACCGTTTACCCGCACCGCATCGTTGGCCTTGTCGCCCACTTCGAGGTCGGTCTCTGATCGTGACTTGACGTAGGTACCGATACCGCCGTTCCACAGCAACTGCACTTGAGCACGCAGCACTGCTCGGATTAAATCGGCTGGACTCATTTCGGCAGCACTACTAGTGATGGCCAGTGCGGTGCGGATCTCATCACTGATCGGGATCGACTTGGCCGTCCGCGGAAAAACATCACCGCCGGCGGATAGCAGCTCGCGGTTGTAATCGTCCCAGGATGAACGCGGCAACTCGAAAAGTCGTTGCCGCTCAGCGAAGGAGGTTTCGGCATCGGGATCCGGATCCAGGAAGATGTGTCGGTGGTCAAAAGCCGCAATCAACCGAATGTGACGGCTCAACAACATGCCATTCCCGAAAACATCACCGCTCATGTCACCAACGCCGACACAGGTGAAGTCTTCGGTTTGCGTGTCGATACCGAGTTCTCGGAAATGTCGTTTGACCGACTCCCACGCGCCACGGGCGGTGATGCCCATACCTTTGTGGTCGTAGCCCTCTGACCCGCCTGAGGCGAAGGCATCACCGAGCCAGAACCCGTATTCCGCGCAGACACTATTTGCTAGATCAGAGAAGGTTGCGGTGCCTTTGTCTGCAGCCACCACCAAGTAGGGATCGTCCTCGTCGTAGCGGACCACATCCGGCGGTGGCACGATCTCGCCGGCCACCCGATTGTCAGTCAGATTTAGCAACCCGGAAATGAATCTGACATAAGCATGGCGCCCAGCGGCGGCGAAACCCTCGCGATCTTGGGGGCTGGGCAACTGTTTAGCGATGAAGCCACCCTTAGCCCCAGCCGGAACGATGACCGTGTTCTTGACTTCCTGGGCCTTTACCAACCCGAGGATTTCAGTACGGAAATCCTCCCGTCGGTCACTCCACCGCAACCCGCCTCGCGCTACCGCCGCATAGCGCAGATGTACTCCCTCCACGACCGGGGAGTACACCCAAATCTCGAACATCGGTCGTGGCTCTGGCAGCCCGGTGATGTCACGAGGTAAAAACTTGAACGAAATCTGGAAGGGCACCTCCCCGTCGTAACGCTGGAAGTAGCTGGTGCGGACGCAGTGGGTGATGAGCGAAAGCAGCATTCGCAGAATTCGGTCCGCATCCAGCGCCGCAATGTCATCGATGCGCCGCAGGACTTCACCGTGCAGCAACTCCGCCTCATCGCCACCCTGCGGAGCCGCCGGATCGAATCGCGCGCGGAATAACGCAACGAGACAAGCGGTGAGATCGGGATTATGGATCAAGACTTCCTCGATGTAGGACAACGAGAACGAAGGCTTCACTTGTCGCAGATATTTGGCAAACGCCCGCAACAGCACCACTTGCTGCCAGTCCAGTGCTGCATGGAGCACAAGCGAGTTGAAGCCGTCATTTTCTGCCAGCCCAGACCACACCGCCAAGAAGCACTCTTCGAATCGGTGCTTGAGGGATTCATCGTCGACACGGGGGTCATTCGGTAGCTCCAGACCGAGATCATAGATCCGGTAAGGCCCACCGTGATCGGTAGCCAGGGTGAAGGGCCGCTCATCGATGACGTGGACTCCCATATTTTGCAGAATCGGCAAAATCAACGACAACGACAGCGCGTCCCCGGATCGGTAAATCTTCAGCCGTCGGTAGTGCTCCCCCACTTCGTAAGGCCGATACAGGTTCAACACCATGTCGCCATCCGCCAGTGCATCTAACTGGCGAACATCAGCGACCCCGGTGCGGGCGGGAAAAGCCTCCTTGTACGCCTCGGGGATAGCGTGCCGAAAAACACTTGCCAGTCGGGCACCGTCTTCCTCACCGACCGCCTCGGTCAACTCTTCATCGAAGGAGTCTTCCCACGATCGAACCACCGCAGCAATTTCGCGTTCCAACAGATGCTGGTCGGGATGAGACAACGTGGCACCAGCACGCACCCGAATCACGTAGTGCAGTCTGGCGAGTACACTTTCGGAGACTCGGGTCTGATACTCAACCGAGTCACCATTCAGTGCCTCGCGCAATAGCCGTTCCACCCGCAATCTGATCCCAGTGGTGTAGCGGTCACGCGGTAGATAGACCAAACACGACATGAATCGCCCGTAGGGGTCTGCCCGGAGGAACAACCGAACTCGACGTCGTTCCTGCAACTGCAAGACCGCTAGCGCGGTGTCGTACAGTTCCGGGACATCGATCTGGAACAACTCATCACGCGGGTAGGTCTCGAGGAACAGCTGCAAATCTTTACCGCTGTGGGAATCCGGGCTGAAGCCAGACAGCCGGGTAACCTCCGCCACCTTCGCCCGCAAAACCGGAATACCTTCCACACTGTGGGTGTAGGCCGCAGCCGCATACAACCCGAGGAACCGGTGCTCGCCCACCACCGCGCCGGAGTCATCGAAGATCTTCAGGCCGACATAGTCCAAATAGGCAGCACGATGCACTCGGGATTTCGAGTTGGCTTTGGTCAGCAGTAAGGGTGCCGCCTCGCGAGCTCGTTCCCGAACTGCTTCCGGGAACTGAACGAGAAGTCGACGGCGATCATCACCACCGCGGGTGATTCCTAACCCGCTGCCGGCAGCAACTGCGAGCTCCTCCCCCTCCTCCCCCGTCACTAGGTCGTAGCGACGGTAACCGAGGAAGGTGAAGTTCCCGACGGCCAACCAGCGCAGGAAATCAGCAGCCTCCCGACGTGCGGCATCCGACACCCCAGGAATAACCGTGGCCGCTAGCTGATCTGCGACGGCTGTCGACTGATCCCGCATCAGAACCCAGTCCTCCACCGCAGCTCGCACATCGGCCAAGACCGATTCCAATTCGCTGGCTAACTGAACCAACTCGTCAGCATCAGATTCTCGGTCGATGTCGATATGAATCCAAGACTCCAGCAGCCGGTCGTCCGGTTTCGGTTCGGCCCACTCGGCTCGGACCGCCTCCACCAAGTCACCTGCATCGTTTCGGCGAACCGAGAAGCGGGGATGAATCACCAAGTGAATCGCTCGTCCGCGCTGGGAAAGCGCAGCGGACAAGGAGTCGACCAAGAACGGCATGTCGTCGGAGACGACCTCCACCACGGTGTGCCCGTTGGACCAGCCGTTTTCTTCGACTGTCGGGTTGTAGACCCGCAGCAGCGTTTCGTTGGGCCCGCGGGTATGACCCAGCTGTCGGTTGGACAACGCAGTACCCAAAAGGTCGATCGGATCACTAGCCTGCAGGTCTTCAGCCGAAACGTTGTCAAAGTAGTCGGCGAGGTATTCCGTGAGATCCTCGACGGCCTGTCCACCCAGCGCCCGACTGTGCGCGACCGCCGCAGTGAGGACATCAGCCCGCACTCGCTTCTCCGTGCTGTTATTGGCAGCACCGGCCTCGGAATCCAGCGAACGGCTGGTCATAGTGCGAGCGTATCGCCGCAGCGGTGCGGTTCGCCCGGATTGGCGGGGATCATCTGCCGGACTAGCTATCGCCAGTTGCGGATCTATTTCGCGGGGAGCAAACCCTTACGCTCGATCAGCGCACTCACCGACGACGCAATCTGCTCATGGCCAGCAGCGCTGGGATGCACACCCAAATCAGCGGAGATGATCCAACGCTTGGGAGACGGGCAGAAACTGTCGGTCTGGCTGTTTCGGAAGCGCTGCTGAGTAATCGTGGACTGCACACTGGCGCCGTCCACTAGACCTACCTCCGGCCGACTAGGACATTCCACCTTGCCAGGTGCCATGCCGTAGGGGAACAGTGGTGGCTTGGAAACGAACACTCGCTTGCGAAACTCCGGCTGTTGCTTCGCTGCCTTAACGACTCGGTTATTGACCATCTTCAGCACCTTAAGAATTCGGTTAGGTGATCCGATGGCGGTACTGGGCAATACCGTCGGGTACTTCGACAGCACCACTGTGTTATCGGGGACATCTAGCAACCGATCGATGATCTGAGATACCCGAGGAGTCACCTGCTCCGAAGCGATGAGTTTCGCTGAGCAGGTGCGGAACTTCGTATTTCGCTTCGCCAGCAGACACTTCGTACCCTCCCCGGCGAGAAAGTCACCCAACAGCGGATTAGCACCAATGGTCATCAACGTCAGGTCCGGCTGATCAGCAACCGTATCCTCCAAGAGTTGTTGCAATTGCCCACTCTCGGTCGCAGGATCAACAGCCAGCAGGTCCTTGGGGTCGGCACCAGTTACTGCTCGGTTGGCATAGTCGACGTCATCGGTGATCCCCAGTTGCTCGGTTACTTGAGCTGGCCAGGCAATGCCGTTACTTAAGCCGTAGTCAGGCAGAAAAGTCACCGGATCTCGGTCACCTTTACCCAATGAGGAGTTGGAGGAACAACGATCATTGAGGTTGGGGTAGTCAATCGTGCCGCAGCGGGCCAGGTCCTTGAGTTTCATGGGGTCGCCGGAGCCGTAGAAACCATAGCCTGCGGTAATGGAATCTCCTAGGGCTCGCACGACTACTGGGTCGCCCGGGGCCGCACGAGAGGCAGTCACTCCGCTGAAGAACTGCAACAGTGCCGCGGACAGCCCCAGGACAAGAAGGACGACCACGATCAACCGCCGCGGCTCGCGGGACATGAAGCGCTGTCGGTAGGTGGGCTTTGCGGCAACTGCCGGTGGCGCATGAGAGGTGCTAGTCACGAGTCTCTCCGATCAGAAAACCGACGCAGCAAGTTCTGATTCGGCACAAAATGTTAACCCGCAAGAGTCAATTTCTCACAACCTGGCGCTCAGTCGCCGCAACGTTAGACCGAACTGACTCATCGCCACTGGCCGCATGATTCACACCAGGTGGCGCCACCCGTCGTGGTGCACGCGCAATCTTCGCTAAGTTGCGGCATGCTATCCCTCAGCACAACCGACCTTGGAGGACGTGTGGCGAAGAAGCTCGACAAGACGCAGCACTACGACGCAACCAGCGAGCAGGTCTGGGACATGTTGTTGAACACCGAGTTCGTGGAGACAAAACTGCACGCGGCTGGGGCGACCGATGCCTCCGCCGAGACGATGCGCGAGGGTGACGCCACTACCTTGGTCTCTCGCCGAGTACTCCCGGCAGATTTACCCGCATTCGTACGCAAGTTCACTGGTGATGAGTTGACTTTGATCGAAACCCAACGGTGGCAGGATCCCGATGGGGAGACTCGATCGGCTGATTTCATCGTGGACTTCGGAGATCAACCCATCTCGCTGAAGGGCAAGATCAAGATCGAGCCAGACGGGAACGGAGCTCAGGTCCACACCACGGGACAGGTGAAATGCACCGTGCCGTTCGCAGGGGGAAAGATCGAGTCAGTTGCCGTGGAGTGGACTGAGAAGTACTTGGACAAGGAAAACAAAGTTGGCAACGAGTGGCTCAGCGACCATTGACCACAGCGGAGGGTCGGGAGTTGGTTTCAGCCGGCTCGCCAGTCCGGTGTTCCGCCGGACGTGATATCCGCACCACTGCTATCACTCCGGCAGCAACCACCAGTCCAACCCGAAGCAACTGTGCCGCAACAAAGAACCAGTTACCGCTTAGGAACTCGCCATATCCGATGGGATAGACCACCTGGGCTGGGACAGCGGCGGCCGCGACCAGTACAACCGGAAGTAGCATTCGCGAGCGAGTCACGGCGAGACAGATCGAGCCCAACGCCAACAGCCACACCGAGTACTGCGGCGAAAACACTCGAGAAAAAATCACACTTGCCAGCACAAAAGTGAAGGCGACATCCGCTGGCGGGTGCGTGGCCAAAACACCACGCCACCAGCACCACCCCAGCCACGCCAGCACCGTCAGCAGACCTACGGTGAGCGCAGCAGCCGCAAGGCCAGTGCCGGCACTAGCCACTTCCATTGCGCCATAGCGATAGCTGATCTCGACTTCTAAACCGGCAGCGTTGGCGACCATGAACGGTAGTGCAGCTACCGATTCCACCTGTAGACCGCGATCCCGTTGTCCGGTCAAGAAGCCGCCCAGATCAACAAACACCACCGAGCATCCCGCAAGGACTGCCAAGGACGTGACTGCGAAGGCAACAGCACCGCGCAGCAATTCTCGTCGCGGCAGTATCGCCAGCAGCAGGACCGGCCACACTTTGGCAGCGGCACCCAGCGCCGCCCATACGCCGACACGAACCGGTCGACCCGCTGCGAGGACTGCCAGCGCAGCAAAAAGCGCAGGCACAACGTCGAACCGGAACACCAACACCGGGCCAATCAGAACGCCCGCTGCAACCCAAAACCATCCGGACAGTCGACTGTGCCGGTAGAGCACCGCCGTCAACAGCGCATCCGTCAACAGGATTCCCACCAGCAGGGCAAGCTGGGGATTCGATCCCCACAGTCCGATCGAAAAGAAAAAGGCTGCCGCAGGTGGGTACTGCCACATGTCGTCGGTGGGCAGCGCACCCGACTCGATGACGGGCAGCCATTCGGCGTAGACATCCAAATCTGCTTGCACGATGGTGCCGCCGGGATACCACGACACCGCAACAACCCCTAGGAAGATCAACAGTCCCCGGGTGGCCAGCCACGAGAGCAGCAACCACACCGCATCTCGCCAGTCCCAGCGTTGACTAGCCGCCATGGCGACTTCCAAGGTGGGCTGGAACACCGGGCCTTGACTGGCTAGCTCGACTAGTCCATATGGGGATAATGGTGATCCGTCGGCGGATCGAACGTCTCCTTGATCGAGCGAGTGCTGCTCCACCGCAGTAGGTTCTGGGCAGCACCTGCCTTGTCATTCGTTCCCGAGGCGCGGGCGCCGCCGAACGGCTGCTGCCCCACCACGGCTCCAGTCGGCTTGTCATTGATGTAAAAGTTACCGGCTGCGAACCGAAGCCGGTGCATCGCGTCGGCAACCGCGGCGCGATCCTGGGCAATTATTGACCCGGTAAGCGCGTAGGGAGCAATACTCTCCATCTGATTCACGACTTGGTCATAGTCAGCATCATCAAAGACATGGACCCCGAGGAACGGACCGAAGTACTCGGTGGTGAAGTATTCCGCGGTTGGGTCGGCGCACTCCACGACGGTTGGCCGAACAAAGAAACCCTCGCTGTCGTCGGCTGTGCCGCCTGCGAGCACGGTAGCGCTGTCATCCGCCGCTGCTCGTTGCTGCACCGCAGCCAGTTTGTCGAAGGCACGTCTGTCGATCACCGCGGACATGAAGTTGCTGAAATCCATCACGTTCCCCATGGGCAATGAATCAGTTGTCCCAACAACCTCATCGCGAATCTGATTCCAGATACTGCGCGGGATGTAGGCCCGCGAGGCTGCCGAGCACTTCTGGCCCTGATACTCGAAGGCACCGCGAATCATGGCGGTAGCTACTACCGCAGGATCCGCACTGGGATGCACCATGATGAAGTCCTTGCCACCGGTTTCACCCACGATGCGCGGGTAACTACGGTAGCGGTCAATGTTGTTCCCTACGCTTCGCCACAGCATTTGGAATACCGGGGTTGACCCCGTGAAGTGGATCCCGGCGAGATCTGAGTGATCCAGTAACACCTCGGACGTGGGCGGGCCGAAGCCCGTGACCATGTTGATGACGCCAGGCGGCAGCCCAGCCTCATGTAGTAACTCCATTAACAGCGAAGCCGCGAACTGTTGAGTAGGCGCCGGTTTCCAAATAACGGTATTGCCCATCAGCGCTGGGGCCGTAGGAAGATTGCCGGCGATCGCGGTGAAATTGAACGGCGTAACTGCGTAGACAAACCCTTCCAAGGGGCGATGATCGGTACGGTTCCACACCCCCCGGGAGGAGATCGGCTGCTCAGCCAGAATGTCGCGAGCGAATGCGACGTTGAAGCGCCAAAAGTCAATCAGCTCGCAGGCTGAGTCAATCTCGGCCTGAATCGCGGTCTTGGACTGACCCAGCATGGTTGCTGCGTTGAGGGTGTCGCGCCACGGCCCGGAAAGCAGGTCGGCGGCTTTCAATAAGATTCCGGCTCGGTCATCGAAATCCATGTCTCGCCAGTCGGGAGCAGCAGCAGTTGCCGCCGCAACTGCGGCCTCTGCGTCGGAGTGCATAGTTTCCCGACCGACACCGAGCACGCCAGCATGCCGGTGCGGCTGTACGACCTCAAACTCCTCGCCTTTGGCCGCTCGCCATTCCCCGGCGATGTACTGGGGGAAGTCGCGCGCAGCTTCCCCATCCAACTCGCTTAGCCGCTGCTGGAGAGATTCTCGGTGCGGGCTACCCGGTTCGTAGTTGCGAATCGGCTCATTGACCGGTCGCGGGGTGTTGCTGACAGCGTCCACCTGTTCCTCCGTACTCGCTTTTCGTTCATCCTTGCATCGACACGGGTTGGAACGCACGGTGTCGGCATGCGTATCGCAGATCGCCATCAGAAATCCTGTGGGCTCGGCGAGTCGCGGCTGTGAACTGGTGATAACGCACCCGACAGATGACACCCAGGGACATGCGAGTGGGTGGGCTAGCCAACCTCAGAAAGGTGATCTGGACCGACGTTCTCCGGATCTCGCAGCGACTGCACACTCGTCTTTAGCGAGGTCTCTAGGACCTGAATCCGCCGGGGAAGGTCCATCACGTTGCCACCCATGGCTTCTAAATCTTCCGGACCCGGACCAATCAAGGTCACATTGCATCCACCAGAGCGGACTTTTTCGGCCTCACGCAGAGTTCGCTTGGTGACCTGAAGTCGCCAGCGACGCTCCAACCGCGTCAGCAACTGCTGCGGTCGATCAAGGTGGAAGGAGACCATCGGCGCTAAGACGAACACTTCATCGAGACCCTGCCCGACGAGCAGATCCAGGTTGGTCGCTGACCAGGTGCCACCGTCCACATACTCCCGCTGCCCAATGCGGACCGGGCTGAACCATCCGGGGATGGCGCACGAGGCCATGACGGCATCCGATAGTGGAGCCACCGGTGCGCCCGGCTGACCAAACGCCACCCGCCGGCCATCGGAGTAGTCCATAGCCACCGTCCAGACATTAGGGTGCGGTGACCATTCATCCATGGGCGTGACCGCTTCGATCAAATGTCCAACTCTGGCAAGTGAGCCCGTCCCGAGCGGCACAAAGCCACTGAGCACTGCGGTCGGAGGCATTGTCCGAACCCGCCGCAGACTTGCACCGATCATTTTGGCGGAGCCGGGTCCCAGGAGTTTCGGTCGGCCCGGGCGACTGCCGCCGGTGGCTTTTTCATAGTCAAAGGAATAACCGGTGAGCGGTCCTTCGGTAATCGGATGGCCACGCTGATGGTCCAGCATTTGCTCAACCGAGACCCCAGCACCCAAGAGGGCAGCGAGAACCGAGCCAGCCGAAGTGCCCACCAGGATGTCGCTATCGCGCGGATCAAAGCCATGAACATCACGTAGCGCGTTGAGCGCACCGACCATCCACGCGGCGCCGAGGACTCCGCCGCCTCCTAGGACGAGGCCGCGACGTCGCGGGCGGTAATTCGCCATGACTTCACCTTACGCTCATGTTCCACCCCAGTGCGTGACAATAGGACACGAAGCGCACTGCGCTAGCTCATGCTTTTACGGTACGCCTCCGCCCGCTGGGCGTGGTGGTATCCAGCAATTCGGACAAAGCTGCGACAATGCAGTCCGCCAGAACATCGACGTCAGGCATCGCGTCTCGATCCGCGTTCAACCCGTAGTAGACACCGCCATCGTAAGAAGTCAGTCCCACGCTTACCGCCTGATTCTTCGCCAGTGGGACGACCGGGTAGGCCGCTATCATCTTCGAACCGCCTGCATACAGGGCGAATTGCGGCCCAGGAACGTTGGTAACCACCAGATTCCATACCCGGCGGGTCAGCGAACTCGCCGCTCGCGCCCCGGCGGCGTGCAATGTCGGCGGAGCGAATCCGGTCAAACCCACTAATGCTTGCGCGCCCATGGCCTGGCCGCTGGATTTGAGCTGACCCATCTCGAAAGCGACTCGCTGCAACCGCACAATCGGATCTGGCTCACCGACCGGCAAATCGCACAAAAATGCTGCAATGTGGTTGCCCTCGGCCGTAGGGGTCTCCGGCCGCACACTGACCGGCACCAAGGCCCGCAAGGTGCTGCGCTGCGTCAAATTCTCGCCGCGAGTCATCAACCATTCACGTAATGCTCCCGCGATAACCGCTAGCACTACATCGTTGATGGTGCCCCCATGTGCCTTGCGAATCCGTTTGTAGTCGTCGAGGTCGGTGTCAGCGGTGCCGTACCGACGCTGTTCACCAATCTCAACGTTGAGCGGACTGCCGTCAGGTGGTCGGACCACCGTGGCGGCTGCACTCAGCACACCAGCCACGTTGCGCCCTAGACCCACCGCGCTCTCGCGGACATCTCCCAGACCAGAACGCATCGTCTCCACCAGTCCAGCGGGGGAACGGATCGCATCGGCTACCCCGCCAGCCAACAGTTCAAAGGACGTGGGCTCCCGGGCAGGCCGCCACACATCGGTCCCCATCGGCCGCGGCTCTGGCGTCACATCCAAGATCACCTGTCCGATATCGACCGCAGCCATCCCGTCCACCATGGCGTGGTGGCTCTTGGTCAGGATTGCGAATCTGCCGTCCTCCAGACCCTCGATCAGGTACATCTCCCACAGCGGCCGTTTCATGTCCAACGGCCGAGACATGATGCGGGCAACGAGTTCCCGCAACTGCGCTTCGGTACCCGGCCGAGGCAGCGCCGAGCGCCGCACGTGATAGGTCACATCGAAATGTTCGTCATCAACCCATACTGGATTGGCGATACGACCTGGCACGGAACGCACGCGTTGTCGATAGCGCGGCACGAACGCAATGCGCGTCCTAATCAACTGCACCAACCGGTCATGATCGAAGCCGCCGTCGGGCGCCTCGAAGACGGCGACGCTGCCGACATGCATCGGCGTCGTCGACTCCTCCAGATATAGGAACGACGCATCAAGTGGACTCAGCCGATCTGCCACAGCGATCCTCCTGTCTTTTCGACCCCTAATGCTGTCACGCCCACCGGTAACTCCTCACGTGGGCATCGATTCTGGCGGAATCTGCGGATTCCGGATCGGCATAACGGGTGAATCCACTCGTTTCCTGGTCTTCCGCATTGCTTCCGAGGGCCTATCCGAGCACCGTTGAGTTGACCTCATCGATCGCAGCCCCGACACCCATCTCCAGGCCCGATCGAGAGGACGACAAGTTCATAGTGCAACGCCCGCAGAGCACGATATGGCTCCTGCCTTGGGCCGACTGATCACTAAGCCGACGGTCCTGTGAACATGTCCCGGAAGAAATGGTGACTCTCAACAGATACCGGGATCGCAGGATGATCAGGTAGCCAGAGAAGGCAATCGAGGCCACGCTGCAGTCTTGCGCTAGCGAACGATTCCCGTAGCGGGAGTTCCCGCTGCACTGAGGCCGGAGCCCTCCTGCCCGTAGAATGGGGGCTCCGGTTTCGGCTTTTCTGACACTGAGTCAGTGACGAACTCAGGCTGAACCTGCCGATACCAGCGTTGCCGCCTTTCGTCAGACTCACCGCCTTAGATGGTCCGCCGACCCGACGCGCGGGCTTGTGGTCAACTCGCCTTGACACGCTTGTCGGGCCTAGTTGGTCGCTGGAGTTCTATCGAGAGTTCCCGAATCTCGCGGCGCAGTTGCGAACGGGGCGCCACCTGTCGAAGTGGCCCGCGCTCCCGATTCATCGCTACCGCCGCGTCATCGTCTTCAGCCACGTACGTCGTTGCGACATCGCCAGCGGTCAGTGTCGCGGCCTGGCGCAGTCGCTGCGTTGGGTCTTCCCCTAAGGCAGCACTGCCTAGTCCGCCTAGCCGATTCCACCCTAGGAGGACCCGACCGCCCAACACCGAGTCATGCCGAGACCACCAACGGGTCAGCCGCTGCACTCCCAGCGCAGTGGGCAGCGCAACCACAACGACCGCATCAGCCGTCGCCACCGTTCCGCTGAGCCAGTCCGGCAGATCGCCGCTGCCGCAGTCCACCACGGTATGTCTCGCGGTGTGACGACTAACGTCTACAACTACTGGCAACCCGCCTGCGACTGCCGATAATGCCGACGGATCCGTTGCCCCGGTGGCCAGTTGCAGATCCCTGGCTATCGATACCTGACTGGCTGACCACCCTGCTTCATCGATGGTGCCTACCTGAGCTTGTGCGAGAGCCGCTAGCAGCCCCGCTGGCTCGTCTTGCGCTCCCAGTAGGAAAGATTGCGATGCGGCTCTGGGATCGGCGTCTATCAAGCTTGTGAGTTCGGGCAGCTCGGCGGCGAGGTTGGCGGCAATCGTGGAGACCCCGGGCGAGCCGGTCGGGCCACACACGGCAATCACCTCACCCGAGCCGTGGCGGGCGGAGGTTGAAGCCTGGAGTAACTGCCGCAACTCAGGCGTTTCACCACTACTGAGCAATAGGCCCCACTCTCGGGCGATCAGCGCATTGGCCGCTGAGTCAGCACCGACTGCGACACACCGGCCGCCGGCGGCCGCTAGCCGGGCGATCAGCGACGGTGAGCCACCGCGAAACGAGGTATCGAGTAACACTGCCCGCGGACGAAGCGTTTCAACTTGGGCGGCTAGGTCTACCGGATCGGCAACTTCGTGCAAGATCAGGAAGCCAGAATCGGACTTACGCAGCGCTAGCAGCCACTCGGGCTCCCCCGCTACCGCGACTACTACTGGAACTGGTCGCATGAGCGATCTCCTCCAAACCGCCTCAGAATCCACCACCAAACAGATTCACCTGTCAGCATTAGAACGTGGTCGATCGATTTCTGACGCTGGCGGATGTTGCGGATGTGCTCAACATCTCAGCGGACCAGGCCTATGCCCTAGTCCGCAGCGGTGAACTGCGAGCCATCAAGGTAGGAGGCCGTGGTCAATGGCGGGTTGGTGAAACTGACCTCGAGGACTACATCCAGCGGATGTATGCCCAAACCCAAGAAAGCATCGCTGAAGAGGCGCGCAAGTCGCAGTAGTTGCCTGTCGGCCTCGCCCATAATGCACTCGCGGGACGATCAATTCATTGATTGATCCGGTGCCGCAGGCGGCGCAGTTTCGCGCCATCCCAACCAACGCAGTTGATCGGTGGGAATGAGTTCGATTCCACCCTCCCGCTGGGCCGATAATGACTCAACGGCAATGTAATCTCGCCCCACTGCCACGAGAACCCCGACGATACTGCGGTCACCATCTAGTTCCACCCGCACGGCCGCTCCCAGACGTGCCCGCACGATGGCTCGAATCCCAGTTCGCTCCAACCCCCGAGCGGGGAGCGCACTCGGTAACTGTGCGACGGCCAGTGACACCACTGCCGGGGCTGGAATCAAACGATGGTCGTCGCCATCGGCAAGCACCAGACACTCGTCGGTGGCCAGTTCGACGGTCCCGGACAGCTCAGTTCCGCCCAAGACCCGAACCGAGACCGGGTGCCCAGTCGCACCTCGGGCGCGATCGGCTAGCGTCACCCCCGCCTGGGCTACCGCGGCCGCTAGCTGTACCTGCTCCTCGGATTCGGCGATCTC
>Ga0055584_100002001_pt1 | contig 20007 bp, 12 predicted proteins | sample OSDHelmetaG_FD_58716 | JGI IMG/M metagenome (GOLD analysis project Ga0055584, IMG submission 58716) | Pelagic marine sediment microbial communities from the LTER site Helgoland, North Sea, for post-phytoplankton bloom and carbon turnover... | ecosystem: Environmental > Aquatic > Marine >... | reverse complement strand
CATTATGAGGACTGGTATTCTTCATAACAACTGGTACCGTTTTTTAAAAGCAGACCAGTAAGTTAGGGAAAATTTGCTGGACTTGAATAAACGTTATCACTTTTTATTCGTCGTTTTGTTAAGAACCTACAGGTAATCCCAGGGCCTGAACAAGAATATAAGTATAGCGAAAATTAATTTTTTCCTCTTTGCAGGCAATTGAGGAGCGACTGCGGATGTTCAAGAAGAACTGCCACGGACCGGCAATTCGAATTTTTGAAAAGAGTCTACATCAAACTACGCTTCCTTTGATAATGATTCTTCTTACAAGTTCGTTTACGATTACTCAATCTGGGTATGCGCAGGGACCGTCGATGCTTCAGATACCCACTGCTCCTATGCAGAGGGGGGGGCAAAATGCGCCCGCACCAAATCAATTTCAGTCCCGAGATAGAAGTCAGTTTCAGCAGCAACCGCTGCAACGTTCTCAAGGTATGATTCCTGTTCAGAACGCACAACTTCAAACTCAAGGTACCAACACGCCGGGTTCTCGCATCCGTCTGGTTCAGGATACAGGGCGAATTACTCGCAAGCCATTGCCATCACAGATCCAATCAACACCTGGAATCTTTGACGAAATGGAGATTATTCTTCGGCGGAGTCAGCTTGTCATTACAAACAAGCGGATTCGAAGATATGCGATTGCAGATCCATCGATTATCGAATTTGTGACTTACTCCCCGACCGAAGTGGCGATTGTCGGATTGACACTTGGCACGACCACCTTAACTCTCTGGTTTGAGGGGGAAGACTCGCCGATTACTTATCTGGTGCATACGATTCAGGACCCAAGTCTTGAAGGGCAACGACGCATTGATTACGGCAAGTTGGAACGCAAAATAGCAGTTTTATTTCCTAACAGTAAAGTCTATCTGATTCCTCTGTCACGAAAAATTATTGTCAAAGGTGAAGCCTCCGATGCTACGGAAGCTGCCAATATCCTTTCTATCATTCGGGGTGAAGTCATCAACTTTGAAGGCAACCTTGGTGGGCCTCAGCCCTATGGCGGTGGTGCAGGATATGGTGGTGGTGGTGGTGGAGGAGGATTAGGTGGATATGGTGATGGAGCCAACGGCTTCGGTAACGACTATGGTTCTTCTTTAATTGTCAATATGCTTGAAATACCTGGTGAATTTCAGGTGATGATTCATGTTACGATTGCTCAGATGAACCGAACAATGATGAGACAGTTAGGTGTAGATTTAAGCGTATTATTTGATGGTGGGCGTCACTTTATTGGTTCTACAATGGGCGGAGTCCCTTCTACGCTGACGGGTATTTTTGAAGCGGGCGAAGTCAATGTCCTTATCAACGCGTTGGCTCAGAATGGAACGACGAAAATTATGGCTCGGCCGACGTTAACCGTATTAAGCGGTCACTCGGCGAGTTTTCTCGCAGGTGGTGAATTTGCCGTACCAACTATTGTTGGTGTGGGAGGCGCGCAGGGAACATCAACGACTTTCCGAGGTTTTGGTACCTCAATAGTGGTGACACCAATTGTGCTTGATAAAGATCTGATTCGGATGCGAATTGTTCCTGAATTCAGCCAGATCAACGACAGTAATGCAGTAGGGGGTATACCGGGTCTGGATTCGAGAAGAGCCCAGACAACTGTGGAATTGCGTGAAGGGCAGACGATTGTTCTGGCTGGTTTATTTGGACATGACTCATCCACTGGCGTCACTCGAATTCCCTGGTTAGGGGAACTTCCTCTTATCGGTCCTTACCTGTTCAGTTCGAAACAATCGAGTCAGGGAGAGTCTGAATTATTGATTTCGGTGACTCCCCAGTTGATACGCCCAATGGAAGAAGATGAAGTGCCACCTTATCCAGGTCATGAAGTGACAGTGCCTCATGATAAAGAACTATATAAATATAATATGACCGAGGGGGCTCCCGATAAAGTAGTTTATCAATTGCAGCCTTATGGGCGCGGCGCAGGCCAGGGAATCGAAGTGGGGTATCAACCATTCAATCCGGCACCTGCTTCTCCCTATTATCCGCCGATGCATACGGGAACTTATCAAAAAGGACCTACAACACAGCCCATTCCAAACAGTGGTACTTTTCCGAATCAGCCTGGTCCTGCTCGACCACCGAATCCGGTACGCTCCAATCAGTATCAGCCTGTTCCTCCCCCACCGGCTCCTGGGGTAAGTGGACCTCAGGCTCGGTCTGCGGGACATCGTGCGAATCAGCCAGAGCAGAATCGGCGTAGTCGATTTTCGCAAATGATCAAGGATAAGTTTCAGAATATGACTCCTGACAGTAATAATAACCAGATCGAACCGACTGGGTATGTGGATCCCAGAATGAGATTGGATTCAGCCGAGCCTAAGAAAAGTCGATCAAAATTCCCCTGGAGAAGTCAGGGAAAGTAATACAAAAAGTGATGGCCGGGATAAGTTCTGTCAGTCCGAGACTGATAGGGTTTTCATTCTTGGCTTAAAAACGAGATACGAAGAGCCTTTCTTATCGAGATGTCATCGTATGTTGAAAATCTAAGTAAGATAAAACGACGTTTAAAAACAATTGAGGGACATGATGGCCCGACTATCAATATATCAACTGCTGATTTTTTCAACATCCTGTATACTGTTGATTACAGGATGTTATCGCCAACGATCTTTTGCGATTCCCGAAGTCTATCCACTGGGCAGTGTGAATCGTGCGCATTATCACACTATGGAATCCAATGCGGAAGCAGTTGACTTCATCATTAATCGAAATGAATTTGTCGAGAATAGTGCAGAGCTTACCACCAATGGAAAAGATCACATTCTCGAAATTGGCGCACGGATGAGAAGTGCTCCCTATCCGGTGATCGTCGAACGGAGCGATAATAACTACGCACCCGAGTTAGACGCTTATCGACGACAACTGATTGCCCGGATTTTAACCGATCTGGGAAACCAGGATGCAGATCAGCGTACGATTGTCTCGACTCCTTACGGTCGCTCTTTGAATTCACGTGAAGCCGAAATCGATTACTACCGATTTATTTCCACTCGTGGAGGAATCGGTGGCTTTGGTGGAGCTAATGGTGGCGGTGGATTTGGCGGCGGCGGCGGCGGTGGCGGCGGCGGTGGGTTCGGGTTTTAATTTGACCTGAATCAGCGACAGACGTTCTCTGCGAATACCAAAAATGCGATCAGTATCATCACGAAAGCATTTCTATGGTTTTTTAAACGCTTACGAAATAGTGGTTTAAGTCAATCAGCCTTATTTGTCCGTAGAGCGATCCCCAGCCAAATTGCATCACGTTTTCCTGAGTATCAGGACTTTGGAATTAGTTTGAAAATTCGTATCGACATGATTCGGAATTCGACATAGAATCCTTGCCTTAATCTCAGATAGAACCTTTCTCTCTCAATTATCCCCTCACTCCATCCCTAAAATTTCATTTTCTTTACTGTCAATCCAGTAGAAGAAGCACGATCGCTGTGTCATCTGTTGCGGGCTAACCTGGTTGTCTGTCCCGTGTATTTCAGATTGCATGTGTAGTGCGCATCATTGTGATTGAAAGCATTAACTCAATAAATTTACAGAACGAAACAAAGCGATCTGCACTCGCTGAACCAAGGTTGATACCCGATGAAAACTCGATTGTTTCAACATATCGTATTTCTCTCATTGCTCTGCACATTATTGTGTGGATGCCAGTCTGCTCCTTTTGCGAAGGACTCTCAATCATCAGAAAGGCTTGCGCAGAATTCTTCTAAGACAAAAAATGAATCTGCGATGCAAAGAAAACTGAGAGAAGCCATGGCCGATGAGCGAGAGAAAGGGCGATTAGACAGGCTCCAGCGGAACTCTCAAGGAGACTCACCAGCCAGCCTTGCAGAACTTTCGGTACACGCTCAGACACAAAATCAGCTTCCACAAAATGTGGAATCGCAAGCTTTGCCTCTAAGTTCGACTCAACAGTCCCTCAGGCAGCCAAATCCCAAGTCAGTTCCTCATGAATTGAATCTGGCTTATGAGGCGGATCGGTCTGGGAATAGCGAGAAGGCACAGGGATATTATCAACGTGTACTTTCCCTTGATCCCAATCACTTTGAAGCATTACATCGTCTGGCAATTCTTGAAGATAAGAAACAGAATTATCCTGCTGCAGAGGCATATTACCTGAGAGCGTTGAAAGTCGATTCTACAAATGCAGATCTGCTAAGTGATATCGGCTATTCTTACATGCTACAGGGGCGCGATGATTACGGTGAAAAATATTTACATGAGGCACTCAAGCACCAGCCTGGCCATGTCCGGTCGCTCGATCATCTGGGATGGTATTACGGACGATCCGGTCAATATGATCAAGCCTTGGCTCTGTTTCGCATGACAAGCGGTGAAGCACAAGCTCAGTTAAAATTTGCGCAATTGTTTCCTGGCGTTGAGCCCAACGAGGTCTTAGCTCAGGGAAGTATAACTCCGCATCAAGTACAGATGGTTGCTCCGGAGAATACGGTGTCGAGAATTCAACCTGTGGGTCAGATTCAGACTGGTTTGAATCAACCGATTCAATATGCTGCTGAACCAGACAGTCGAGAGCCAAAGTCTCCGATGCTGATTCCCTCTGGAAATAATCCAACTCAGCAGATAGCAGAAATGATGAAGCGGGAGCGGGAAAAAGCAATCCAGGCTCGGGGTGGGGTTCAACAGATGCCCTCAATCAGACCGAATCAAGCATTGGCCCAACAGCCTGTAGGATTTCCAGCTCCGGTCGGTACTATTCAAGAGACACGTCAATTGATGGTTAATCCAGCGGTACCTCCCGTGCCACCAACGGGAACTCCACAGATTCAGGCCTGGCCACCGGTTGGTGATCCGGGAATCGCCCAGGCGGTAGAAGCCACAAATTACTGGGCATTGAAAGAACAGCAGCAGAATCAAAATCAGACTTCGCGACAATCGCCTCCCACGACCTACCAGCAGCAGCAATATCAGAATCAAAATCCTCAGAGGAGACAGCAGTTGGCGCCGGGGCAGAATCAGAGAATGCCAGCGGGAGCTCCTCAGCAAAGAAGGGGCCAACAGATTCCCCAACAGATTCCCCAACAGATTCCCCAACAGAGAAGATCAGCAAACGTACCGCAGGCGGGACAACGGATGTATGGAAAACAATATCAGAATCCAGGGCAGTTTCCAGATTACCGCATCAATTCCACACAGCCTCGAGTACAACAGGCTGATCCACCTTCAGAAAGTCAGCAGCAGAATAACCACCAGCAAATGGTACGCGAAGCCGCTCGAACAGGGATGAATCTGGGGCCCGGTCAGATGTTTCCCGTTGAAATGGGTGGCCAAAATAACGCGAATGATTCCAGTTTGATGAGCACACAATTTCCAGCTAACACAAATTTCCCTGCTTCCGCTCAGGTAGCAAGACAGAATGTGTATCAGGCAGGTGGCCAAAATATTCGACAGGCACAAGTCGGACTGCCCATCAATCAACAACAGGCTCCTACTGGCATCAGACAGGTAGGATATGAATCTCCCAACCAGCAATCTCCCCAGATGAATGGCCTCAATTCCTCTGCACAGAATTGGAATTCAGGAGGGTATCAACGGGGGACTTCAGCACTGCCTCAGTCAGCGATGTTTTCCAATAATCCTGCAATTGCCCCGGCTAATGTACGTTCGATTCAATCGAATCCCAATCAGCAAATGCCCGAAAATGCGAATCAGAATGGGTTGAGTCCCACAGGCAATCGCAGACCGGTGATAATGAATCAGAATGCAAATGATTCAGTATCGTCTCCGGTCCAATGGGGATCACAGGCACCTGCTTCAGCTGCTCGGTTTCCGGCTCAGCAAAATCGGTATTGAGCGGAACTCAAAAAGCTAACTGGCCAAGAGTTGCTGTTCCAGAGATTCGATAATTTCTTCTGTGGTCCACTCCTGTTGTGCGACATGAATGGAAGAATGGTTTTCAAGCCATTTCCGGACTTGTTTTTCGGCGAACATCACAGTGCTGTGGTTGCGTCCTCCGAAAAAGTCACCGATTTCGCTGTAAGCTGCATGAGTCAATTTTCTTGCCAGAAACATTGCCAGCATACGCGGTTGGCTGATATTTCGCGCTCTGCGGGACGATTTTAAGTCGAGTTCAGAAACTCCAAAGGTGGTACAGACAATCTGCTTGATATCATCCAGTTTGATAATCCGAATACAATCTCGCTCGAGATCGGATAAAATCTGGCGTGTCATTGATGTTGTGATCTTCTGTTTTGTCATGACATGGTAAGTTTGCAGGCAGTTAATTGCCCCTTCCAGTTCGCGCACATTATTCGAAAATCGCCTTGCAACGTATTCCAGTGCCCCCTCGGTGATGAGCGTTTTTAATTTCGATGCACGCTGTCGGGCAATTGCGAGTCGAAGTTCGATTTCGGGTGATTCGATACGACAAACTAAACCAGAGAGAAAACGTGTGGTCAATTCTTCACTCATTTTAGTCAGAAGTCGTGGATGCCTATCGGATGAGAAGACCAGTTGCCGACCGTGGCTCTCCAGATGCTTGATGGTATGTAACAGCTCTTCCTGAAAGATTCGTTTGGATTCAAAAAAATCAATGTCATCAATGATGAGGACATCTACATTTCGAAATCGCTGGCGAAAACCTGGTAGGGATCTTTCCTGTAATGCTTTCGAAAAATAGTTTCCAAATGATTCAGCAGAAAGAAATACGACCTGCAGAGAAGGGTAGAGTTGTCGGGTCTTGCGATAGAATCCTTCCAGAAGGTGAGTTTTGCCGATTCCCACTCCACCATGGATAAACAGGGGGCTGTAAAGTGCCCCTGGTTGATCACTGGCTTGCAGGGTAGCCGTGTAAGCCAGTTGATTGGAAGTTCCTGTCACAAAGGTAGCGAGGTCAGAAAACCGTCTTCCTTTATAGGCCGTTGGTTGTTTTCTATTTTGATTCTGACCGGATTGCTGGCTCTCTGAACTGGGTTTCGTTTCGCAGGTGTCAGGTTCTGGCCGAGCCGCACTTTTGGCTGTATTGGATTCTGAGTTTGCTTTCCCCGTTTTGCTGTTGCTCACATCTTCCAGCTCAGGAACCACCTCAAACCGGTATTCAGCCGAGGGACCAATACAGGCGATAGCCGTTGCTGCTATCTGGGATGAAAACTTTTTTTGAATCCATGTGAGAAAAAAAGGACTGGCGACTCCGATGACAAGGAAAGTTCCTTCTCGTTTGAGTTTGACTTTTCCTGCAAACCAGTTCTGGAAGCTGCGTTCACCGACCTGTTGCGCAAGCAATTGTAGAATCGATTGCGCATCTGATTCAGTTGTCGCAGGCCCCAGTTTGGCTTCCGTTGGTTGCTTTGTTGACGAAGCACAAAGCGCACCCTCCACTGCCAAAGACTTGGGTTGCATCTTGCACCCTCCCCTTGCGCGCAAAATCTCCTGCCACAATATCAGAAAAAGCGAAATCCTGCTTGATCTGTATCGATCATGGTCGTGATATATTTGGAAAAGATGCGCTAAAAAGCTCCATTGTTAACAGTGTCGAAAAAGATCTCAGGCATTGGACTTCGACGACACTGCGTAAACTCATTCAGTGGTTCTGATACTAGCTTTAATTAGCAAAGAGTCAAACAGAAACAGAGTGGATTTTCTTCAGATTTTTCAGACCGAAATCAAAAGCTGTTTTACCAGCAGAAAACGACAGGTTTGGTGAAAAAAAAGTTGGAGCGAGGAGCATTTGCTTGTTCAAAACATGTCAATTAATATTCGGTTCCTGAATCGGGAAATGTGATCGCAAGTGAGCATGAACACTTAAAGTATTTTGTCTCTGAAATCCCATATCTTCATAAATCTTGATGGCATAGGAATTTTTGTGATCGACGGCGAGAATTACTGCAACTTGACCATGCGATTGTGCTTCATGCAGTCCGTGTTGAATAAACGCAGTGCCATAGCCTTTTCCCCGCTGTTCAGGCGCTACTCCCATGTAGACCACTTCCCATACATGATCTTCCTGATGTTCAGATAACAGGAGCACACCCAGATCAATTTCCTCTTTGTGAAACAGGTACCAGAATTTCTCGTTGGAGTCTCCTGAGCTGCGGTGAGACTCTAAAGATTCCTCAGCAGTTCGTATTTGATTCAGTTCTGGACAGTCATGGGATGATTCATGAGTCAATTCCAGTAAAGCCAGAAACCGCTGACGGTTTTGACGTTCATCAAATTTGATCCATTCTAAAGGTGCCTCATCCGGTGATGCTGATTGGTTTATCGCGGTTAGTGGATGTCTCATGAATATCAGGTTGGTCAGGTGTGGGAATCCGTTCTGGCTAAGTAATCGTCGCTGCTTCATTAGTCCCGGATCCAGGAGTGCTTGACCGATACTGACTTCTGAATGCTCGATTCGTTTCACCATCTCCTTTAAAAGTGCTTCGGCGCAATCGTTGCGTTCAGTAAAGGGGGGCCAGATAAAAGCAGTCGCTGTATCTGTAAATACCAGAATTCCTACCCCGATCAGAGTTCCTGATTCTCGGGCAATCAAAATTTGATTTTGATCAACTTTGCCACTCGTAATCGAATCGAGAAATTCCTGAATCTGTGTCTCTCGATCTGCTATTGCTGTATCCGCAAAGATGAATGCGGAAGCTTCTGATAGTTCGGCTGTTAACGCAGAAGCGACTGTGATTGACATTAATAAAGTTCATTTCCCAGATCAGATGAGCGGCTTTCAATTATCGCCTCGCGGCGTACTTAAGTTGTATCATAAAAAAAAGGCTGGTCGATTGACCAGCCTTAGTTTGGAATGGAGAGAATATCTTAAAATTTAACAGAATGTAAGTGTGATGGATTCGCGACGTCGTGTTTTAAGCGGGGCAAATTATATCCATACGGGTTACTTTCGAGCTCTTGTAATCTGTCAGTTGAATCCCACGGACTATTCCTAGAGGGACTCGCTTTCACTCGATCCAGGCCATAGGGACCAATTGGTCGAACAGGACCATAAGAACCCGATGAAGGTGGAAAAACTGGTTGCTCAGTCTGTGGAGAATTTGTGACCAGCATTAAAGCCAGGCAACAAGCGACCGTTGTCAGTGTCGGCAGCAGAAAATTAAACTGAGTGGGACGGTTTTTACGGCGACGCGCTGCAATTTTAGCAGAGACCTGAGGCCATACGCTATCCTGCAAAGAGGGAACGGGGACGTTGTCAAACTGTTTTTGGAGCGCATCATAGCTTTTTTGCAGCTCCTCATATTCAGAACGACAGAGATTACAGTTTTTGAGTTGTTTTTCCAATAGGACCAGCTCGGCATCAGATAAGTCGTTGCCAACGGCCAGAGCAACTCGTGATTTTAAACCGTTGCATTTCGTGCAATACATGTCTTTATGATTCCTTGTTCGACATGGAGTTTTCAGCGTTTTGTCTGTTCGACCATAATTTTTGGAAACGATTTCTAGCTTCCGCTAATCGCCATCGGATCGTTGCTTCTTTTCGATCCAGAATAGCGGCAATTTCAGAAGTAGAAAAATTTTCCAGATCTCTCAGAACGAGCACTGTACGGTATTTTTCGGGAATTTCTTCCAGAATCGCCTGAACTTCCTGATTAATATCGAGTTTATTTCTTGGATCCGGGACAGCCGGGTCAAAGGGGGTGTCAGAAGGACTGTCGCTAAACAATAACCACCAGCCTCTTCTTTTTTGTTTTCGAAGATAATCCAGTGCCTGATTGACTCCAATGCGAAATAACCACGGCCCAAAACGCCTGGATGTATCGAACTGGTCAAGCCTTTCATAGCTTTTCAGGAAAGTATCCTGTGCCAGATCTTCTGCTAATTCCGGACTTTTAACAAACTGAATGATGACACGAATCAGTCTTCTCTCATATCGAAGAACTAACTCCCCGAATGCACTGTCATCCCCTTTACGAGCCGCTTCTACCAGGCGGGCATCACTAATTACCCCCCCTGATTGAATAGACTCTGTTTCCTCTATTTTTTTATCGACCATTTTCAACGGCATGTCTACCTCCCCTCTTCCGCGTTAACTGACACGCTATGTATTTAATACGTAGAAGAGGGAGGAAATGATGGGAAATATAAATAGATTCTGCAGTGGAATCCAAAATTAATCATTCTCTATTCTCAGCCTTTTAATTATAGCTGGTTATGCACAGTTTTTGGGATGATTTGAAAAGCGAAACAGAGAATTTCTTAAGTAGTTGTTAAATATCAATTTAAAGCAATACTTAATAGGCGGAGCCGGATCTTTTGATTCGCAGGAAGTGTTCTTGTGAATACGTTAACTGATTCAGAATCTCACACTTATGCAGTATTTGTCAATTAAGACTGGAAGCAGCCACTGGAGTATTCAGTAAAAATCGAGGGGAGATATTTCTCAGATCTTATTTTTCTCGGTAACCTGAATGGAGAATCAGATTGATCAGGACTGGATTTTTTAAGACTGACTCAATTTGAAATCTTCGAAATGATCGTCTCTGTAGCAAGACAGCTTAAAAGTTCGGTGTGGAAATTTTTCAAATTTTGTTTCTGCATTACATTTGTAACGGGATTTGTTATTCTGGTTTGATGCTGGTTGAGAACTGAGCCTGTCAATTACATTAGGCCTGAATGGGAGAGGGTACAGAGATGAATGACTGGAAACTAATGAGTGGTTTGATAAGTATCATCATACTGATGACTGGCTGCGCAAAAGAAAAAACGTCCCCTTCTGAAACCTCACCGACTGCTTCTAAAAATGAAAATTCTAAGGATGCTGAAATGAATACCGGAAACGAATTTCAATTGGCAGTTCAAAGTGAACCTTATGGAACGACCGCCGATGGTCAAGAGATTGATCAATTCCTACTTTCGAATGACAAAGGAATGAGCGTCAACATCATTAATTTTGGTGCAATAGTCACAGCCCTTTATCTGCCAGATCGTGCTGGAAAATCGGAGAACATCACGCTGGGTTTTAATTCCTTGGCTGAGTACGAGAAAAAAGGTCCATATTTTGGTGCGATCTGCGGGCGTTATGCAAATCGAATTGCAGAGGGAAAGTTTTCGCTCGACGGAAAAGAATATCAACTGGCGCAAAATAACCCTCCCAGTCATTTACATGGTGGTGAGCAGGGATTTGACAAAAAAGTCTGGGCTGCGGAAATTTTTTCTGAGAAGGATGAAGTGGGTGTTCGTTTAAATTATGTCAGTCCGGATGGCGAAGAAGGGTATCCGGGAAAATTGACTTTGAGAGTGGCCTATTCTCTCAACAACGACAATGAATTTAAAATTGACTATACGGCGACCTGTGATCAGGCAACACCGATCAATGTCACGAACCATTGTTATTGGAATCTGGCAGGTACAGGAGATGTACTGGACCATGAACTTGTTTTGAATTGCGATCGTTATCTCCCCGTTTCAGGGCATGCGATTCCTACTGGAGAACTGGCAGCCGTCAAAGAGACGCCGATGGATTTTACTTCTGCTCATAAAATCGGTGAAAGAATAGCGCAGGTGGAAGGGGGCTATGATCATTGCTGGGTTGTCAATTCAGCGGAGAAACAACCCGCCCTCTGCGCACGGGTGAAAGATCCTCAATCCGGGCGTATTATGGAAATTTCGACGACCGAGCCCGGAGTCCAGTTCTATACGGGGAATTTTCTTGATGGGACTGAAGCGAGTGGGGGATACAAAAAACATGGCGGGTTCTGTCTGGAAACACAACATTTTCCAAACTCACCAAATCAACCAGAATTTCCAAATACGATTTTAAAACCGGGAAAAGTTTATGAGCAGACTACCATCCATAAATTTTCGGTTGAATAACGAGCGGGAAAAGATGTGGCATTCCTGAATTTGAATGGGAGGCTCTCAATGATTTTATGCGGTTTCCCTGGTGAGAAGAGAAATACTCTGCGAGTGTCTTTTCTGAAGGGGCTTCTATACTGTCTGTTTTTGGCTCTGGTTCCATTCCACACGGTTCGCGCAGATCATCAACCCGAAGTTGAAGAAGTGGAAGGGCAGCCACTGGCAGCCAACGTAAAACGGCTCATTTCGGCTCTCGATTATCTGGGTTCTCCACTTCCCGAATCACTGACTCTAAAATTAAAAGCTGCCTGTGGCCGCCGCGATGCGAAAGCCATTCAGAAATTAATCGATTCTGAAGTGTTGTGTGTTGTTTCTCTCAATCCCGAAGTGCGTACCAAAGTGGCCCGTGGACCTGCTCAAGCGATTTTGCAGCAGGGAGGTTTTACGCCTTTTATTATCAAGGTCAGCAATCATAGTACAGTCACGCGGCAGTTACACATTTCCAGTCCCCAGACAGGTGCCGTTTATTCTGGTGCTGCATTAAACAGCTTGAAACGGCAAGCACAAACCGAATTAAATCAGAATGAAAATAAGCAAAATGCGACTGATCGTTTTCTGGCAGTCGAAATGTTTCAAGCGAGTCCCATGACGATCAAGCTAAGTGGTCTGCAGGTGGAATATGCTCTGGCATTAATCTACAGTCACGAATCCGGAAAACGAGAAGCGACTCTCGGATTTGATGTAGGTGCGGGAACACAGGATATTGGCTTTCGTGGTGAAGTTCCTGTTTTATTCAATGTTCAACCGGCAGTTCCGGTGAAACTATCCATCAAAGATTTTGATGGTAAACCTTCGGCAGCCCGACTGGAATTTCGTGATCAACAAGGCCGGGTCTTTCCCCTGCAGGCTAAGCGGCTGGCTCCCGATTTCTTTTTTCAACCACAAATTTATCGTCTGGATGGAGACACAGTTCTACTTCCTTCTGGCAAATTACAAATGGAATTCAGCCGTGGCCCCGAGTATCAGAGATTAACAAAAAATGTGATGATCTCAGCAGCTACTCCTCAAACTATTGAAGTGGAATTAAAGCGTTGGGTGAATCCGCAAGAGTTTGGCTTTTATTCCGGCGATCATCACATTCATGCAGCCGGCTGTGCGCACTATGATAATCCTACCAAGGGAGTCACTCCCCGTGATATGTTCAATCAGGTGAAGGGGGAAGGCCTGAATGTAGGGTGCGTTTTAACCTGGGGTCCCTGTTTTGAGGCGCAGCGCCAGTTCTTTACTTCTACCGCAGATCGGGTCAGCGAACCTATGACTGTCCTGAAATATGATTTGGAAATCAGTGGCTTTGGTTCAGCCGCTTTGGGCCATGTTTGTCTGTTGAATCTTCAGAACCAAACGTATCCCGGCACATTGGGGACCACCAAAGGATGGCCAACCTGGACAGTGCCCGTGATGCGCTGGTGTCAGAAGCAGGGGGGAGTAACAGGATATCCTCACTCGGCACTAAGGGTCAATCCTCCCCAGGCTGCACAGAGATTGCTTTTGAACCTCGATCAAAATCAGTCGAAAACATTGAGTTCCAAAGAAGCAGCTGAGGGACTGTTACCTGAATCGTTCGAACAAATAGATGGTGATGGCAACGGGGAATTGAGCATAGGAGAGTTAACGCTCGCATTAGAACAGGCGGCTGATGCATTGCCGAATCTGGCAGTTCCGGAGATGAATGGAGGTGGTGCAATGGAGATTTGTGTGAGCACTGCTGAAGGCGTCTGTGATTTTATCAGTGCGATGGATACAGAACGCATTCCGGAATTGAACACCTGGTATCACATCATGAATTGCGGATATCCCTTGAAGGTCAGTGGTGAAACCGATTTTCCCTGCATGAGCAGCCGACGTGTCGGGCAGGGAAGAGTTTATGTACAACTCGGTGAGATTGATGTACTAGACTTCAGTCAATGGTGCCTGGGAATCAAACAGGGCCGTTCTTATGTCTCTGATGGTTTTGCACATGCACTCCACTTTCAAGTGAATGGTCAGGCTCCGGGATTTAAAGAGGTTCCACTCAGCGAGCCGGGAACCGTGGAAATTAAAGCCAGTGTTTCCTTTTCCGCAGAAACTCCCAAAGCGGTCGCTTATGGATTGTTGGATCCTCCCGAAGGTCCGCGTGCACTGGGAGATACACGCATTCTGCATGCACCTCGAAACGCAAATTATGTAACAGGCGGACAAAGGGAAGTAGAGATTGTGCAAAATGGTCGGGTCGTTGCAAAGCAATCTGTTCCCGCTGATGGAAAAATTCATCAACTCACATTTACAGTTCCTGTAAAGCAAAGTAGCTGGATTGCCTTACGACAGTTTCCGCAACTACATACGAATCCTGTGAATGTCATAGTGAATCAACAGCCGATTCGTGCTTCGCGCGAGAGCGCACTCTGGTGTGCCGAAACGATAAAACTGCTCTGGAAGAACCGACACAAAATCATTGGCGCACATGAAAGAATCGAAGCAGAGAAAACTTATCAACGTGCTATCCGTACTTATCTCCAGCGAGCTGAAGAAGCTGCCGAACGTAATTGATACACGTTAGTTTTAGTTCTGATTTTTATTGCGCGGGATGACAACCAGCTGGCGCTGTTCACGAGATCGCTGTCGATATTTTCTACCAATTACCAACAGTAATACAAACAGAGCAATTGCGGCAAAAGGAGCCAGATGAATTGGTTCTGTCAAATAGTGCAGAATCCCATTTGGATTGATGGCCTCAGTTGATCCATGTCCCGAATGTGCAAAAAGCTGTGGCGAACTGAATAATGAGATCAGGGTCACCAGAGTGAGTTGGAATCGATTCATATCTAAAAGTCTTTCTGAAGTCAAAAATGGCAAGCAATGGAATAACCTCTGCCGGGCCCCTCATCTTAGGTGAAATTTCTCTGAGACTCAAGAGCCTGCATAGAGAGTCTTTATTGTGCTTTGATTTGGCGTGATAATTCCTCGATGCCGTCAGAGTAGACATCCAGAACATGGGCGCGTTCATGCTCATCAGCAAATAGAAATCGTTTTGCAATTTTGTCCCGACTTTGCTTCATCTCTGCCAGTAACGCCCGTGCCTGTTTCATATCAAACAGTGTCTCGCCTTCCCATTCCAGATAAACCGGACTGGTATGCGAAAACAATTCACGACCATATTCGTTCAACGGTGTTTTCTGTTGTCGTTTTGGGTCTGGGGGGACGGAGGGAGAGGGAGTTCGTAAGGCAATCCAGCCGGGTTGGTTTATTTTCAATTTGAATTCGAAACGTGCTTCGAAATGGTTCTCTACCGGAGTAGTTTTCTGAGTTTTGATCACCTTTCCATTATGAATTAATTCCAAACGTTCAAAATCAATACGTCCTTTTCCGGTAGCGCGGATCGTGATTTGGTTCTTTTCATTCGAGAGTTTCAGTTGGTCGCCGATCGTTTTGTTATTAATTTGAAGATCCAGTAACGGCCCATTTGTAATAAAAGTTTGTCCCGCTTTCAGGTGTTCCAGCCAGGTGGCTACTGTTAAGGGTGGTTTCATAGCAGCATATACACGTGAAAAGTCATACTGAAACCAGTCGGTACCGGTCGAGAAAGGAATTTTGTAACCGGCGTTTAGATATTGGTAGAAACTGTTCTCATACGAGCTGCGTGTTCCGCCATCAAAAATATTCAAGGCATGTATGTTGCCTTGGACAACGTTAGGAGTGCATTCTATTCCCCAGGCATTATGGCACCAGATGGCAGTAGCCTGATCTCTGAGAGCAGTATTGATTCCCCGAGCCAATGGAATTCCATCGGTGCCCTGTTTCATGATGCCGGGACCAATACTGACAGGTTGAATCAGCTTTTTAATATTGAGCAACATCACATGGCCATAACCTTCGTCGTATCCGGAACTGTTATGTCGATGTTCTTCACCCCATCCAAATAAGATCCCAGATTCTCTGGATAAGGATTTCAGATCTGACTTTGTGTAACGATTCGTAATGTATTCTTTATCTGCGATCGCGCGTTCCAGGTGTGATATGAAGACCAGATCGAGTCGGTCTGCGGCAGGAATTTGTTTCAAATACTGATTACATTCCGCTCGATTGAGTTTCATGATATGCAGATGAGTGTTGGCTGTTTTGTAGTTTGAGCTTAGGTTGGAAAAACGTTTCAAAACAAGTGTAACGTCATGAGTTGATTTATTAGTGAAATCGATTGTTTTCTGTGTGCGCTCTGTTTCCAGTCCGGAAATCGTTTGTAAGGTTAACCTGGTCTGGGGAAGTTGAATTTGAACTTCCTGTGGAACCACAGACCAGCTGTAAATACCCTTTTGTTCCGACTCTGAACTGGCTTTCACTCCTTTTCCACGGTTCAGTAAATTTGGAATGGGTATTGGTATTCCCTGGTTATCCAGAATACGCAGCATTCCGGGAACGATGTTTTTGTTTCCACTTTGGTCGATTTCAACCAGTCGCAATGTTACATTGCAGAGAGGCTGCTTTGACTGTTTGGGAGACTTCTGTTTTGTGTTTCTTGGTTTCTGTAACAAAGCCAGATCGGCAGAAGCCGATTGATATAGTAAGGTCAGGCAGAGTATCGAAAACAACAAACAGATGAACCAGACATTCAGTTTGTTTTTTCTGGCCAAGTGCATCACGATATCCCTTTGGTGCATGGTAAAGCGAAAGAATAACCGTTGGTTTCTTTCAGGTTAACCGCTTGTCTGCTTGCTGCAAAGTCTATTGGCATAGAAGTGAATAAAAAACGACCAACCGTTTTAGAACGGGATTGGTCGTCTTTCATCGCATTTTCAAATCGCACGTGATCAGCACATGAGACTGCATGATGGAAAATTAATCAAAGTTCGTGATTTCTCCGCCTCTGATACTTGAGAGAGACTGGTAGACTCCGTGATCTATGTTCTCGGAAATAAAACGAACGCGGCCATCACCGAAAAGAAACTGTGCACCGCCAACATGGTGACTACTGAAATCATCGAAGTGGGAGGCAAAATAGTTCGGGACATGGTCGGTTGCTCCCAGTACACGTGCAAATGTTTCTTCTCCCTCTGGAACCGCACCGACCCAGGTAGAATACCATCCCTGATTACCGTCGGTCTTTCGTTCGCCTGTAATCAGAGTTTGAGATAATCCGTCAGTAATATCACGGAATCGGGTATTACTGTTATGATAGAAGAGTCCTGTGCTCTTGCAGGCAGATCCCGCGGGAACTGTTTCACAGGAATCCAATTCGTCACTGCCGAAGACTCCTATGTAATTGGCAACTGCAAGCTCAGCCAGGATGTTTCCCGGGTTTCCTTCCTCAGCAAGTTCAAACGTATTCGGAGCTGGGTCAGAGGGGCAGCGAGTTGACGGAAGAATTACATTGACGATCCCGCTCGCCTGATTGACATTATTAATATCAAGGCTGAAGTCGATTTTATTATATAAATTGGATTGATCGAGGTAGGGAAGAACCATCGTATTCCAACCCCAACCACTGCCAAATTCAACATTGGCGCCTACGCCGGGTTCAACACCGATCCAACCGGGAGGAAAGATGGAGTGCGTTTCGTGGTAGTTATGAAGGGCTAACCCTATTTGTTTTAAATTGTTCTTACAAGTACTACGACGGGCTGCTTCACGTGCCTGTTGAACGGCTGGTAACAGTAAGGCGATCAGAATGGCAATAATCGCGATCACTACCAAAAGCTCGATCAACGTGAAGCCACGTCGGGGGTGATTGAATCTGTTCATATCAAAGACGCCTGTTCGAAAAAGAATATAAAATAAGTGCAACAACACAATCATTATTGCAAAACGTTTGCGTGAGTCAATGTCTAATGCAAGTAATTTGCAATTACTCCTGTTGTGCGTGAACAGAATTGATCTGCTTTACTATTCTTACGTTAGAATTGCAGAAGCGCTTTGGTTACTTCATACGGTTTTAAAGATGAGCCAGAGTGAACTTGGATTTATCTGTTTTTTAGGGGATATTCAGGCAAAATCCAGCCGTAATATTCTGTACGACATTCGCTGATTCAATCTGAAAAACAGTGTAATTACGTTTATTTGAGAATTACGGTCAATAAAATTGATATCAGCGATTAATTTCCAGGTCACGAAGTTCCGCTGGATCATGGCGGATTTTCATTTGATACGCCCATGGTTATCATGGCTTTCAATGATTTCAAACCTTTCAGCCCTTTCGCCCATTTATGAGTTTCGATGACCGATTTTTCGCTTTCCGATTCCTATGCTTACTGTCAGCAACTGGCAAAACATACGGCGAAAAACTTCTATTATTCCTTTCTGGGATTACGCAAGGAGCAGTTTCAGGCCATGTGCGTGTTATACGCTTACATGAGAACTGTCGATGACCTGGGTGATCAACCACAATGTATCACTGATGAACGTGTCGAATCTCTCAAACAGTGGCGAAGGGAACTTCAAAACGTTTTGGAGTACAAGCAAATCCCGAAAGACCAAATCTATGATCCCTGTTTCCCGGCATTGCTGGATGTGATTCAACGTTACGAGATTCCTTCAAAGTATTTTTTTGAAGTGATCACAGGTGTTGAGTCAGATCTACAGCCGATTGCTTTTCAAACGTTTGATGAACTGGCTGAATATTGTTATCGCGTTGCCGGTGTCGTGGGATTGTGTTGTATCCATATCTGGGGATTTCATGACGATCGGGCCTTCGAAGCCGGGATAGAATGTGGCCTGGCTTTTCAAATGACGAATATTCTGCGAGATTTGACAGAAGATGTAGAGATGGGGCGTGTCTATGTTCCTCAAGAAGACTTAGATCGATTTGGTTACTCGCGAACCGATATTCAATCAAAGATTTATGATGAGCGGTTCAGAAGTTTAATGCAGTTTGAAGTGCAAAGAACAAGAGAGTTTTATCAAAGTTCAGAACGATTATTTGATTATATCTCACCCGCGGGACAAGGTATTCTCAAAGCCATGTATCGTCTTTACGGCGGTGTTCTGAATGAAATAGAACGATCAGATTATGATGTTTATTCGTCCCGCGCGGAACTTCCACGATGGCGGAAATTATTAATTGCTGGTGAGGCAATTGTTTCTTCGCGCTGGTTTTCAGTCAATCTGTATAAATAAGAATAAACGAAGTGATCGTGCTCAATAAAGAAAGCTCCCGATAATCAATCAGATTATCGGGAGCTTACCAGGAGCAGCAGGAACAAAGCTCACAGATTATTCAACGCCAACATACAAAGCTGGAGTTTTCATGAACACGTCCATGTTCTTTTGGCTACTAAACAGGTAGAGTCGGCCTTTGTACCAGGATGCAAAATCCAAGGTACCCTCTTTATCATCATCATCCTGTTGATCGACTAACAAGACAATATCACTACCACCTGCAGCAGGGGCATATTTTGCGGGCTCTCTATCAAATTTCAATTTGTTCTCAAGTGAAGCAAACTGATAGTTCATCGATTTGAAAGAAGAACTAAACTCAGGTCGAGCGTCGACCAGTAGTCTGTTATCGCGTAATGCCACAGGGCAGAAGCCTTTCAGACCTTTGATATTACCGCGACTGGCAATGAGTGCCAGTTTATTTTCAATGGAACGATCCTGCTCAGTAGAAGCAATTTTCTCTGCTGGTTTGGCAGCTGGATTTTCGAGTTTTTGTTCCGGCTGTGGTTTGAATGGATTCACTACCGGTTTCTCAATATCTTTTTTCACAACCTTTTCAACTGGCACTTCAAAAGGATTCTGTTCTTTTGCCGGAGCAGTCTGAGGTTTGGGCTGAGGTTCGAAAGGATTTTCTTCTTTCCTGGGTTTTTCCTGAGCAACCTTCTGCGAGGCTTCTTTGGCAGGTTCACCAGATTTTGAGGCTTTTTCTTCAGTCTTTTTCAGACCTTCTTCTTCGAGGACCAGTCCACTGAAAGGAGTTTTCGGTATTTCCTTTTTAACGACTGATTTCTTTCGGTTGTCCGCTTCTTCTTCAGACATTTCCGGAAACAGATTGTTGAATTCGTCTTCCGGATTTTTCGCGGTACTTTCCTGACTTGCTTCTACCGTCTTTTTGGCAACCTGTGGAGTTTCCACTGCTGACTTTTTAGAAGCAGCCATTTTTTCTTCCTCAAGACGTTCTGCAGCTTCTTCTGCAGCTTCTGCTGCCAGTTCTTCCAGTTCTTCCAGTTCTTCCAG